>Ga0114916_1001764_pt1 | contig 11930 bp, 10 predicted proteins | sample MalvirAntarct_66_FD_83501 | JGI IMG/M metagenome (GOLD analysis project Ga0114916, IMG submission 83501) | Marine viral communities from the Global Malaspina Expedition - Malaspina viral metaG Antarct_66 | ecosystem: Environmental > Aquatic > Marine > Oceanic | place: West Anvers Island... | reverse complement strand
TGATTGGCGTTGACCGCCTCGATTATTCCAAGGGCCTGCCGCATCGCCTGAAGGGCTTTCAGGCGTTCCTGCGCGAACATGGCGCGGTCTCCGACCGCATTACCTTCCTGCAGATCGCCCCGCCGACACGCGAAGACGTGCAGGCCTACAAGGATATCCGCAGGGAACTTGAACAATTGTCAGGCGAGGTGAATGGCGAATTCGGCGACATTGGCTACATGCCGGTTCAGTATATCCACCGGTCGATCCAGCGCGAACGCCTTGCGGGCCTCTTCCGTCGCGCCGACATCGCCCTTGTTACGCCGCTCAATGACGGCATGAACCTGGTTGCAAAGGAATATGTTGCGGCTCAGGACCCGGAAGACCCGGGCGTCCTCATCCTCTCGCGCTTCGCCGGCGCAGCCGAGCAGCTTGCCGAGGGCGCGATCCTGATCAACCCCTATGACGCCGCGTCGATCTCCGAAGGCATTGCCACGGCGGTCGCCATGCCGCTGAAAGCGCGGCGGGCACGTCACGCGGCGATGTGGGACCAGCTTGTCCGTTACGACAATGACTGGTGGACAGGCACATTCCTGCGCACCCTCGGAAAGGCCGCGCTGAGCCGTCGCACCAGTGAAAGCTTCTTCGTCACCGCTGGCAAATAGAAACGTCTAGACGTCGCCCGCGACGCCAAAGTCGCGCCGTGCTGACACGATCGTCACGACCACACCGGCCAGGACATCCAGCAATGTCATCGACATCAGGATGAAGAAGGTCGAGGTCGCAAAGTTCGGCAGCAGCAGGAACTGGATCAGGCAGATGATGAACAGCATCATCGAGACGGCATGATTGATGATGGTCGATGTGCCCGTGCTGGTCGACTTCAGGATTTCCAGGAACAGGAAGATCACCGCCACCAGCAGGATCGCGTCACCCTTGGTCAGCATCCAGTCCACGCCGGAAATCATTGGCAGGTGCATGAATGGCCCATTGAGCAGGTTGAGAATCGGCGCCACGGTCGAGCGCACAAGCTCGCCCTGTGCATTGACCGTCTCGACAGCGCCGCCAAAGCCCAGCGCCAGAAGATTGTACAGCACTACCGGAATGACCAGCAGCGGAAATATCCCGAAAATTACGCGCATGAAGTACCCCTTTTTATCCGAGTCGTGAGAAGCGTGTTTCTCACGCTTCTGGCGTTCCATTTTGGCGACCGCTGCTCCCGCCAGCGCGATCTTCGTGTCTTTTTTCATTCAAACACCACCCGTCCTGCGGCTGAGTTAACACGAGGTTTACCGTAATGCGCCCAGCGATGCGAGCGGATTTCCCCATGCTGGCCGCCCGGCGCGGCCCTCTACCCATAAAGAGCGGTAAACACGGCAATTTCGGGTCACGAACGCCCCCTGAGGGAGAAAAACATGTCAGACATCCATATTCTTACCGGTCCGCCCGGCAGCGGCAAGTCCAGCGTGCTTGACCAGCTCGCGCCCCAATGCCGAATTGTTGCCGAGCCTGCCCGAACGGTTCTCGCCGCCCAGCGCGCCTCGGGCGGTCGTGGCACGGGCGATCAGGACCCGGCCTTGTTCGTTTCACTGATGCTGGAGCAGGTGCTGCGAGACCAGCAGGCATTGCGCGGCGCTTGCGGCCCCGTCATTTGCGACCGTAGCCTGCCCGATTTGTTCGCCTACACTGCCTATTGGCAATTGCCGGACGGCGCCATTCACAGAGCCATCGCGGCCATGCCGTCGCCCAGGACCGTGTTCTGGTTTCCGCCCTGGCGTGCGATCTACAGGCAGGATGAGGAGCGCACGCTCGATTTTGACGGCAGCGCCGCTTTCGGCGCGCTGGTGCGAGCGGCGTATGAAAGTCTTGGCCTTGTGCTGGTGGAGATGCCGCTGGCTCCTGTCGCTGACAGGGCCGCCTTCATTCGCCAGCGTATTGGCGCCTAAAGCTCGTCTGCGCCGCCCGGATTACGGCGGCGGCGGATCAGCCAGATCACACCGCGCAGGTCTGACAGGGCGTCGCCGAGGCGGCCGAAATTAGTATAGTTCGAGGTGCCCGTGCCGCGCGGACGGTGATTCACGTCGCGATATTCCACCTGATGTCCCTCGGCCCGGAACAGGGCGGGCATGTAGCGGTGCAAATGGTCGAAATAGGGCAAGGATATATAGACGTCGCGGTAGAATGCCTTGATGCCACAGCCGCTATCGTCGCAATCATCCTTCAGCAGGCGCTGACGGATATTGTTGGCAAAGCGCGAACCGAACCGCTTCCATGCTGTATCCTTGCGGCTGGCGCGGCGGCCCATCACCATTTTCAGGTCAGCGGGCGCATCGGCGCGAATCAGCGCGCGGTAAAGGTCGGGCAGGTCGGACGGATCGTTCTGCCCGTCACCGTCCAGAGTGCCGATGACAGGCGCGCGCGCAGCCAATATGCCTGAACGTATGGCCCGGCTCTGGCCCGCATTGTTGCGATGGCCCAGTACGCGCAGCATCGGGAAACGGCTTTTCAGCTCAACCAGCACGGCGCGCGTGTCATCGGTTGAGGCATCGTCCACGAACAGCATCTCGAAGGCGCGCCCGTCCAGCGACCGCGCGATCTCCTCGATCAGGCGGGCGACATTGCCGGCTTCATTGTGCACAGGCACGACGATTGAGAATTCAAGGGAATTGGCCAAAACAGAAAGCCTTCGGGCTGTCGAGAGAACGAACCAAGCCTCATAACGATGCAAGGCGGCAAAAGCGAGGCCCTACCGCACTTGCATGTCGGGCGTGGCTTTCCTGCCCAAAACCACAAGACGGCGCGCGCGACTGCCGCTAGAAGACAAGGCCATGACAGTTCTCGACCGTATCTCGACCGGCTGGAAAGCCTGGGTCCTGCTTTTCGTGATCACGTTCGGGGCTGCGGCCCCCGGCGTGTTCAATCTCCCTGCGCTCGACCGCGACGAAAGCCGCTTCGCGCAGGCTTCCAAGCAGATGCTGGAATCGGGTGATTACATCCGCCTTCGCTACCAGGACGAACTGCGCAACAAGAAGCCGGCCGGCATCCACTGGCTGCAGGCGGGTTCGACCGCTCTCTTCACGGGCGCCGAGGCGAAACAGATCTGGACCTATCGCGTGCCCAGCTGGCTCGGCGCGGCCTTCGCGACGCTCGCCTGCTTCTGGTGCGGCATTCCCCTGATCGGACGGCGCGCCAGCTTCCTCGGCGCAGCCCTGTTCGGGACAACGCTGCTGCTGACCAGCGAGGCGCATATTTCCAAGACCGATGGCGTGCTCGTCTTCCTGACCACGCTGAGCATCGGCGCACTCGCCCGGCTCTATATGCGCAACGACCAGTCAAAGCGCATGGCGCTCCTGTTCTGGACGGCCATGGGCCTTGTCTTCCTCATCAAGGGCCCTGTCGGGCCGATGGTCGCTGCCTATGCAGGCATTGGCGCTTGGGTGTGGACCAAAGCGACCGTCGGCAAGGGCGGGGACTGGTGGAAAGTCCTGCTCTGGTGGCCCGGACCGCTGATCTTCGTGGCGCTCGTGCTGCCATGGTTCCTCTGGATCCAGGCGGCGACCCAGGGCGAATTCATCAAGGGCGCTGTCGGCAAGGATTTGAAAGACAAGTTTACCGGCGCCTCCGAAGGCCATGGTGGCTGGCCCTTCTACCACCTGACCCACCTGCCGGCCTGGTTCTTCCCGGCGACGCTCATGCTTGCCCCGGCCTGCATGGCGGCGTGGCAACGCCTGAAGCCCCGCAATGAACTCGGCTGGAAATGGCTACGCGATTCTGCGGCCATCGCCGCCGTCGTGTTCGCCTTCGTCACAGTGCTCCTGTTCGCCCTGCCGCTATTGCCCCATCCGGCAGGCACAGGGATTGTGGCCGGTACACTGAACACGCTCTCCACGCTGAAAACGCTGCCAGCCTATCCGGCGCTGTTGCTCGCCGCCTTCTGGTATATTTCCGGCCGCGATGACTGGAAGACCCGCTGGCCCATTGGCATTGACGGTCTCACCGACGAGACCCGCGCCATCCGCTTCATCGTCGCGTGGGCCGCCCTTACCTTCGTGTTCTTCGAGCTGATGCCCACGCTGCTCAGCCACTATATCCTGCCCGCCTATCCAGCGATGGGCCTGCTCTGCGGCTATGCCGCCGTGCAGCTGCTTGATGGCGTGCGCATGCCTGTCAGCCGCTGGATTTCGCTAACGCTCTTTGCCATCGGCGCCATCCTGCTGCTCGCCGTGTCCTTTCCTGGTGTGGCGGTCTTCTACATGGAAGAAACCGCAGGCGACTTCAAAACCGTCGCCGCCAGCCAGGTGCTGGAAGCGTGGACCGCCTATCGTAGCTTCCCGCTCTGGCTCTGGTGGATCGGTTTTGCGCTCGCGGGCTTTGCCATCATCGAGTTCGCGCGTCGCCGCGACGGCCTCGCCATCCTGCTCGCCATCGCGGCCAGCATCACGATTGGCTGGCACGTGCGAATCTTCATGTTGCCAAGCCAGGTCTGGCTGCAGCCCACGGAGACGGCACGTGCGGCGCTGGAGGAAGTCTGCGGCGTGCCCGGCGAGGATGCTGATTGCAACGCCAAGGCCCCCGCGCGCATCCTCGCGCTCGGCTATGCGGAACCCTCCTATATTCTCACGCTTGGCACGCAGAACCTGCACCCGCCCGAGACACCGCTCGACCTGCCGACGGACATGGCCGCCTATCCTGTCGTCTACCTCGTCAATTTCGAGGACCGGAAAGCCGTCCCCGCCATCGCCGACGAAGTCGCGAACCTGCGCGCAGAAGCGACAGGCATGAACCTGTGCATCACCGAGTCAGATGCGCACTACGCGCTCAACTATTCCAATGGTGACCCGGTGAACTTCCGGGCAATCCGCTTCGATTCCGGTGGCTGCCCCGGCGTCTCGCCGGCCGAGTGAAGACCTGTTGCTAGAAGCTGTAGTCCAGTCGCACGCCATAGGTGCGCGGATCTGAGCGGAACGTGTTGTAGCCGATCAGGCCATAGCCGGAGAGGGCATAGTCCTCGTTGGTGAGATTGCGGCCCCAGACCGTGACGGTGACGCCCGTGTCGACAAACGTGAATGTGGCTTCGGCCTGCAGCGTTGTGAAAGCCGCCTGCATCCGTGCCTCAAGGCCTTCCGGGTCCAGATAATAGTCGCCGCGATATTTTGCATGCGCTGCCAGGCTGGCATCCACGCCCTGCGTCAGGGCAAATTCATAACGCGCGCCAAGCGTGGCGGACACGTCAGAGGCAAAGGGCAGGGGATTGCCGTCAAACGCCGCCGCATTGCCGCCAATGTCGGATGACTGGTCGATCTCCGTGTCGAGCAGGGTGAGCCCAGCATCAAGGGTCAGCGCCTGCGTTGCCCGCCATGTCACATCGGCCTCGGCGCCATAGACGGTGGCAGCATCAAGATTCGACAGCGAATTCGACGTGATGCTTGATCCGTCCGGCAGGGGGAAGTTCACGAAGATGCGTGCCTGGGGGGCGTCATAGTCCTGCCAGAACCCCGCAACCGTCCAGGTCAGCGCATCAGTTGGCGTGGCCTTGTAGCCGATCTCGTAAGCGGTGACGGACTCGGCGGCAAACAGGCCGGCATCGGCAAAGTGATTGGCATTGTTCTGGACTTCGCCATTGAAGCCGCCGGATTTGTAACTGTTCGCAATCGAGGCATAGGCGGTGCCCGGCCCCAGATCATAGGACAGCGCCGCATTGCCGCTGAGGCGTGTCTCATTGATCGTGTTGTCGCCAAAGGCGAGGCCGAGGCCGCCGACATTGTTATAGGCGACCGTGCCATCATCGAAGATGTGCCGCCCGCTGCCCGCCGCCTCGATATGTTCATTGGTCACGCGCAGGCCAAGTGTCGCGGTCAGGCGGTCTGTCAGGTAAGCATCATTATGTGTGTAGGCGGCAAATGCGGTGCGCTGCTGGTTGATATCGGTAATGAGCGTCATCGCTGTGCCGGGAGAGGCGGGCGTGGGGCCAACACGGCCCGGTGCGCCGACATAGGGGCAGGTGCCAATCAGCGTGTCCTTGTCCAGCTGGCCGCACCAGATCGTGTAGGTCTGGCTGAAATCATCAGTCGAGCCGCTAAGGCCAATCAGGGTCTTGCCGCCGTCCCACTCTGTCTGCAGGCGGAATTCCTGCGAATATTGCCGGAAGTCACGGTCATAGCCAAGATTGCCGCCGAGCTGCGGATTGCCAAACAGCGCGTCGGCCCCATCAATGTCAAAGCCGTATTGCTGGTGATAGCCTTCGAAAGCCGTCAGCGAGGACAGCGCCCATCGGCCAAGGTCGCGCGTGTACTCGGCCGACAGGCCGTAGAACGCATTATCGGTATCCTGCGTGCCTGTGCCTTCCACGGCGATCTCGTGGTCGCCGAGATCAAGGCTGTCATTGCGCGGCGAGGCGTTGACGCCATTGTCTTCCTCATAATGCGTGCGCATCAGAAGGCTGCCGCCCAGCATGTCGTCCCAGTTGAGACCCAGGCGCAGGCCAAACTCATCGCGCACGCCGCCAGCGTCTTCCGGCCCGCCCGTATTATCCAGCGCTGCGTCGCGCGACAGGTAGCGCCCGGCAAGGCGATAGCTGAACCCGCCGCCGAGGCTTTCCCCATAGGCGCCGCCAAGGTCTACGCGGTTGAAATTGCCATACCCTGCGCTGAGATAGCGCGACTGGCCTTCGCCCGGCCGCACAGTGACGAAATTGATCGCGCCGCCAGAGGCATTGCGGCCGTAGAGCGTGCCTTGCGGCCCTTTGAGCACTTCGATCTGCTCAAGGTCGTACAGCATCAGGCCGGTTTGCACATTGGTGGCGAGATATACGCCATCGGAATAGACCGCTGCTGCGCCCGGCGTCAGGGCCTGATGGTCCACCGCGCCGATGCCACGGATCTGGAAGGCAACCTGCGTGCCATTGGCGACGGCGGCGTCCACGCCCGTCAGCAGGTCCGTGATGTCCTCTGCGCCGAGATAGGCATTTGCCAGTTTCAGGTCATCGGGCCCGATCACGCTGACGGACATGGGAATGTCGCTGAGCGCCGCAGCGCCCGGTACGGCGGTCGTCACGACCGGGTCGAGGCGCTTTTGGGCGTCCTGTTCCTGGGCCAGTGCAGGCGATGAAAGGGAGGCGATCAGAAGCGAGGCGGGGAGGGCGCAGGATAATTTCATCCGGGGCGATTAGGCCAGATGAGAATCCTTTGCAACAGGCGCAATTATTACGATTTTCATGACGCGTGCGTCACCGCTCAAGGCACCGCACGCATTGGGCAATGGCCTCAGCGCGGGGCGCGCTTTGCCAGGATGCGCTGCAATGTGCGGCGGTGCATGTTGAGGCGGCGGGCCGTCTCGGACACATTGTGATTGCACAACTCGTACACGCGCTGGATATGCTCCCAACGCACCCGGTCGGCCGACATCGGATTTTCCGGGGGCGCGGGTTTTTCGTCCTTCGTGGCAGTGAGCGCACGAATGATATCGTCAACATCCGCCGGTTTGGACAGGTAATCGACGGCGCCAGCCTTCACGGCGGCAACGGCCGTTGCGATGGCGCCATAGCCGGTCAAGATCACGGCGCGCGCTTCAGGCCTGAATTTTTGCAGTACTTCCACCACATCAAGCCCGCTGCCATCTTCCAGGCGCAGGTCCAGCACGGCAAAGGCGGGCGGGTTCATGCGGGCAATATCCTTGCCCTCACTGACGGTTGATACGGCAGAAACCACAAAGCCCCGCTGGGCCAGCGCTCGCGCCATGCGTTGTACGAACGGGCCATCATCATCCATCACGAGGCAGGAACGATCTTCCACGCCCTTGAGGCTCTCATGCACGTTAACTGTCACCGGGCGGTCCATTGCCGCGTTCCTTCTTGCGATTTAAATTCAATATAGGGCCTTTGCACGCCTTAAGCCAATTTAGAAGCTTCGAGTGCGGCTCGCGGCCACAGGGCCTGTACAACGGCGCCGCGTTTGGGCGGCGTGCGATTGCGCGTGGCGATCCGCCCGCCGGTGCGCTCGATAAGTGTTTTGGCAATGAAAAAGCCGAGGCCCATGTCGCCGCCGCCGAGCTGTGCCTCACTGCGCTGGGAGACATAGGGTTCGCCCAGCTTTGGCATCACCTCAGCGGCAAAACCGGGTCCGTCATCGGTGATCGTGATCAGGATCTGGTCGTCGGTCCATGAGGCCACTGCCGTGACGCGCGTATCGGCAAAGCTGACGGCATTCTCGATAAACGCGCCGAGGGCGTGCAGGATTTCAGGGCTGCGATTGAGAATGGGGGCTTTTGGCTCGCCGCGATCACCCGGCCCGGCACGCACCACGAGATCCACGCCAAGGCCCTTGAACGGGGCGGCAGCCTCTTCCACCAGCGCATCCAGCGGCATCAGGGCGTGCACGATGTCGGTGGCTTCGCGGGCTTCGCGTATGGTGGCCAGAATGGACCGGCAACGATCCGCCTGTTCGGCGATCAGCCGCACGTCTTCCATATTCGGGTCATCGGGATCGAGCTCTGCCAGCAATTCCCTGGAGACAAGGTGGATCGTTGCGAGCGGCGTGCCAAGCTCATGCGTGGTCATGGCCGACATGGCGCCCAGCGCTGAGAGCTTTTGCTCGCGGGCCATCACCACACTGGCCGCATCCAGCGCACGCACGAGGCGGGCTTCGTCCTGGCTGACGCGCACAGCCGACAGGGAGAAAAACACGAGGCCGACGGCCAGCGCCGTAAACTGCCCCCACTGGAACAGTGGCGGCAGGCTGATCACTTCGCCATTCAGCCAGGGCAGGGGCATGGCCACGAAGGGCATTGATGCCGCCAGCAAAAGCGCCAGAACGGCCACCAATGTTGCCCGCACCTGCGACACGGACAGGGCGGCCACGGTGACCGGCGCCAGAAGCAGTAGCAGGAAAGGGTTCGACAGGCCCCCCGTCGCCGTGATCAGGGCGGCCAGCTGCAATGTATCGAAGGCCAGTTGCAGGCTCGCCTCCCAGCCGCGCGTCAGGCGCTGGCTCTGGAAGGCAAAGGCGAGGAACACGTTGAGCCAGGCCGAGGCAGCAATAATCGCGAGGCAGAGCGCCAGCGGCAGCTCGAAATCCAGTACAAAGGCGACAAACAGCACGGCGGCCGTCTGTCCGGCCACGGCCAGCCAGCGCAGCGTGATGAAGGTACGCAACCGCGTGCGCCCCAGCGCCGACTGGGCCGAACCGAGGCCTTCCGGTGCCAGCGTGAACACGGCATCGTCGAGGCCGTAACGGGAGTCGCGCGTGATATCGTCCATGGGATGCTTATGCGTCAGCGTGACCCTTGCGCCAAGCGGTGCGTTGGCGGCATATCGCGCCCATGACCTTACCCTATCGCACCCTTATCGCCGCGCTGGGCGCCATTGCCGCCACCGCCTGTTCGCCTTCCACCCCGGCTGATGCGCCGCTGGCCGCAAAGTCAGGTGGGAACAAGTCCGGCTGTCTCAGCCGCGCCTACCCGGAGATTGGCGGGCCGATCTCGCTGGTCAATGACAAGGGCGAGGCGGTAACGCAGGACACGTTCAAGGGCCACCCCACGCTGATCTATTTCGGCTTCACCTATTGCCCGGACGTGTGCCCCATGACGCTGGTGACCGTGGCGCGCGCCTACAAAATGCTGCCCGAAGGCATGGCGCCGCCGCAAACGCTGCTGATCTCGATCGATCCTGAGCGCGATACGCCGGAAACCCTGTCGGAATATGTGAAAACAGCAGCGTTTCCGGAGAATCTGATGGGGCTTACCGGCACGCCCGAACAGGTCCGTGCGGCGTCGCAGGCCTTCATTGCAGACTATTCCCGCGTCGATGATCCGAGCAGCACGGCTGGCTACACGATGGACCATACGAGCCTGCTTTACCTGATGGACAAGGACTGGAACCTGAAGACCTTCTTCACCCATGAGGACACGAGTGAAACCATCGCTGCCTGCCTCGCCGATGTCATGGACGAGTAGGCGGCGCCAGGGCCTAAGCGGCGGTCCAGCCTCCATCGATTGAGAGTTCGGCGCCATTGATCTGGTCGGCGTCCGGAGAGCAAAGGAAGGCGGCAAAGCCGGCAATCTGTTCGGCGGTCACGAATTCCTTGGTCGGCTGGGCGTCGAGGATCACGTTCTTGATCACGTCTTCCTTGCTCATGCCGCGCGCCTTGGCCGTGTCGGCAATCTGTCCGTCGACGAGCGGTGTATGCACATAGCCGGGACAGATCAGGTTGCAGCGCACGCCATGCTGAGCGCCTTCGAGCGCTGTCACCTTGGTAAGGCCGGCAAGGCCATGCTTGGCTGTCACATAGGCTGACTTGAACGGGGATGCGACCTTGGCATGGGCGCTGCCCGTGTTGAGGATGCGGCCCCAGCCCTTTTCTTTCATGCCGCCAAGGGCCATGCGCGTCGTATGGAAGGCCGCCGTCAGGTTGAGGGCGATGATCAGGTCCCATTTCGCGGTCGGGAATTCTTCGATGGGCGCAACATATTGCACGCCGGCATTGTTCACGAGGATGTCGGCGCCGCCAAAGTCGCGGGCGACATAGTCCATCATGCCCTCAATCGCGTCTGGGTTGGTCAGGTCTGCGTTCGCGTAACCCACTTTCACGCCGAATTCCTTGGCCATACCGGCACGTTCGGCCTCGATCTCCGTCTCATCGCCAAACCCGTTGAGCACGACATTGCAACCCTCGCGCGCCAACCGCGTCGCGATCGCCTTCCCGATACCGCTCGTCGATCCGGTGACGAGTGCAGTTTTTCCGCTCAGCATGATGAAGTCTCCTTGAGGCGCAGGCGCGCTGTGTTTAGGGATAGGTGCGGCCTCGGGAGGGCCACGGGTCGTAGTGTAGAGGATAGACAGTTTCGATGGATGGTGAAATCGGTGCTTTCGTCGAGGCTTTTCCTCGCTTTTTGATCTGGACGACATCTGCAGGGCTGATGTTACTTGTTGCCAGTACTATTTATGTGTTCCTGACGCCGTGGAAAGAACTCGCACTGGTAAAAGGCGGTAACGCGTCAGCTGGCCTCGCGCTGGCCGGAGCGATCACCGGCCTTGCCATACCGATTGCCTCTACGCTCGCTTCCAGCGTCTCGCTGATGGACCTCTTGATCTGGGGCGTTATCGCCCTGCTGCTTCAATTGATCGTGTACCGACTGGTGGATATCGTCCTGCGGGACCTGCCAAGACGTATCGAGGATGATCAGGCTGGCGCGGCAATTGTGCTGATTGCCGCCAAGCTGTCGTCCGCCCTTATTCTGGCCGCCGGATTGTGGGATCCGGCTTTGCAAAGGTTCTAGCGCGCAGGAGGCGCCACGAAAGATGAGATCGTTTGACTGGGTCCTGTACCTGTTGGTCTTCACCGTCGTGGTCGGAACCCTTTTTGCGAACGAACGCAGTGCCGATGCCCCCGAGCCACCCCCCACCACACTGGAATCAGACGGGCCAACGCTGCCGCCGCCTTCCATTCTCGACGAACAGATTCTCGTCCAGGTCGACGAGCCGAAGGACGGCATCGGAACGGCCTTTGCCATCAATACGAAGGGCGACTGGGTCACCGCCCGCCATGTGGTTGATGGCTGCAACAGTGTCGGGCTTCTGATTGCGCCGGACCAGTATGTGCCCGCCGCGCGTGTTACCGTCGACCCGGACCATGACCTTGCGCTGATCTCGACGGGCCGCAGCCCGGCGGCCGTGAAGCTGGATCTTGGTTCGCCCCTACGCGTCGGTTCGGAGGGCTATCATGTCGGCTATCCGCAGGGCCGGCCGGGTGAAGTAGCGACGCGTCTTCTCTCGCGCTCCAAGCTGATCACGCGGGGGCGCCGCGACGGCCAGGAGCCGATCCTCGCCTGGGCCGAGATTGGCCGGACACAGGGCCTGACCGGCACGCTCGGCGGCATTTCCGGTGGTCCCGTCTTCGACAAGGATGGCGGCGTGCGCGGCGTGATTGTCGCTGAAAGCCCGCGCCGGGGCCGCATCT
>Ga0114916_1001762_pt1 | contig 11933 bp, 12 predicted proteins | sample MalvirAntarct_66_FD_83501 | JGI IMG/M metagenome (GOLD analysis project Ga0114916, IMG submission 83501) | Marine viral communities from the Global Malaspina Expedition - Malaspina viral metaG Antarct_66 | ecosystem: Environmental > Aquatic > Marine > Oceanic | place: West Anvers Island... | reverse complement strand
GCGCACCCTGCGTGCAGGAAAAATGCACCTATCGCGGTGAACTGGGCAAGGGCGTGGAACCGCCCTGTTTCAGCAGCCTGAAACCGAAACAGGTGTGGCGGGAACTGCGGAGGCGCACCGCATGAAACTGGCTATGGTGCTCTATCACTACTTCCCCTATGGCGGTCTGCAGCGGGATTTCGCCCGTATCGCTCGCGAAGCGGTGAGGCGTGGCCATGAAGTCGTCGCTCTGGTCAGTGATTGGCATGGTGATGCCATCGATGGGGTAAACGTGCAGCGGATTGCCGTTTCCGGTGGCAGTAACCACGGTCGTATGCGGTCCTTTGCCAAGGGTGTGCTGGCCGCCCGGGAGACGGGAGAATTCGACCGGGTACTGGGTTTTAATCGATTGCCGGGTCTGGACGTGTACTTCGCCGCGGACAGTTGTTTTGCCGAGCACGTAAAAAGTAAGCCGACACCGGTGCGTTGGCTGCCCAGATATGCGACTTATCTGAAGCTAGAGCAGGAAATGGTGGCTGGTGATTCGCCGTTATTTTTGTTCCTCAATGACGATCAGCGTGATGAGTATCTGGCTCACTATGCCTTGCCGGAATTCCGTTACACGGTATTGCCCCCAGGTATCGAGCAGGACCGGCGTCAGCCGGAGAATCATGAACGACTAAGAGCAGAAGTCCGGGGTTCCTTGGGAGTGAACGCTAATGAGACCCTGGTGCTTTTCCTTGGCTCGGGGTTCAAGGTCAAGGGGCTGGACCGAGCGCTAAAGGCCTTCGCCACTACGCCGACATCTACCCGGTTGATGATTGTTGGCAATGACGATTCTGTTCCGTACCTGCGTAAACTGGATCCGGCCATAAGAGAGCGGGTGATGGTGTTGGGGCCGCGCGATGATGTGCCTGCGCTGATGCAGGCGGCGGACCTTCTTCTGCATCCGGCCTATCGTGAGTCGGCAGGAATGGTGTTACTTGAGGCCACGGTCGCCGGGCTACCGGTGCTGACCACGGATACTTGCGGCTATGCTCGTCATGTAAAAGAGGCAGGTTCCGGTGAGGTGATCGCTTCACCGTTTTGCCAAAAATCTCTAGATGCCGTGCTTGCGGATATGCTGAGGAGATTGCCTGGCCGCTGGTCCGAAGCGGGCTTGGCCTACGCAGAACAGGGAAGCCTCTATCAATTGCCGGCTACTGTGCTCAATTGCCTGGAGTCATCGTGACAGAACTGTTTTTACGTGAGGAGTTCCAGCAAAGCTGGAAGGGTAGCGATCCTTTTGAGCGGGTCCGCTCTATCGACGGGGAAATCTTCCGTGACAAGGAAGGGCGCAGGACGTTGCGGTTTGTACATGAAGGGAGATCCTACTTTCTGAAATATCATCAGGGAGTTGGTTGGGCTGAGGTCCTCAAGAACTTGTTGCAGGGAAGGGCGCCTGTCACCAGTGCAAAAAACGAATATCTCGCCTGCCTTTTGTTAGCCAGAGTAGGTCTGGAAACATTGACTCCGGCGGCATATGGACGAAGGGGAAAAAACCCGGCAGCAATTGAGAGCTTCCTAATCACCGATGATTTGTCCGGCGCGGTCAGCCTTGAAGATTACTGTATGGACTGGCCTTCAAGTCCGCCACCTGTTCCAGTTAAGCGGCGGTTGTTGAAGAAAGTCATGACAATGGCCAAAACAATGCATGGTTGTGGTATTAACCACCGGGATTTCTATCTGTGTCATTTCATGCTGATGCCGAAGACCCTTGAATATGGCGAGTCTATCGAGGAGGTTAAATGTCACTTGATTGATCTCCATCGAGCCGGCCTGAGAAAGCAAGTGCCCCGGCGCTGGGCGGTCAAGGACATTGCCGGGCTGTTCTATTCGGCAATGGATGTCGGGTTGACTCAGCGGGATCTTCTCCGGGCCATGGCCATATATAGCGGGGTTAGTTGGAGAGAGACAATGATTAACGATTATTGGTTCTGGTCTGCGGTACAAGTGAGAGCTGAGAAGCTATATAAAAAGGATATGGGAAGGGAGGCGCCCAAGTGGTTCGTAAAGGAGTGAAGATCAGGCGCTTTCCGCATGGGCTATTGCGCTTTATTGACTCTTCACCTGTGGCAGGAATCGATAATTTGGACATGGTGAAGAGATGGTTGACAGCCGGTAGAGAGATCAAGGTTTCTGAGAAAGTGGAGGCCCGCCTGATCAATGATGAAAAGGGGCATGCCTGGTTTGTGAAGCGTTATCGCTCGCGTTCATTGTTCCGAGTGCTCCTGGCGTTACTTGGCTGGACCAGGGGGGGGCGTGTGTTTGAATTGAGTTTTCGTCTTCGCGAGGAGGGAGTGAGTGTTCCGCAGCCGTCAGCCTGTCTAATGTGTCGAGATGGCTTTCAACTGGATTCCTGGTTTATGTGTGAAGGGTTGGAAGGCGGGAAGGACCTGAGAAACCACTTTTTTGAAGACAGATTTGAGTCGCTGGGTGGTGCACAAGAGGTCATGAGAAAAGCCGCTGAAGTTGCCGCACAGCTTCATGCGAACGGTTTTGTCCACTATGACATGAAGTGGGCTAATTTCATGGTTGCTGGTGACGGGCTATTTTATCTGATCGATCTGGATGGGATGCGAAAGCCTAAAATCGCAATTTTCACTAAGGCGTGTCGTGATGTAGCGAGATTTGTGGTGAACGCCCGGGAATTTGGTTTGCCTGAAGATCATGTCAAATACTGGCTTTCCCAATACTCAATGCATCTAGGTGTGGATGTTGTTGATGTTGAGAAAGGCATGGCACCATTTTATGCGAAATTTGTTCGCCGGCATCGTAAGAAATATAACGTATCAGTCTGATTTTTGAGGGTTTCATGTCGATTAACAGCGCTCCGTTCTGGCTTCTTTTTTTGGCAATGAGCCGTAACCAGGAAAAGTACTTCGGCCGTCTTAAGCATGATATGGCTGTTGACGGGGTGGTAGTTAATGCTAAGCACCCTGGATGGGGTGGGCGGCTATCTGCCTTGGTCTGGCTATTGCGTCGTCGTCATTTATGGGACCAGTGGTTGTCTTTTCGTGTTCAGAAGGGAAGGCTGAATGGCGAAAAGGCAGGTAGGCTATTCCGATTTGGCCTGATTCTGAAAAGTACTGGATGCTTGGCGGCGATAAAAGGCCTTTGCAGAAACCGTATCCCGGATGGGCTGGTGGTGATGAATGGCGCCCATTATAAGCAACAAGTTGTACTGGCTTATGCTCGTGAACAGGGTATTCAGCCTCTTTATATGGAGCTTGGGTGTTTGCCTGATACCACCGCGATAGATGGAAAAGGGGTGAACTATAACGGAGCCGTTCCTCGCGATCCTTTTTTCTATCGTGGCTACCATCCATCTAAGGATGTCGATGCAACTTTGGTAAAAAGAGCTCCTAGGAAGCCCGTTGGTGAGCCGGTGAGTTTGCCTGGACACTATATTTTTGTCCCTTTTCAGGTGTATGACGATACACAGATTCTGCTTCATTCTCCATGGGTCGATAGCATGGAGTCTCTGTACCAGATACTTGAGCGTTGTATTCCATTTCTCCCGGAAAGGTGGTGTTTTGTCATCAAGGAGCATCCCTCTGCCAAGAAATCTTACGAGCATCTTCATGCTAATCATTCGCGGATCTTGTTCGCAAACGCAAACGATACTCAAGAGCTGATAGAGGGGGCACGGCTTGTCATCACTATAAATTCAACGGTAGGGATAGAAAGTTTGCTGCTTGGGCGTCCAGTGCTTACGCTGGGAAATGCCTTCTATAATATTCCTGAACTTGTCTCCCATGCAGCCTCAGAAGAGGCATTGAGTCAGCTGATATCCTCTCCGGGGAGCTGGGTATACGACGCAGAGTTGGTGAAGCATTTTGTAGCCTGGTTGTCAGAGAAGTATTTGGTGCCGGGACGATTCCGAAGCTATCGAGATGAGCACCCAAAGCGAATGAAACAACGTATCGGACAAATTTTGAAAGGGCATTACTGGTGAATTGGCGGTGGCATGTGGAGCCCAGGTTGTCTGGGGAAAAGCTGTGGTGCCTAGGGGATGTGGTGTCCGACGGTGACAGGATAAAGGTAGTGCGCTTCCATCTGGATGGCCGTACGTATTACAGAAAAGAGTCGTGCAGAGAGAGGTTTGGCCGTTTGCTGGATCGGGTTTGTGGGGGAGGGCAGTGGTGCTCTATGCCGGAGCAGGAAGCACGGAATCTAGGTCTGCTGGTCAGCGAAGGATTTCGGGTAGTCCCAGTTGTTGCGGCGGGCAGCGCTTTTCGGTTCGGGGTGCCTGTAAAAGGGGTTATGGTCACGGAGGCGCTTGATGCTCCCCTGCTTGAGGATGTCCTTGGTGTGGACTGTGAGTTATGGCAGCGCTACGGTTTTCTGGTGGGTTGTCTTCATGCTTGTGGATTTTTTGACGATTGCAGGGCCAAGGATTTGCTTCTGGATGATGGCGAGTTGGTGTTGCTGGACCGCGAGAAAAGCCGTACGGGTAACAGTTGGAGCTACCGAAGAGCACTAAAGTCGCTGCGGCGAACGTCGTATCGAAATCAGCGCAGTGGTGTAAGGGCTAACGAACAGGCCAACGTGGCGTTCTGGCAGGGTTACGCTAATGGAGCTAGACTGCAACAGAGTCAGCGGCAACTTTTGCAGGAGCGGGTCTCATTTTCGTCTGGGTACGGGGGCAGGTGATAGGTCCCTCAGCAGCCACCATAGCTCTTCAGGAGATTCGGTGCCTTGGCCTGGTGGGCGCTGTTCAAATAGGGCCGCTACATCTGCAAGCGTTTGGCGATAAAGTCTTCTGCGAACAGCGGGTTTGCATGACATGCGAGAGAAATAAGCTGCAAAAAAGCTGATCCGCTCAGCTTTTGTTATGTAGCGATCACCCAGAAGCATGATCTGACGAAGGTTACGTTTCTGTTCGCGTTTGAAGCGGATGGGTTTGCGTGTTCTTTCATTGTCGATGAACCCAATTTGGTACCCTTTTTCGGAGGGGTGGATAATGACATTGTTGGGCCGCAGGTCGCCGTGAACCAGGCCGTATGAATGAAGCAAGCCAACCGTTAATCCAAGAGTCCGGAAAAGCATCTTCCTCCATTGCCCTGTGCTTGGTGTCTGCAAGTAACTATGAATCGCATTCATTAGCTGGGGGCCGGTGAGGTCCTCCATGAGAACGAAGTCGCATGCCTCATAGTGACCGCAGGCGATAATCTGCGGAGCAAGGCAGCCTGCTTGCTCTAGTCTCCTTGTGGCTTTAAGGGTTCTCCAGGCCCGGCTGCCCCCGGTTATGCGCTTAAGGCTTTCCTTGAGCCGGTTGTTGTTGAAGCTTTTGAAATAGAGGCGCCCGTAATCCTGATAGGCAATAATGTTACGGTGGTTTTCCTTAATGATGCGCCAGTCTGGCCCACGTTCTAGTAAACGTTGCATGCTATTATGCAGCGAGCTCTCGTCGATGCCCTTGGCGATATAGTTGAATGTTACTATGGTCATGATTCGCTCTTGTATGATCACGTTCTTGGGCCAGTAAAGGCTGGCACGAGAAAATATTGTAGCAGTTATTTTCAAGTCGTGTTGTGAGGAGCAGTGAAGGTCGATGAAGAATAAAGATAATGCCATACGCTATTCATTTGTCATTCCCGCTTATAATTATGCAGGTTATATTGCCAGCGCGATCAATTCTGTATTGAGGGCTGCGGCGGAACGTAGCGATGTTGAAGTTGTGGTGGTTGATGATGGTTCAACAGATGAAACTTGGGCGTTGCTGACTGCCATGGCTGATAAAGATGGTCGACTGAGAGTCTTTCGTCAGGATAACCAAGGTCCGTCTGCGGCAAGGAATGCCGGTGCAGGGAGAGGGCGAGGGGAGTTTGTCTGGTTTCTGGATGCAGATGACCGGTTAGCTGAAGGGGCCCTTTCCTGCTTTGATCGAGCTATCGAAAATCTGCCTTCTTTCGATATGCTTTTTGGTGGATATCAGTCCTTCAACGATAGATGTATTGGAAAGAAAAATTTACCTGTTGCAGGCTTGAGAGAGAGCAAGGCCCTTTTCCTTGAATCCATTTTTTCGAAGCTTTCTGGGTTATGTGTGGGTTCGTCCATCATAAAGCGGGAAACGTTCATGAAGGTCCGTTTTCCAGTGGGTGTGCATAATAGTGAGGACACGGTGATGTATTCCCTTGTCATTGCTACGAGCAAGGTTTTTTCTGTCACTGAAGTTGTGGTGTTTACTCGCCGCCATGGGGAAAGTCTGAGAAATAGTATATCCATGAATGTGGAGAGCGGTTTTAAAGCGGCAGAGTGTCTTTTTGACAATGATATATTGCCTGCCGAATACAGGAAATATCGGCCCCGTTTTCTTTCATATAGGTATCTGGAAATGTCTAGGCTCTACTATCTTAATGGTATGGATGGAGAGTGTTTAAAGCTCTATTTACGGGGTGTGAAGGTTTGCCCTCGCAATGTTTTTCTTTTTTCATACCTCAGGAAGTTTATCAAGGCGCTATCTAGAAAGGTTTTTTCATGAATCGTAATGTTTGATGTGGCCGGAATTTTTCGGGATATGGGGTTTGGCGGAAGTCAGACAATGTGCCGAGCCTGTGGTGTGTTGATTATTTAGGGGTCTTTTGTGCAGATCAGTGTCGTTATTCCATCATTTAATGCCGCTTCTTATTTGCAGCAAACGCTTGCTTCTGCCGAGAAAGCGATTGGCGATGCGAAGGTTGAAGTCATAGTGGTTGATGATGGCTCTACAAGCAGGAGTGGGACAGCCTCTGCAATGGCACCCTGGCGAGCTGACTCGCAGTGGAACTCGATGGTTAAGTGTGAATCAGTCATTTTGGGATGGCTCAACCACAAAAGCGTTATGCTACAGAAAGGGACGGGGCTTGGGTAGCAGGTCATTCCTGAGCGCAAACGAGTAGAGTGATGAAAAAAGTTTTGCTAGTAACTGGCAGTATGAAAATCGGAGGGCTGAACTCCGTCATCGTCGAACATGCCAGAATGTTTCTTTCCGCTGGATGTGAGGTGCACATCGTACTGACCAGCAGGAAGGGAGAGTTGCCCGAGGATCTACAGGATAAGGTTCATTATCTTAACTTGGATAATGCAGAGTCCGGTCTGGTTATGCGGCTTCTATATGCGATATTCAGACCTTTTTTAAAGGGCATTGGGAACCTTTTTGCAGAGAAAAAAAATCGGACTATTTTTGAAAATTTAATGTTGGATTTAGGCGTGAGTAACGAAGATATGATTGTTATTCATGGTTTCAAGGTTGCTGCGGCTTTCAGAGGTGTTTGCCATCCAAACCTTGTTAAGGTGATGCATGAGATACAGAGCGAGCATGCAGGGGGAAGTGAAGGTTGGATAAGGCGGATTCGCTACAAACTCATTGCTGGGTGCTATGAGAGGGGTAAAAGGGTTGCCGTTTCAAAAGCAGTCAGGGATGACTACTTGAAAGTGGTGGGTGGTAAAGGGGCTGTGGCAGTGATCGGAAATGGAGTGAATGTATCCGCATTGCTTGAGGCTTCCAAGACAGCGCCATCCATGAATCATTCCCGCCCTTATATTGTTTCTGTAGGGAGATTGGTCAAGGTTAAGGGTTTTGATGTCCTGATTCGTGCCTATGCGAAATCCGGTGCTAGTCATACTCACGACTTGGTGATTGTTGGAGAGGGTAAGGAGAGAGAGGCTATATCTCGCCTTATCAGGGAATTGGGTTTGGATGAGCAGGTGTATCTTGCTGGCTATGTAAAGCCCCCCTTTCGTATCGTCCGGGAGGCCGACCTCTACGTTGGTGCCTCATTCCATGAAGGGTTTGGTCTTGCCTTGCTGGAGGCCATGAGTCTTGGGCTTCCTGTGATCGCATCCAGAGTTAGTGGCTTTGAAGAAATAATGGAAGCCAACCCGGAATGTATGTTTGAGGCCGGGGATGTGGACGCCTTGGCTCGGCTAATGGATCAAGTCCTGCAGTCTGATGAAAAAGGCAGACAGGTTATGCCCGAGCGTTATGACTTCGATGAAATCCTAAAAAGCTATCTTCTTCTTTGAATAACGGGCTTGTCATGTCGAGTTTTCTGAAGCGCTCTGCTTGTGCTGAAAATGTTCTTTTTGCATCTCTGTTTATTCTTTTTTGCCTGATCGGTCTTGAGAGGGGAGGAGGGAAAATTTCCTCCGTATTTGAGCCCTTGTTAGGAATTTTCGCTATTTTTCTGCTTGTTCGTGGCAGAGCGTCGAGTGTTCGTGTCGATCCTTTTCTGCTGATCGCCTTCCTTGCCTACGGTATTTATTACATGGTGAGGTGGTCTGCTTGGGGTGGGCCGATTGATGCCTCGGTTGATATGTTCAGACCTGTGATGCAAGCCTTCCTTTTCGTCGCGTTGATTGCTTGGGGAGTGGCGAGCGCGAAACTGAAGAGTGGCTCTCTGCTGGTTTTTGTATTAGCTGGAGCGGCAGTTGCCAGTGCATCAATTTTGACATTTTACTTCGTCCAGGGGCATGAATTTAGCATAAGGATAAGGCCGTTGGGCGAGGCTCGGCATCCTATTATTGGGATGTACTACTATGCATTTCCTCTGTTGCTTGGCTGTGTTTTGCTACTGGAAAAAGGTCAGGTTATGAGAGGTAGGGCCATTTTGCTGGTCTGTATAGTGGTTTTGTTGGCGGTTTTTCTTTTGTCTCGAAGCAGAGGTCCTTTTATGGGCTTGCTTGTAACGGCAATGGCTGCTGCCTTTTTTGCGAGTCATGGCTGGAGGCGCTGGGCTATACCGGTAGTGGTATTCGGGGCGGCAATTGCATTTTTGCTTGCCCAGGATGAGGCGTGGTTAGCTCGGCTGGATACTGGCAGGTTCCTGATCTGGGAGTCTGTGCTGGTTCGTTTGCCGGAAGCGCTGTGGTTTGGTCACGGCCTAACCGATGAAAATTACGTTTATTTTAGTGATGTTTATGGCTGGCAGCACGCCCACAATATCTGGCTTGGGCACTTCTATTGGGGGGGGGCTGTGGGGGTATTCTTGCTGGCTGCGGTTTACATGCGGGCTGCCTGGGTATTCTGCCGGGCGAATAGCTGGCCAGTGTCTGCAGTTGGGTTGCTTTTGATTTGCTTCGGGTTGGCTGCAATGTTGACGGATGGAAACTTGCTACTCGATTACCCTGGGCCTGAGTGGATGGTATTCGTGCTTCCTGTTGGTCTGGCGTTGGGTTTGTCTGCTTCTCACGAGGTTAGCGGTAAAGCTTGGCCCCATTCGGTTGATGCTTGAACCGCTTGTGCACCCACAGATACTGCTCCGGGTGCTTGCGGACATAATGTTCGATGGTGCGGTTGATGTGGGCAGTATCCGCTTCTTCATCGCCACTGGGAAAATTTTCCAGTGGCGGGCCGAATTCGATCTGGTAGCGGCCGCCTGGCAGGCGATAGTGGGCACAGGGGATCACCGCAGCCTTGCCCATTTTGGCGATACGGCTGGTGGCGGTGATGGTGGCGGCGGGAATGCCGAAAAATGGCACGAAGACTGCGTGGGCGGTGCCGTAGTCCTGGTCAGGCGCATACCAGACTATTTCGCCGCTACGTAGCAGGCGCAGCATTTGTCGGATATCGGTGCGGTCCACGGTGCTGCGAACGTAGTGGCGGCGTCCCCGGTCGATAAGCCGGTCGATGACCGGGTTGTCATTGGGGCGATAGACCGCATGGATATCCACCAGGGTGGCCAGCATTCTCGAGCATGTATCCAGGGTGTTGAAATGCATGCCCAGCAGCAATACGCCCTGGCCCCTGGCCTGGCATTCCTGGATGTGCTCCATGCCGATCACGGTAAGATTCTTGTTCAGGTCGATGCGGTGATTATTGTAACTGCCGGCCATCTCCAGGATCGCCTCGCCGGTGCTGATGACGCTGCGGTGGGCCAGCTCGTCCTGTTCTTCCGGCGTCAGCTCCGGGAAGCAAAGTCGAATGTTGGTCTGGGCAATATGGCGCCGTTTTTTTGCCAGATGCCACGCCAGGCGCCCCACGCCTCTGCCTATGGCCTGCAAAAGGCGCCAGGGCAGCTGACCGATCAGCCAGAACAGGCCCACGCCGATCCAGCTAGGGTATAGCCTGGGATCAGACAATCGGGTGGGGCGGTTATTACGTTTTCCCATGCAAATCTCGAGACAAATTTAACGGCTGTTAGGGCGGATAGAGGGGCGTTCACTCAGCCGGGCGAGAAGCAGGGCCAATGGCAACCAGACACTGAGCCAGCTGGCATGAAACGGCACCAGCAGGTAGGCGCCGGCGGCGAATGCCATGAACAGGCCAGGAAGCACAGCGATTGAATAGGCCGCGTCCTCATGCCAGTTGATCTGGCGCTGTAACAAGGCGGTGAAAGGGCTTATCCAGCTGGCCAGGAACAGAACCAGGCCGACCAGACCGACGCTGTGGATCAACAACACGAACAGGTTGCGTGGATGCGCCAGGCTGAGCAGGCGGTTATTGTCCTCGGCAAGAACGCTGTTGAGGGTCTCCTGATTGAGACCATTGCCAATCAGCGGATGCAGGAAATAGTTGCTCAGGGTGAAGTCGCTACGGCCTTCGAGCATTAGATAGACCCCGGCTAGCAAGGGAATTACCGCCAACCAGGAGCGCCGCCGCCGGCTGGCCAGCCAGCTCAGCCCCAACATTATCGTCATCAGGCCCAGTGGCAGTGATGTCAGGCACAGAAAGGCAAAGCCTACAGCAGCACCGACCAGGCGACGCCCGCCCTTGCCACTGACCCCTTCTTCCATGCCCTGGGCGAGCAGGATGAAGGTGGGAGCGACCATGGCCATCAGGGCAACGCTGGGATCCAGGGACGGCAGGTGAAAGATCAGATTGGCCGGTTCGCTGAACAGGGGGCTGTTAAGCGGTTGGGTGGTGTAGTAACTGATCATCACCATGGTGGCAACGACCATGCAGCACAGGGCGCCATTGGCCAGGGCCTGTTTGAAGGTGTTGCGGAAATACAGGTGCAGCCAGCGGAAGATGCCCACCATGACGATGATCTGCACCATGCCGCGAACGGCTCGAGAGGTGTTGGGCTCTTCTGCCCAGATGAAACTCAGGGCTGCCCAGCCGATAAACAGGTAGAGCGGTACCAGCAATGGCGAGGTCATCAGACGGTAGTCACCGCTTACCACGGCCCGGGTCAGCAAGGTCAGTGCCGGCAGAAAGAACAGCACGTCCAGCACGTTGAGAAAACCAATGCGGGAGTTGAACAGGAAGGTACCGCTGAACATCACTGCAAAAGACAGGGTCAGCCACCAGCGCAGCCAGCGACCTTGCATGATGTTGGGGGGTAATGGCGGCATATGGTCCTGTGGCTCCCTGGATTCTCTCGGTTGGGGGACATGATACCCGTCTGGCCGGTAGATGCGTAGCGGCGGCAAAGTGTACTGCCCAGAGCCTGCGGCATCGACTGTCTATACGGCTTCCCGGGTTTTGTCTGTGTCCCTGGCGTTTTGGTGTTTCCCCGAACACTTTCAGCAGGTTAGCTAAGTATCAGGCTATGCTACACTGCCTCGAAATCCGGCTCTGTTGTGTTTTGGAGAACCTATGCACAATCCGCATATTCCTGCTTTTGGCAAGGCCCGTGTTCTGGTGGCAGGTGATGTCATGCTCGACCGTTATTGGCATGGCCCCACCGGGCGAATCTCGCCGGAAGCGCCGGTACCGGTGGTGCGGGTGACCGAGCTGGAGGACCGTCCTGGTGGCGCGGCCAACGTGGCCCTGAATATGGCCGCCCTTGGCGCCCGGGCCGAGCTGGTGGGGATTACCGGCGATGACGAGGCCGCCTCTATCCTTGAGGAGCGCCTCGGTGCCGCGGAAGTGGGTTGTCATTTTCAGAAGGTGAATGGCCTCCCCACCATTACCAAGCTGCGTGTCATCAGTCGCCAGCAGCAGTTGCTGCGCCTGGATTTCGAAGAAGCCTTCCACGACCAGGATC
>Ga0114916_1001760_pt1 | contig 11941 bp, 8 predicted proteins | sample MalvirAntarct_66_FD_83501 | JGI IMG/M metagenome (GOLD analysis project Ga0114916, IMG submission 83501) | Marine viral communities from the Global Malaspina Expedition - Malaspina viral metaG Antarct_66 | ecosystem: Environmental > Aquatic > Marine > Oceanic | place: West Anvers Island... | reverse complement strand
GTGATGGCAGCCAGAACTGCTGGAGGTTGGTCGCAGGGTCCTCCCAGATGGGTCGGTAGGTGACGGGTGGCACCCATTTCCACAGCACGGCGGGAATGATGATCACCAGCGTCCCGAGATAGAAGTTCGGCACCGAGAGGGCTGCGATGCTCACGGATCGTGCGAGGTAGTCCCACATCGTGTCCTGTTTGACCGCGGACAGAATGCCGATGGGCAATGCGACGATGAGCGCGACGAGCGAGGCGAACACCGCCAGCTCGATCGTGACGGGTAGCGTGCGCTTGATGCTGTCGAGCACCGGGCGGTTCGTCCAGAAGGACGTACCGAGGTCGCCCTGGACCACCCCCGAAATCCAGATCGCGTACTGCTCGTAGACCGGCTTATCGAGGCCCAACTCCGCGCGAAGTTCGTCCTTGCGGACAGCGGTTGGGCTCTCTTCGAGGATCAGTACGGTGGCGTCGCCTGGGATGACACGCATCATGAGAAAGACGATGAGGGAGAGCCCGATCAGGGTCGGGATGATATTGAGCAGACGCCTGATCACGTAGATCTGCACGTGGGCCTCCCTCCTCTCGCCGCCACCCTCGACCGGTTTCCCGTATCGATCCGAGAACGATTCCAGTACGACGGTGGACAGATATAGCAGGCAGACGAAACAGGGACAAGGGATACGGCTGCATGCTTGCGACTACTCGCTAGCATCACTGCTGGCATCGATACCACGACGTATGACATGTCGTCGCTGACGGCAGGGAGTCAGAATGGCGAAATCCGCACTCGGAGACCTTCGGGTGGTCGACCTCTCGACGCGCCTGTCTGGCGCCTACACGGCGAAACTACTGGGCGACAACGGCGCCGACGTCGTCCTGATCGAGGCATCACCGTCCGGCCACCCCGCTCGAGGGGAAGCACCGTTCCTGGACGACCGCCCAGGGATCGAACGCTCACTGGTCCACGCCTACGTGAATGCCAACAAGCGCTCGGTCGTCCTGAGTGAAACGCAGCGCGGGGACGGCACGCTCGACGCCCTCATCCGTGGTGCGGACATCGTGGTGGTCACCGACCCTGCGATGGCCCGAGAGGTCGCCCGAGTCGGCGGAGAGGCCACCGTCATCGTGGGCGTGACGGCGTACGGGCTCGAGACATCGATGGCGGACGCGCCGGGGACGGACCTCACCACCTCCGCCGTGACCGGATGGGCGCTCGTGAACGGCGATGAGGGCGGCCCGCCGCTGCGGCCCACCCTGCACCAGTCGACCTACATGGCCGGGCTCACCGGGTACACAGGCGCGGTGGCCGCCATCTCCTACCGGGACCGCACCGGGCTCGGACAGACCGTCGATGTCTGCGAGCTCGAGCCGATGCTGTGGATGGCGTCGCCCTCGATCCTGGCGGCGTCTCAAGGTGATGCAGGTCGAGCACGAGCCCGCGCGGGCGTCTTCAGCGGCCCCGTGGCGACCAGCGACGGACACTTCTCGGTGACATTCAGCCGACCGCACTTCTGGACCGAGGCGATGAAGGCACTCGGCCTCACCGACCTCGCCGAGGATCCGAAGTACCTCAACCGCCTCGTGCGACAGCAGGAGGCGAGCACCCTCGAGCCTCGCATCGAGGCGGCGATCGCATCCCACAGCCGGTGGGAGCTCTTCGATGCGCTCTCCCGGGAGCGCGCGACGGTGGGCGTCGTGCTGGACATGGCAGACATCGCCACCAGCGAACACCTGAAATCTCGCGGGACGTTCGCCGAAACCACGATCGAGGATCGAACGGTCCGCACGCTCTCGTCGCCCTGCGTCATGACAGAGACCCCCTGGGAGCAGCGAACACCCGCGCCGCGCCTCGGTGCGCACACCAACGAGGTACTCGGGGACTGGGGCATCACATCCGGAAAGGCATCAGCGTGACCGGGCCACTCGAAGGTATCCGCATCATCACCTTCACCCAGGCGTGGGCGGGGACATCCGCCACTGAGCAGTTGGGATTCCTCGGGGCTGACGTCATCCAGATCGAGTCACTGACGCACCCGGATATCTGGCGCGGCGGGTTCAACGGGCCGATGAAGGCCGCCGCTCAGCCGACGGACGGCCCTCGGAAGCGGCCGTGGAATGTCGCTTCCGCCTACAACTCGGTGAACCTCAACAAGCGCGCCATCACCATCGACGTCATGCATCCAGACGGACTCGCGCTCTTCGAGCGTCTCGTCCCGCTGGCCGATGTGATCGCTGAAAACTTCACCCCGGATGTGATGCGGAAGTGGGGACTCACGTACGAGCGCCTGAACGAGCTGCGCCCGGGCATCATCGTCGCGTCCCTGTCCGCGTACGGGGCATCGGGCCCGCTCCGCAATGTCCGCGGCATCGGGGGAACGATGGAGCCGATGTCCGGGCTCACCTCCCTGCTCGGCTACGAGAGCGGACGGCCGATGAACTCGGGGTCGATGATCCCGGACGCGATCGCGGGCGCGTGGTTCGCCGCCGCCATCGTGACGGCGATCCGGCATCGTGAGCGCACCGGCGAGGGCCAGTACATCGACCTCGGGATGATGGAAGCCAACGCAATGCTCACGGGGGACGCACTCCTGGAGTTCACCGCGAACGGACGAGTGCGTCCGCGCATGGGGAACCGTCACCCGCGTCTCGCCCCCCACAACATCTACCCGACGACGAACGCCGGCTGGCTCGCCGTCTGCGTCGAGGACGACGACCAGTGGCGCGCCCTCTGCGAGATCGTCGGTGACCCGGCGATGTCGGGCGACGCCCGCTTCGAGACGACGGCGGCGAGGAAGGCAAACGAGGCCGCCCTCGACGACTGCATCGAGCGATGGGCGGGGGGGCAGGACGCGGCCGCCGCCGAGGCGGCACTGCTCGCATCGGGCGTGCCGGCGGCTCGAGTCCGTCTCCGCGCAGAGCTGCTGGACCACCCTGCCCTCCAAGAGCGGGGCTTTGGCGTCGAGGTGGACTACCCGGAGGCCGGGCGGCAGCGCGTGGCGGGCACGCCGTGGAGGATGACCCGCACCGACCCGGAAGTCAGCCGACCAGCACCGATGCTGGGAGAACACAGCCGGGAGGTCTTTGCGGAACTCCTCGGCATGACTGACGACGAGTACGAGGAACTGGTGCAGGCTGGGATCTCGGGCGACGAGCTGCCCGGCACTTGAGCGGCCGCTACGCGTGCACCTGGACGGGTGCCGGTCCGAGGGACGGGGCCGGGATCCACTCGGCGATCGCGAGGGCGCGGCGGTTCTCGGGTTCCTTGCCCTGTACCCAGGCAGCCGCGACCCGCGCCGCCTCGTAGCCGACCGCGTGATGATCCACGTGGACCTCGGCCACGAGACCCGTGGTCGCGCGGCTGCTCGAGTCGTTGAAGTTCACGACCGAGATGTCCTCAGGGACGCGGAACCCGCGGTCGGAGAGGCGTGCGAGGGTGGCCGAGAGGTTGCGGTTCAAGACCATGAGGACAGACGGGCGGTCTCGCCGCGCAAGCAGCGAGTCCAGCGCCTTCATCGCGGCGTCCTCGCCGTAGTCCTGGACTGGCTCATCGATCCGGCGCAGACCGTGGAGGCTCGCCGCCTCGGTCAAGCTCGGAAAGCCACCGCCCTGCGAGCCGCGGACCGCACCGACGAACGCCAGCGACTGATGTCCGAGGGCGGCAAGGTCGCCCACCATCACGAGCAATTTGTCCCGCGCCGGCGCGTGGACAATCGGAATGTGGGAGAGGCCGTCGGTGCGGGTCGCCATGGCCATCACCGGGATACCCATGCCGCGCGCGTAGTCGATCTCGTCGCGAGCAGCGTCATTGGGGTTCGAGAGGAGGATGGCGTCCACGCGGCGCTCCATGAGCCGCCGGATCAGGGAGACGTAGCGCTCCATGCTGTCTCGCGCGCTCGTCACCAGCACGCTGTAGCCGCACTCGTCGGCGCCTGACTCGACACCTTCGAGGGAGTCCAGGACGGTTGGGTTGCGAAGCTGGTGATAGACGACGCCGAACGTCATCGTCCGCGCCCGCCTCAACGCCCGGGCGCTCTCATTGGCACGGTAGTCCAGCACTTCCACCGCCGCAGTAACGCGCTTCGTCGCATCCTCGCTCGCGTACTGACCTCCGCTCAGCACGCGCGATGCCGTGCTGATGGAGACGCCCGCATGCTGCGCCACGTCACGCAGTGTCACGATGCGGCGGTCAGGTCGATTCCCCAAGGCCATCTCCTCGCTCGTTCGAGAACGCGCGAACCTCGGCAGGCACCCGCACGAAGAAGCGTGTTAGGTGGACTATCGTACCCACCTAAAGATACGGATACGTTTCCATACGCTCCCCGGGAGTGTCGGAGCTAGCAACGAGGCCTGCGTGCGCCGTCCCCTGACCCTGCTCCATGCGTCCGATCTGCACCTCCACTGGTCGTACCGTGAGCAGTCCCTCTGGACAGTACGAGAGCTGGCAGCCGCCGCCGAGCAGGTCGGCGCAGAAGCTGTACTCATGGCCGGCGACATCTTCGATACGAGCGAGCAGCCCGAGGAGTTCGTGCAGGCGATCGCCGAGGCGGTGCACACGATCGATGCCCCCGTCGTGCTGATCCCCGGCAACCACGACATCCGCTACTCGGAGCGAGAGCGTGATGCGCTGGGCGACCTTGGGCGGCTGATCGGGCCGCGGCACCGGCTGGTCTGCGCCCCGGAGGGCGAGTCGGTCCACCTGGGGGATGGCGCGATTCACCTGTGGGGACGCGGGATGCCGGAGCACACCCCCCAGAACGACCCGCTGCAAGGCATCACCGCCTCACCGGATCCGGCGGCATGGTCGGTCGCGATTGCGCACGGCGAACTGGTCTCACCAACCTCCATGCCGCGGTCCTCGCCCATCTCACTTGAGCGACACCACGACACGCTGCAGGACGTCCACTATGTCGCGCTGGGTCACCACGATGAGTCCCATATCACGACCTACGGCCAGACGGTGGTCTGCTACAGCGGCTCGGCGTCGCCAGTCCTCGGGACGACCGAGTACGCCGTCGTGCGGTTCGAAGATCCGGTCGGCGCAAGCGTGACGATTCACCGCCTGGCCACCACGAGCGGCGAGTAGGCCGGCGTCGCGCGCTCGGCATCGGCAGGGCCCGCTCCGACGTGGCTCCACCTTGACAAGCGTCATGGGCGCCGGTAGACCTCTGGGAACGTTCCCAACGAGTACGCCCAGAGCCCGAGGAGCCCCGATGCCCGCCTCCAAGCCCAAGACCGCCGCCAAGTCGAAGCCCCAGCCGGCGGAGGAAGAGCGCGTCCGGTACGAGACTGCGTACGACGGCAAGATTGCCTACGTGATCCTCGACCGCCCGCGCTATCGCAACGCGCTCAGCCTGCAGACCATGCAGGCGCTCGACGCCGCGTTCAAGCGTGCGGCCGACGACGACGAGGTCCGGGTGATCATCCTGAAGGGCGAGGGTGCTTCGTTCTCCGCCGGACATGACCTCGGCTCTCCCGACGTCGGGGAGCGCGACCCGGAGACCATGGGCCGCACGGACGTGATGTACGCACGGACGTGGCAGTTGGACATGGACAACTACTTTCGCTTCCGCGCCCTGCCGAAGCCGACCATCGCGCAGGTCCACGGGCACTGCATCTTCGCCGCGTTCATGCTGGCTTCCTCGATGGACCTGATCTTCGCTGCGGAGGACGCACAGTTCCTTGCGACTGACCTCGAGTTCTTCACGATGCCCTGGGACCTGGGCGTCCGGAAGACGAAGGAGATCCTGTACGAGAACCGCTTCCTGACTGGCGCGGAGGCGAAGGAACTAGGCTACGTGCAGCGCACCTTCGCTCCGGAAGACCTCGAGGCTGGCGTGCTGGAGTACGCGAAGCGCGTCTGCGAGCAGGAGCCGTTCAAGCTGCGCATCATGAAGATGTCCATCAACCAGATGCAGGACATCCAGGGCTTCACGCCACACATGCTGGCGCACCACTCCGCATGGGTCGTGAGCCGGGCGGCGACGCGCAAGGTGGACACGCAGGAGCAGACACCGGGCAAGCGCCGCAAGCACTCGATCGTGGAGCGAGCGAAGCGCTAGCGGTTGTCGGTGATCGTTCTTCCGGGGTCTCGCGGCCTTCCTTGCCGGTGCTGTCGTTCGACCTCGTGGGTGAACGAGCCGCTCGACACGCTCGCCCGCGCTTCGCCCGCGTAACGGCTACCACTGTGAAGGCGCAGCGGCTCAGTGCACGCGCAAGGCACGGAGGTCTTCGATGAACTCCCGCGCGCTGTTTCGACTTCACGGGATGAACTACCAGCAAGTCGAGGACCGCCGCGGTGAGGGTTCCCCTACGGTCGGACGATCCGCTTTGGGCGCTCGGCGAGACGCGCGAGGGCCGGCTGGGCCAGGCGGACGAACCTGCAGGCCAGGGCACGGCTATCTCGAGGGTCGATCAGGTCGGTCACGTCGAAGTGATGGGCTGACCGGAACGGTGACCGGAGCTTGATGATCCGGTCCTCGATCATCTTCTGGTGCGCCGCGGGATCAGCCGCAGCGGCGATCTCCCGCGCGTAGGACGCGGCGACGCCTCCCTCGATCGGGATGCCGCCCCACTCCCCCGACGGCCAACCGAAGCGGAGGTTGACGCCCTCGGGGACGCCGATGCTGTTGGGCACCCCGGCGCCCACGCCGTACGCCTTCCGCACCGCGAACAGCACCTTCGGCACCTTCGCCTCGGCGCTCGCGATCAGCGCCCGCGCTCCTCGACGCATCGAGGCTTGCGACTCCGAATGCGAGCCGACCATGAAGCCCGGCATGTCCAGGAAGATCACGAGCGGGAGGTTGAAGGCGTCGCAAAGGTCGACGAAGTGCGCGTACTTGTCTGAGGCATCGCCGGTGAGCGAACCGCCGAACACCATCGGATCACTCGCGAGGATCCCGACGCTGTACCCGTCCATCCGCGCGAACGCCGTCATGATCGATCCGCCGTAGTGGCGCCGCATCTCGAAGAACTCGCCATTGTCCACGACGTGCCCGACCAGCTTTCGGACGTCGTACCCACCGCGCCGATCCCGAGGCATGATCGTCAGCAGCTCTTCCGCGCGACGCTCCGGCGGGTCGCCCGTCTCCACGCGCGGGGCGACCTCGTTGGTCGTGTTCGGGAGGTAGCTCAAGAACTTCTTGATCTGGTCGAAGGCGTCGTCCTCCGACTTGGCCTCGTTGTCGACCTGCCCGCTGCGATGCACATGCATCGACGCCCCACCGAGCTCCTCCTTGGTGACCTGCTCACCCAGGGACCGCCGGACGACCGCGGGCCCCGAGGGGAAGATGTGGGACTGGTCCTTCACCATCACGGAGAAGTGGGTCATCATCGCGTGCGCCGCGGGCGCGCCGGCGATCGAGCCCATGATGCCCGTGGCGACTGGGACCGTGCGCAACACCTCGGCGAGCCGCCAGTACCCCTCACCCGTCGAGAGCCCCATGTGCTGGCGCGCTTCATCCGAGCGAGCGCTGTGACCGACGCCCTCGACGAGCTGGATGTAGGGGATCCCGTACTCCGACGCGAGGGGCATCGCGAACTGCGCGGGCCCCTTTCGGACATCGTGCGGGCTACCACCGGACCTCGTGAAGTCATGCCCACCGATTGAGACCGGACGCCCATCGATCTCGCCGAGGCCCATCACGTAGCCACCGGGGTTGAACGCCCGCAGGTTCCCCTCGTCGTCGTACTCGGCGGCGCCGACCAGTGGGCCGGCCTCGAAGAAGCTGCCCGGATCGACGAACCTCTCGACGCGTTCTCGGATCGTGTAGCGCCCACCGGCGTGCTGACGCTCGATCCGCTCTGGCCCGCCCATCTCCTCGGCCAACCCACGGATGTAGGCAATGTCCTCGACGGCCTGTTCCCAGGGCATCCCGGGCTTCCAGCTCTCTCGCGTCGGATCGATGGGCATAAGTCAGACCTGTTCCTCTGTCGTCAGCACCCAGCCGGAGGCATAGCTACTGGCACACGACTGTGTGCTTGCTGCTGTCGCGCTACTCGATCGTCGCGAGTGGCACACTGGGGTCGACGAAGTCGCCAACCGCGACGTGGATCGCAGTGACGCGTCCCGCTGCCGGAGCCGGCACCGGCTGGAGCATCTTCATGGACTCCAGGGTGAACATCTCCTGCTCCGCGGCGACGGTGTCGCCGACCGCGACATGGATCGTCTGCACCAGCCCTGGCCAATTGATCGAAACCTGCACGTGCACTCCTAACGTTGGACACCACCGGACGGACGGACCTTCGCCTCAGGACGGTGGACGATCGACGATCACCCCGGATGCCTTCAACTCAGCGATCTCCGTACTGCTCTTAGCCAACACCTCACTCAGCGTCGAGTCGTTATGTTCACCGAGTCGTGGTGAGGGAAGCCACTCGTCGTAGCCGCGCTCGCCGTTGAAGACGAACGGCGAACCGTCATACTGCTGCGTTCCCGTGTCAGGGTGCGAGAGACGGGCGAAGTAGCCCCGCTCTCCGAGGTGCTCGTTCCCGAGGTACTCGGGGCAGGTGAGCACGGCTCCCGCAGGGACACCCACCTGCATGAGTTCGTCCATCAGTCCGAACTTCGAGCGCTCGCGAGTCCATGCGCCGATGACCTCGTCCAGTTCGCGGCGATGCTCGAGTCGCGACGACCCCGTCGCAAACCGAGGGTCGGCATCCCAGCCGCGCCCGGCCACCCGGCAGAGTCCCGCCCACTCGTCCTCGTCGCGGGCGGCGAGGGCAATCCAGTCGTCGTCACCGGCGCAGCGGTAGATGCCGTGCGGGGCGTGCCGGGCGTGCCCGTTCGCGACGTACTCCGGCGTCTTCCCGGAGAGCTGGTACTCGATGAAGTACTCGCCGAGGAGCGCGATGCCTGCTTCGTGGTGGGAGACATCGATGCGCGCGCCGGTGCCAGTACGCTCGCGGCGCTCGAGCGCCGTGAGCACCGCCGACGCGGCGGCCAGCCCGGCGATCGCGTCCGGCGTCGCCGTCCCGGTGACCCGCGGCTCGTCCGCCGAATAGCCCATCACCGCCGGGAGACCCGTCATCGGCTCGACTGCCGGCCCGTAGCCGACGTAGTCGCGGTAGGGGCCATCCGCACCGAAGGCCGGCATCCCGAGGTAGATGATCCTGGGGTTCGCCTCTCGCAGGCGCTCGTAGCCCAGGTCGAGGCCGGCCATCGCCCGAGCGCTGAAGTTCTCGATCACCACATCGCTCTCCGCGACGAGCTCGAGGAACAGCGCGCGGCCGGTCGGGTTCTTCAAATCGAGCGCCACGCTCTTGCGGTTGCGGTGGAGCTTGTGAAACAGCGGCTGCTGGTTCCATGGCTCCGGCACCTGGCCACCTTTGAAGTACGTCGGCGTCCCCGGGGGGACGGTGGCAGGACCTCGGGCGGTCGGGGCTTCGATGCAGATCACGTCCGCACCGAGGTCAGCGATCACGCGCGCCGCCAGCGGCCCGGCCCAGACCCGAGTCAGGTCGAGCACACGGACGCCCTCCAGGGGACGACTCGCTGACGCACGCGCCCGAGGCGCAGCGTCCGCGGTAGCCTCGCGCGGGGGCACGGAGCCGAGTTCGGACAGGACACGCGTCGTGTCCGCCCCGGCGGGAGCAGGCTCCAGCTCGGGCGGCTGCTCCTCACCTCGGAAGCGGAACGGAGATCCGGCGACGCGGATCGACCGTCCGGCACCGTCGCCCAGCGGTCGCCAGAACTCGCGCGCCTCGAGGTGTCGGTCGGAGAGGCAGTCGGCGAGCGACGCGCCGTAGCCCATCGCGAGGCGCCAGGTCTCCTGCGCCTCGGTGAAGATCTCGTGCTTGGCCCGGCCCGAAAGCACTTCCTGCACCAGTGCATCGAACTCATCGCGGTTCTTGAGCCGGCCAGCGTTCGTCGAGAAGCGTTCGTCCTCGATCAGATCGGGCCGCCCGAGCATGAGCGCGAACTGCATCCAGTTGTCGCCCGCAGTACTGAAGCCGAACCACCCGTCGCGGCACGGCAGCATCGCCCCGGTGCTCGCGGACGATCGGTTCCCGGTGCGCATGCGGATCTCACCGTTGACCAGCCAGCGCGGCTCAGTCATCTGATGCAGCCCCACCATGCACTCGAGCATGCTCATGTCGATGTGGCGTGGCAGCGTCTCGCCGCGCCTCCGCACGTCGAACACGCTGGCCAGCGCCGCCGTGTACGCCATCGTCCCCGACTGATAGGCGGCGTAGTGGCCCGGGATCGTGAGCGGAGCTCGGCCCAGGTCGCCGGTGAGGTACGTCAGTCCCGAGAGCGCCAGCACCGTCGCCTCGGTCGCCTCGGACCGCGCATACGGCCCGTTCAGCCCGAACGGCGTGATCGAGATCCGCACGAGCGGCGAACCCTCGCCACCGAGGTCGAGTAGTCCGCACGACTCAATGTCGTCCACCGGCACGTCGGTCAGGAGGACGTCGCAAGTCGACGCCAACGAGTCGAGCGTCGAGCGCCCCTCGACGGTCCGGTAATCGGCCCCGACTCGTCGCTTGCCGCCGTGGAGGTAGATCTCTTCGGCCTCGGCTGGTGTGGGGCGGTCCGGGGACTCGACCCTGATGACCTCCGAGCCCCAGCGCGCGAAGAGCTTCCCGGCGAAAGCCGCCGCCGCATTCTCGTCGCTCAGCTCGAGGATCCTCATGCCCATCGAGTCGCAGATGTCCGTCTAGGAGCACTGGGGCCGTGGCTGGCTTCGGACAAGACGGGCCCTCCATACGGCTCGAGGGATCGCGACATCGTGGCCCACCAGACACAGCATGCCCTCGGGAGGGACTACGGCTGCCACGGGTAGCCTTCATCGCCGGCAGCGCGGAGCCTACTCGGACGCGCTTCGTTACGCAAACGTTTCCGGGACCGGAACGGATGACCGTCGAAGAGGGTACCGACCAGACGATGTCTGAGCCCGTCCCGCCGAACCCACCTTCGAGGGGCACGCTCGCGGCAGCGTGCACCCTGCTCGTCCATCACTGCTGATTTCGAGGCGCCCGGCGCGTCTGACACGGCGGAAGGCTAGACGTTGCCGCTCGGGCAGCTTCCCGCCGTGTCGCCTGGAGGTCCGGAGGAACAGTGGCCGCGCGCGAGGTCTTCGAGGTCAACCTGCTCCAGGACAGGGCTAGTTCATCTCCGTACCTGCGGGGTACTCACGCAGCGGAGAGCGGCCGGTGCGCCATGCATCCAGGATCGGTTCGGCGACCCGCCATGATTCCTCTGCTTCATCATCCCGGATCGACAGGCCGTTCTCGCCACGCAGGATGTCGAGGAGCAGCCGGGCGTACGGAGGAAGATCGAGCGCGGGCAGAGATCCGGTGACATCGAGGGCATGCAGGGTGACGAGGTCACCGGCTGCGTTCGTCGTCAGCGAGAAGGTCACGTCCGCTGGTTCGAAACGCAGTCTGAGCACGTTGCCGACAGCCGCTGTGCTGCCGCCGAACGGCAGATGCGGCAGGGCGCGGAAGTAGACCGCGATCTCGAAGCGGTCGCTCCGAAGCGCCTTCCCGCTTCGGAGCACGAAGGGCACACCCGCCCAGCGATCGTTGTCGACGCGCAGGCTCACCTGCGCGAACGTCTCGGTGCCGCGCGCTGGATCGACGCCTTCCTCCTGGACATACGAGGGCACGGAACGACCGCCGATCTGCCCGCGGGTGTAGCGGGCGCGCACGGTGTTCCTCTCGACTTGATCGGGAGTGAGCCTTCGAACGGCACGGAGCAGATCCACCTTGCGGTCTCGCAGGTCGCGCTCACTGAGGCTCAACGGCGGTTCCATCGCGATGAAGCAGAGTACTTGCAGCAGATGGCTCTGGATCATGTCGCGCAAGGCGCCCGCTGAGTCGTAGTAGCCCGCGCGGCCCTCCAGGGCGAGCGTTTCGTCCCAGACGATCTCCACCCGCTCGATATGTTCGCGGCCCCATAGGGGCTCCAGCATGCGGTTCGCGAACCGCAGGCCGAGCAGGTTCTGCACGGC
>Ga0114916_1001759_pt1 | contig 11942 bp, 17 predicted proteins | sample MalvirAntarct_66_FD_83501 | JGI IMG/M metagenome (GOLD analysis project Ga0114916, IMG submission 83501) | Marine viral communities from the Global Malaspina Expedition - Malaspina viral metaG Antarct_66 | ecosystem: Environmental > Aquatic > Marine > Oceanic | place: West Anvers Island... | reverse complement strand
TCTAGGTACAGACCTGACAGTAGTAAATGCAGCACGTGTATCCTTTGATAAGGAAAGTGAATGGGAAGTAGATCATAGTGTACGACAAGAGTTATCTAGTAGTGACTGTGCGTTAGTTAGATACCTTGCAAAGCACAACCACTTCACACCCTTCACACATTGTATGGTTACTCTACGAGAAACTATACCTATCTTTGTTGCAAGGCAGAGGTTCAAACATACAGTAGGCTTTACTTACAATGAGGTTAGTAGACGATATGTTGATGATGATCCAGAGTTTTATTTCCCTGATGAGTGGAGAGGTAGGGCAGACAATGCAAAGCAAGGTAGTGGTGAAGAGGTAATAGATATTAACCCAAGGTCAGCTATGGTTGATGACTACCACCATGCAATACAGAAATGTAAGTGGACCTATCAACAACTCATACGTAAAGGTGTGTGTCCAGAGCAAGCACGTATGGTACTGCCTCAGTCTATGTTCACCAGCTACTACGTAACAGGGTCGCTGTCTGCCTTTGCAAGGGCATACAAGTTACGTATTGACAAACATGCACAGAAGGAGATACAAGTACTAGCAGATAAGTGGAACAGTATCATAAAGGATTTATATCCTGTATCATGGGAAGCATTAACAAATGAAAAATGAAGCAATAAAACATGGTCACGTAAGCACACCTGTACTTAAAGCTATTAAGAAAAACTGTATTGAATGTAGTGGTGGTAGCTTTGCTGAAGTAAAAGAATGCACAGTTTATAAATGTCATATGTGGCCTTTTCGATTAGGAAAAAATCCTTGGAGAAAAGAAATGAGTCAAGAGCAAAAAGATAAAGCAGGTTTAAGATTTAAAAAAATAAGAGAAGATGATGTTAATAAATAAAGAACAGAAGAAGGTAGTACTAAACAAACACCAACAGACAAGCATTGGTCATTCTAATAACACTAACCCTAAGAACAAACACAAGAAGAAAAACTGGAAGAAGTATCGAGGACAAGGAAAATGAAGAACCTATGGGAGAAAGATCGTAAGACAATCTTTCGTGAACTAAAACAAATGTATCTTGATGAAGGCTTTACACACAAGGAAGCTAAACGATTAGCTGAACAAGAAACAAATGAGATTAAAGATGCAGACATGACATTTGTTAATGGTCTTATGAAGGACGAAGAGTAAAGGATAATAGTTATGTATCAGGTATTGAAGAAAAAGTATAGAAATTATTATGTTATAGAAGAACATGAAAGTTTATTAGATGCTAAAGATTACATGGAGAACATACAACTATTGCTCTCTCATTTAAAATTTAAAATTAAAAAATCAGTCTGTACTAAAACATCTGAATACTTTTCTATCGACTCTAAACCACGTACTTATTTTAAGATGATAGAAAAACCATGAAACGTACATGGGGTGAGTGGAAAGTTTTATCTTGTCATACAAAAGATAATACAAAAGGTACACCTATAGTTAAGACTAAAGAACTATATGTTAATAGTGGTGGTAGTCTCAGTATGCAAAGGCATGAAGAAAGAAATGAACTATGGTTCATAGCTGACGGTACTGCTACAGTCTATACCTTAGATGAGGGTCGTACCTTTAAAAGATTGCTTGGTATTTATAATAAGTTTGACTTACTAACTATCCCGTGTTACTCATGGCATCAACTTGTGAATGAAGGAGAAGAGAAGTTAATAGTAATTGAGATACAGTATGGTATAAATTGTATAGAAGAAGACATTGAAAGGTTTGATAGCTATGCAGCAGACAGCAGAGATTACAGTAGTTAAGAAAGGTCCATGTTTTTCTTGTACATCTAGCGATGCATGTGCTACATATTCAGATGGACATTCGTTTTGTTTTTCTTGTAGTACATATTTTAAATCAGAAGGAAATGATATGCAACAAGCACATCAAAATTCAGTTAAGCCTATGACTAATCCACAAGCAAAGATTACAGACATACCAGATAGAAAGTTAGCAGAAGCTACGTGTAGAAAATATAACGTCCGTACTGTTAGAGATAACTCTAATAAGATTATACAACATCTATATCCTTACTATGATAAAGATGGTAACCATGTTGGTGATAAGGTACGAACACTACCAAAAGATATGCGGTCTACTGGTAGTGTGGCTAATGGTACACTGTTTGGTCAGCATTTGTTTACGGGTGGCGGTAAGTACGTTACCGTTTGCGAAGGTGAACTAGATGCTCTCGCAGCATATGAGATGCTAGGTAGTAAGTGGCCGGTCCTTTCCATCAAGGATGGTGCAGCATCTGCCTTGCGTAATTGTAAAGATAACTTAGAGTATCTAGCCAAGTACGATAACATCGTCTTATGTTTTGATTCTGACGAGGCAGGTAACAAGGCAGCAAAGCAGGTAGCATCTTTGTTTGAACCTGATCAATGTAAGATCGTAAACCTTACTGACTACAAGGATGCTTGTGATTACCTTATCAAAGGTAAGCGCGAAGACTTTACCCGTGCATGGTGGAACGCTAAGATGTACACACCAGCAGGTATTCTTAACCTAGCTGACATGGGTGATGCATTGTATGATGAGGGTAGCTACAAGACCTGCTCATATCCTTGGCAAGGCATGAACGATAAGCTGTATGGTATACGTACAGGTGAGTTAGTAACCTTCACCGCAGGTACAGGTACTGGTAAGTCTAGTGTTATCAGAGAGTTACAACACCATGTACTCATGAACACAGATGAAAACATTGGTGTCATTTCTTTGGAAGAGAATGTACGTTCAACTATCTTCCACCTCATGTCAGTAGAAGCTAACGCTAGATTGTACATCCGAGAAGTACGTGAACAGTTTAGTCGTGGTGACTTGGAGAAGTGGCAAGAAGCTACGGTAGGGACACGTAGGTTCTATGCCTTCGATCACTTTGGTAGCATGAAGACTGATGAGATACTTGCACGTATCAGGTACATGATCAAAGCACTGGACTGTAAGTGGATATTCCTTGATCACCTATCGATCCTTGTGTCAGGCTTGGAAGGTGATGATGAGCGTAGGAACATTGATAACTTGATGACTAAGCTACGATCTATAGTAGAAGAAACTAACGTAGCCTTGTTGCTTGTGTCTCACTTACGTAGGACAGGTGCAGACAAGGGACATGAAGACGGGAAAGAGGTGTCGCTCGCCCACCTCCGCGGGAGCCAGAGCATCGCTCAGTTGTCGGACGGGGTGGTGGCTATGGAAAGAAACCAACAATCTGATGATCCTAATGTTGCTAACACTACTACCATACGAGTGCTAAAGAATAGGTATAGTGGTGACACTGGTGCAGCGTGTAACCTGTTCTTTAACAATGACACAGGACGCTTGACAGAGGTAGATAGTTTAGGTAAGGATGGGGATGGTGAAGAAGAGATTGAGTTGTAGATGGATGTAGTTCTAGACATAGAAACTGATAGCTTAGATGCTACAGTTATACACTGTATTGTAGCTAAAGAAAGAGAGTCAGGAAAGTTTCATGTTTGGAAAGAAAAAGAATGTTATAAGTACTTTCCCCTATTTGCTAAGAGAGTAAACAAGTTTATAATGCATAATGGGATATCATTTGATGCTCCAATTGTTAACAGATTAACAGGGACAAAGATCAAACTGTCACAAGTAGAAGACACTTTGATCCTGTCTCAGTTGATTGATCCAGTGCGAGAAGATGGACATTCTCTTCAAGCATGGGGTAAAAGATTTGATTACCATAAGATAAACTTTAAAGACTTCGATCACCTGTCTGAAGAGATGATCACTTATTGTAAAAGAGATGTGGACATAACTGAACGGGTATGGATTAATCTACAACAAGATATAAAAAATATTGGCAGACGATCTATTGATCTTGAATATAAGATTAGATCGTTAGTCAGTAAACAAGAAAGGAATGGGTTTACCCTTGATTTACAGAAAGCAGTTGGCCTTAACGCACGGTTACAAGACAAGTCAGATGTGTTACAAGGAGAAGTTCAAACAAGATTTGTTCCTATTCCTGTGGCGGTTAAAGAGATTACACCTCGTTACAAAAAAGATGGCAGTCTTTCTGTTGTGGGTCTGCGGCATATACAAGACCCAACAACAGTTGGAGGACCGCATACTTCCATTGACTACCAGACATTTAATCTTTCCTCCCGTCAACAGATCGTTCGTAGACTAGTAAGTCTAGGATGGGAACCTAAGAAACATACAGAAAAAGGACAAGCAATCGTAGATGAATCTGTGCTTCGGGAAGTTAAGATACCTGAAGCACAGATGATTGCAGAATATCTAACTCTAAAGAAGCGTATTGCACAGATCAAATCTTGGATAGCTGCACTACACGAAGATGGAAAAGTACATGGACAAGTTCTTACACTACGTGCAATCTCTGGAAGAATGGCACATCACTCGCCTAATATGGCGCAAGTTCCTGCAAGTTACTCTCCCTATGGTAAAGAGTGTAGAGAGTGCTGGACCGTTGGAGATACAAATAATGTTCTTGTTGGTTGTGATGCTTCTTCGCTTGAGTTACGTGCATTAGCACACTATCTTAACGATCCTAAATTCACCAGTGAAGTAGTAGATGGTGACATCCATACATCAAATCAAAAGAATGCTGGCCTAGATACACGTGATCAGGCTAAGACATTCATCTATGCATTTATTTTTGGTGCTGGTGCAGCTAAGATAGGTAGTGTAGTAGGTGGTACAGCACAGGATGGTCAGCGTCTTATAGATACTTTCCTATCTAACGTACCAGCATTAGCTGTGCTTAGAGAAAGAGTTGACAAAGCTAGTCGTAAAGGTTATCTTATTGGACTTGATGGCAGGCATTTAAAAGTACGTAACCAACATGCAGCAGTTAATTTATTAATACAAGGAGCAGGTGCTGTCATATGTAAGCAGTGGTTAGTAGATATAGATATTCTTTTACGTAAGAATAAAATGAATGCTCACTTAGTTGCATCTATACATGATGAATATCAGCATGAAGTATTTAAACCACATGCTAAAATATTTGGAGAGTTAACTAAACAAGCAATGAAGGAAACAGAAAGGAAGTTACAAGTAAAATGCCCATTGGACAGCGAGTACAAGATCGGCCAGAATTGGTCAGAGACTCACTAGTAACTCTTAACCCTACAGAATTAAAGGTAAGTGATTTTATAGGTAAGTCTCGCAACAAACAAAATAGAGGAGCAGGTATATACGATGCTGCTGTAGCAGACACACATAAAATAGATACTCTTGGAGCAGAGGCAGAGTTAGCATTCGCTAAGATGTCTGATATGTATCCTAAAGATTTCTTAGTCTTAAAACCTAAGTCAAAAGCTAAAGGTACTGATAATGGTGACCTTACAGTAGATGGTATTAGTATTGATGTTAAAGCTACCACACATGAGAAAGGTATGTTACTGTCTACGTCAAAGCATACATCTGGCATAGAGTTATTTGCTTTGATGGTTAAGAAAGGAGAAGACACGTTCCAACTTAAAGGATTCATGCTTGCTGATGAGTTAGCTACACAAGGAAGATTTGGTAGAGCAGGAGGTAAGCTACGTCGTCCAGCATATGTAGCATATCAAGATGAATTGTATAGCTATGCGGAGGCAGTAGAGCGTTTAAAATATAGAGACAGAGAAAAATTAAAGAAAGGAGTTGACACTTAGTCAATGTTAGTGTAAGTTACAAACTTAATGATCAAGTCACAACAGAGTGGCACAACCAAAAGGAACTATAAAATGGACGTTAATATTATTTCTGGTAAGGCATACTGGGCAAGTCTCGCTCAACCTAACACTACCTTTGAACCTGTATGGTGTGTAGATGTATGTCTTGATGAAGACACCAAAAAGAAAGTAGAAAGTTTGGGTGTAGTCATTCAGAATAAAGGTGATGACCGTGGAGACTTTGTAAAGATTAAACGAAAGGTCCATAAGAAAGATGGTTCGGAACGTCCGTCACCTATTATTAAAGATTCTCAGAACAACACTTGGGATGGTAGCCTTGTAGGTAATGGTAGTTTGGTTAATGTTAAATTCTCTACCTATGATTGGACCTATGCAGGTAAGAGTGGAGTAGCTACAGACCTGATGGGAGTACAGGTTGTTGATCTAATCTCGTATGGTGGAGATGGATCAAACTTTGATACTGTAGATGGTGGTTATACAGTAGCTTCACAAGATAAAGAGGGAGAAGAAGTACCGTTCTAAGTAGTTGCACTAGGGTCTGCTGATCTTATCAAAGAATATTATTGATAAGACTATGGGCAGTATTTGTAACAGGTGTGGAGAGGGACTGTTACTTTAATTAAACAGTTAAATAGGAGAGTCAAATGCTAATTGGATTAGGATTGATATTTATCTTTGGTACTTACCTTATTACAGATGTAGATGATGGGTTTGTTAGCAAAGCTGTTGAACAAGTAAAGCAAGGACACAATTTGGAATATATAGGTCGAACTGAATGGCCTAAAGAAAAGTCAAAAGCCTTTGTACTTAAAGATGATAATGGTACTAAGAGGTATGTTTATTTTAAACTCACTAAACCTACTGACGAAGGTAAGTAATGAAGACCGCTCTGATTACAGGAGGATCAGGTCAAGATGGTTTTTATCTTACTGAGTTTCTTTTAGAACAAGACTACGAAGTCCACTCTATTATTCGCAGGTCATCTGTAGATAATTTATCTAGGATAAAAAACATAAGTAGTAATTCAAATTTCCATACATCCTATGGAGATTTGACTGATACGTCAGGTCTATTAAAGATTATTAAAGATACTAAACCTGATGAGATATACAACCTTGCTGCACAATCAGATGTAAGAATATCATTTGATATACCAGAGTATACAGGAGATGTAGACGGACTAGGAACTACTCGACTGCTGGAGTGTATCAGAACTTTAGGTATAGTAGACACCTGTAAATTCTATCAGGCTTCTACGTCTGAACTGTACGGTAAGGTACAAGAAGTACCACAGACAGAGACTACTCCCTTCTATCCACGTAGTCCTTACGGTGTAGCTAAACAGTATAGCTACTGGATGGTAAAGAATTATCGAGAAGCTTATGGGATGTATGCTTGCAATGGTATTCTTTTCAATCATGAATCTCCATTACGAGGAGATAATTTTGTTACACAAAAAATTGTTAAGGGTGTAATAGATATCATGCTAGGCAGGAAAGACTACCTTACCGTAGGTAATCTGAATGCTCAACGTGATTGGGGACATGCCGCTGACTATGTAAAAGGTATGTGGCTTATGATGCAGCAAGATAAACCAGAAGATTATGTTCTTGCTACAGGTAAGACACACTCAATAAAAGAATTGATTGAGTATGGTTTTAATAAATATCTTGGTGTCCAACTTCAATGGGAAGAGAAAGGTGTAAATGAAATAGGGTTTGACATCAAAGAAAATTCAGAGTATAAAGGTATCCTAGTTAATTGTAGTCCTGAGTTTTTTCGACCAACAGAAGTTGATCTATTGTTGGGTGATCCTACCAAGGCAGAAAAAGAACTAGGATGGGAAAGACAGTATTCTTTCTATGATCTAATTGATGAGATGTTTGAGTATCAACTTGAAAAGGAATAAGTATATTGACTACTGATCAAAAAGTTCTACGTGCATTGCAGAAACGAATGCGTGTTACTCGTAAGACTGCTATCCAACAGGGGTGGGCAGAGAACCTCACCGCTTCTATTGCTTCGCTACGTAAGCGTGGTCACAACATTGATACTATGACTGCTAAGACACCCGATGGTGAGAGTTATACACGTTACCGTTTGAACGAAGTTTAAAAGGAATAAACAGAATGAACAATAAAAAAATAGATACACTGGTGGAAGATATATATTCACTCTTCACGTCTGATGAAGAAGTAAATGTATCCCCAGATGATCTATCTAAACTCGCAGAAGAGATTGTTCATTCTGTTTCCTTTGCGTTAAAAGAAAACCATAAGAAGAAGAAGACACTAAGGTTATCTCTTATTGGTCATCCTGATAGAAAAATTTGGTACAACTTAAATAAAGAAGGAGAGAGTACAGAAGAAGGCTTGAAAGGAAACGACTACATAAAATTCTTATATGGTCATATCCTTGAAAGCCTTCTGGTATTCTTATGTAAGTCAGCAGGACATCCTGTTACAGACCAACAAAAAGAATTAAAAATTGGAGGTGTTGTAGGTCATCAAGATGCTAGAGTAGATAATGTCTTAGTAGATTTTAAGAGTGCGTCCAGCTTCTCCTTTAAAAAGTTTAAGGAAGGTGCTATATTTACAGATGATCCATTCGGATACATAGCACAGTTATCTGCATACGCTCAGGCTAACAAGGTGAAAGAAGCAGGATTTGTAGTTATAGATAAGTCTAGTGGAGAAATAACATATTGTCCTGTTCATCACATGGAGATGATAAATGCAGAAGAAAGAATCAATCATCTTAAAAAGATGGTCAAGTCTCCTATTCTACCTGATAGGTGCTATGATGATATTCCTGATGGTAAGTCTGGCAATCGCCGCCTTGCTGTTGGGTGTGTTTTTTGTGAGCATAAACATGATTGTTGGTCTAGTGCTAATGGTGGTAAAGGATTGCGGAACTTCAAGTATGCAAATAGTTCAAAGTTTCTTACACACGTAGAACGTACCCCTGATGTAGAAGAAATTTATGGTTGAGAGATATAGGTCAGGAAGCGAACGGACTACAGCGGGTTACTTAAAAAGTATAAAAGTTAAATATGAATTTGAACCATACTACATACCGTATATGTGGATCGAATCTAAAAGATATCTACCTGATTTTGTCCTACCTTCAGGTATTGTATTAGAAGTTAAGGGTAGGTTCACACTAGAAGATAGGAAGAAACATTTATTCCTAAGAAAATCTAATCCTGATCTTGATGTACGGTTTGTATTTGATAGACCAGCTAGTAAATTATACAAAAGGAGCAAGTCAACTTATGCAGATTGGTGCAACAAACATAATTTTTTATACTGTAAACTTTCTGATGGTTTACCTGACAGTTGGTTAAATGAGCAAAAAAGAAAACCTTCTAGTAGAGATAGAGAAGTTAGTAGAAAATCAAAAGGCACCGCCTCAACAACTACTATTCCTTAGCGTCTTGCTACAAGCAATGTTAGATGCTACTAAACCAGAACATCTTAAAGAATCTAAAGAGTCTATAGTCTCTCGTAACAATGCTAAAGCATGGTTCTTTGCATCCGTAGGTGTGACATCAGAAGATTTCTCTACGGTATGTGATGTAGCAGGTGTTGATCCTGCCTATGTAAGAAGCTTTGCTTATAAAGTTCTTAAATCTAAAGAGATAAAATATGTACGTAAAAGAATCAATGCAGTCCTTACATTCGACTAGGAGAAATAAAATGGATAGAGACTCAGAGATAGCACAGCTATATGCTACGCTTCCTAACTTTAAGTTTGAAGAAGGAGATTATATAGACGAGATACATGAGTATGTTTCTTCTACTTATAAGGAACACTATGCAAAAGGTAAGTACCAAGCCACTGATGTTATACTCGATAGTGGTCATGGTGAAGGGTTTGTCATGGGTAACATACTAAAGTACTGGAAAAGATATGGTAACAAAGAAGGAAAGAATAGAAAGGACTTGTTAAAGATTATTCACTATGCCATAATCATGCTTTATGTACATGATAGCATAACTAAAGGAGTATAAATTAATGCCCACCTTCCGCTCTAATGAAAATCCAATGTTTCGTTCTAAGTTTAGCGAGGATATTTTCAAACATAAGTATGCTCATCATGGTTGTGAAACGTGGGCAAGCCTAGCATCTGTACTAGTTGATGATGTATGTACACCTCAGTTAAAGCAAGATGAAAAAGACCAGCTAAAAGAATATATTACTGATCTAAAGTTTATACCGGGTGGTCGTTATCTCTACTACGCAGGTAGACCAAACAAATTTTTTAATAATTGTTATCTCTTACGTGCAGAAGAGGATACACGTGAGGACTGGGCAGACCTTTCATGGAAGGCAGAGTCATGCTTAATGACAGGCGGTGGTATTGGTGTAGACTATTCTGTTTATCGTGAGGAAGGTCGTATTCTTGCAGGTACTGGTGGTCTTTCATCTGGTCCTATCCCTAAGATGTTAATGTTAAATGAAATTGGTCGAAGAGTTATGCAGGGTGGTAGTCGTAGGTCTGCTATCTATGCCAGTCTTAACTGGAAGCATCCTGATATTGATAAGTTTCTTACCAGTAAGAACTGGAATGATATGCCTGTTGGTAACACAGGATTTACTATTGGTCAGGTTAAGGAACAAGACTTTAACTTTGTTGCACCAATGGACATGACAAATATTAGTGTGAACTATGATACTGAATGGCTTTTAAATTATTGGGAGACTGGGGATGTTGGGAATACTTTTAGGCAGAATGTCAAACAAGCTTTACGTACCGCTGAACCGGGATTTAGTTTCAACTTCTTTGATAAAGAAAACGAAACACTTCGCAACGCTTGTACTGAAGTTACCTCGGAAGATGATTCAGATGTTTGTAATTTAGGATCAGTTAACTTAGGCAGGGTAGATACTCTTAAAGAGTTTAAAGATATTGTACACCTAGCAACTAAGTTTCTTATATGTGGTACGCTTAAAGCCAAGCTACCTTATGATAAGATATATGATGTACGTAAAAAGAATCGTAGGCTAGGTTTAGGTTTGATGGGAATGCACGAGTGGTTGATCAAGCGTGGTTCTAAGTATGAAGTTACTGACGAACTTCACCAGTGGTTAGGAGTTTATAAAGGAGTAAGCGATGATACTTCTAAGAAGACTGCTGATGAAATGGACTTGAGTAGGCCAGTAGCTAATCGTGCTATTGCACCTACAGGATCAATAGGTATTCTTGCGGGTACTAGCACAGGTGTAGAACCTATCTTTGCTGTATCTTATAAGCGTAGGTACTTGAAAGCTGGTACACGGTGGCACTATCAGTATGTAGTAGACAGTGCAGCACAAGAGTTGATTGATCTATATGATACCAGACCTGAAGATATTGAGTCGGCTCTTGATCTTGCGGAAGATTATAAGAGGCGTATGAAATTTCAAGCAGACGTTCAAGATTACGTAGATATGTCCATCTCTTCTACTATTAATCTACCATCATGGGGAAGCAAGCTTAACAATGAAGATACAGTAAAAGAATTTACTGATACTCTTGCTTCTTACGCACACCGCTTACGTGGGTTTACTGTATACCCTGACTCATGTCGTGGTGGACAACCATTAACATCTGTACCTTATAAAGAAGCTGTTGATAAGTTAGGAGAAGAGTTTGAAGAAGGACTAGAGACACATGATATTTGTGACATCACAGGACACGGGGGCAGTTGTGGAGTTTAATGAATAGTTATCATTGTTTTAAAGAAGAGTTACCTAAAGAACTTTGTAAAGGGTTAGCTACTATAGGTAAAGAACTAGATAAAGAAGAAGCTAAAGTCTTTAAAGAAGGCAGTGATGTTGATATGAAGGAGGTTAGAAACAATAGGGTAGCTTGGTTAGAAAATCCTGAGTTGACTAGCATCCTACAACTTTATGTAGAGAAGGCTAACATAGACGCAGGCTGGAATTTTAATATCAATTGTTTTGAAACACCTCAAGTTTCTTTTTATGGTAAGGGTCAGTTCTATGACTGGCATATGGATACAGGAGTAGAGACATCTGCTGATCCTTTCGTAAGAAAACTTTCTCTTAGTCTAACTCTTGATGATGATTTTAAAGGAGGAGACTTTCAAGTACAAGACTGGGTACATCCTCAAGCTAGTAAGAAATTCTCTACGTTAAAAGATATGCGTAGGATAGGAAGCATAGCTGTCTTCCCTGCCTTCATGTTTCATCGAGTAACTAAAGTTAAAGAAGGTGAACGATCCTCTCTAGTCTGTTGGTTTAGAGG
>Ga0114916_1001752_pt1 | contig 11965 bp, 7 predicted proteins | sample MalvirAntarct_66_FD_83501 | JGI IMG/M metagenome (GOLD analysis project Ga0114916, IMG submission 83501) | Marine viral communities from the Global Malaspina Expedition - Malaspina viral metaG Antarct_66 | ecosystem: Environmental > Aquatic > Marine > Oceanic | place: West Anvers Island... | reverse complement strand
TTCAGTTTAAAGGTGGCAAAGGTGTGGCAACGGCTTTGGGCGCTTTTCTGGCGCTGTCACCTGCGTTGGCTGGAGCGGCGTTACTGACTTGGATTGTGGTTTTTGCCATTACCCGGATTTCGTCTTTATCTGCCATTACCGCTGCGGCAATGACACCGGTTTATAGCTTATGGCTTATTGATACAGTGTTTGCACGTGCGGTTATTCTGTTAATTGCCCTGCTTTTGCTGTGGCGGCATCGTAGCAATATCCAGCGGTTGCTGGCCGGTGAAGAGAAGAAGTCAGGCTGAAGCTGGCGGCGTTAGCTCGTCTAATGGCCAACGCGAACGCACATTAAATGTTGCTTCAGTTTCAGCAACCATGGCCTGGTGACGCATCGCTCCGGCAAACGCAATCATCGCTCCGTTATCGCTACAGAATTGTAATTGCGGGTAATAAACCTGCACTTTCGGTAATGCATCTAAAGCCGCGCGCAAAGATTTATTGGCACTGACGCCACCGGCCACGACCAAACGTTTATGACCACTTTGTTTTAATGCCCGGCGACATTTAATCACCAGGGTTTCCACCGCCGCTGTTTGAAATGCCAGCGCAATATCGGCTTTGGCCTGTTCACTCTGATCACTGTTATGCCAGGTGTTTAAAGCAAAGGTTTTCAAACCACTGAAACTGAAATCCAAACCCGGACGATTGGTCATCGGTCTGGGAAAGATATGGGCGCCCTCTTGGCCTTTTTCTGCTAAAGCCGCTAAGGCCGGGCCACCCGGATAACCCAGCCCCAACATTTTGGCGGTTTTATCAAATGCTTCACCCACCGCATCATCAATGGATTCGCCCATTAATTCATATTCCCCCACGCCTTTAACATCAACCAGCAGGGTATGGCCGCCGGAAATCAATAAAGATACAAATGGAAATGCCGGTGGATTGGCTTCTAGTAACGGCGATAAAAGGTGCCCTTCCATATGATTGATTGGCAAGGCTGGAATATTTAACGCCCAGGCCAGACTGCGGCCAATTGCGGCGCCCACCAGTAAAGCCCCTACCAGGCCTGGACCCGCTGTATAAGCCACTGCATCAATATCTTTACGCTGCAGACCCGCCTCATCCAAAACCTGTTGCATCAAGGGCAATGCTTTTTGAATATGATCGCGAGAAGCCAGTTCCGGCACCACACCGCCATATTCGGCATGCATTTCTATCTGACTGAAAAGTGCGTGAGCCAACAGCCCCTTTTCAGTATCATAGAGCGCAATACCGGTTTCATCGCAAGATGATTCAATTCCTAAAACACGCATAAATTTATTCTGACTGCATTAAATAAATGCCGATTATTATGCCTTGCCGGGGGTGGTCTCATCCAACTAATTAGCATTTAGTATTTTCTTTCCGAAATAGATCTCGTACAATTAATGGCTTTTCCGTCATTGTCTGTTTAGGAATGTATTGAATGCCATCTGTTAAGGTTAAAGAAAACGAACCATTTGACGTAGCTTTACGTCGTTTCAAACGTGCTTGTGAAAAAGCAGGTACGGTTGCAGAAGCTCGCGCTCGCGAAGCTTATGAAAAACCAACAACTGTTCGCAAACGTGCTGCAGCAGCAGCTGTTAAGCGTCACCAGAAGAAACTGTCACGTGAAAACGCTAGCCGCGTTCGCATGTACTAATTGCTGATTAGAATCTTATTCTAATGCCTCAAGAAGCCAGTCCACTCAAAGCTCGAATTCAAGATAGCGTAAAAGACGCAATGCGCGCCAAAGACAAAGATCGTCTTGGCACATTGCGACAAATTACCGCTGCCATCAAGCAAGTTGAAGTCGATAATCGCCAGGATATGTCAGATGATGACATTATCGTTGTGCTGACTAAAATGACTAAGCAACGCAAAGATGCCTTATCGCAGTTTGAGCAAGCTGGCCGTGATGACTTAGCCGTTATCGAAAAAGCTGAATTGGCTATTATTGAAGAATTCCTGCCAACAGCCTTGAGCGAAGCAGAATTGCAGGCAGCTATTGCTGATGCAATTCAACAGACAGGCGCTAGTACCCAGAAAGATATGGGTGCGGTGATGAATGTGTTGCGTCCAAAAGTTCAGGGGCGCGCTGATATGGGCGCAGTGAGCAGCCAGGTTAAGGCCGCGCTCAGTTCTTAAGCCAGCAATGCCAGGTCTTTTTTCAGACGTGGTTAACATTCAAGACAGACTTCGGCCATAATTGATTTATGGCCGGACAAATCCCTCCACAGTTCATTGACGAATTGCTCTCACGAGTCGATATCGTTGATATTATTGATGCGCGTGTACCGCTGAAAAAAGCCGGTAAAAACCTGCACGCCTGTTGCCCTTTCCACAACGAAAAAACTCCCTCATTTACTGTCAGTCCTGATAAACAGTTTTATCACTGTTTTGGATGTGGTGCGCACGGCACGGCGATCGGTTTTCTGATGGAATACGACCAGCTCAGCTTTCCTGAATCAATTCAGGAGCTCGCGGACACAGTCGGTATGCAGGTGCCAGTCACGCAACAAGCTGCACTCACCCCCGCCAGACAAAACCTTTACGACCTGATGGATAAAGTCAGTCGCTACTACGTACATCAGTTGCAAAACCATCCGCAGCGCAAGGCTTTTCAGGATTATATTCAGCAGCGTGGTCTTAGCCCTGAAACCGTAGCTGCTTTTGATATTGGTATGGCGCCGGATGGTTGGGACAATGTATTACGTACTTTTGGCAACAATCAGCAAAGTCAGGACCAGTTGTTTGAAGCCGGAATGTTGATTAAAAACGATAAAGGTCGAACCTATGATCGTTTTCGTGATCGATTAATGTTCCCCATTCGCGATCGTCGTGGCCGCGTTATCGCTTTTGGTGGACGCGTTATTGATGCCGATGGCACGCCGAAATACCTGAATTCTCCTGAAACCCCAATCTTTCACAAGGGACAGGAGCTTTACGGTCTATATCAAGCTCGTAAAGCCAATCGTCGACTGGAACGCATCCTGATAGTGGAAGGTTATATGGATGTTATTGCGCTGGCACAGTTTGGGATTAACAATGCAGTGGCAACGTTAGGTACGGCGACAACTTCAGAACACTTACGTCAATTGATTCGCAGCGCACCGGAAATTATTTTTTGTTTTGATGGTGACCGCGCAGGCAAAGAGGCCGCATGGCGAGCCGCAGAAAATGCGATGCCGATACTCGGTGGTAATTTTGAACTGAAATTTATGTTTCTGCCGGAAGGTCAGGATCCCGACACCATGGTAAGAGAGCAGGGGGCCGCCACATTTCATCAGTTAGTCAGTCAGGCACAAAGCTATTCTGATTTTTTCTTTGCGACATTGCTTTCCCGGGTAGACAGTCAATCGATGGATGGCCGCGCCAGACTGGTTGAAATTGCCAAACCCTATCTAAGACATATCCCTGCAGGTTTATATCGCGATATGCTGGAGCAGCAGTTAGCAGACCATGCTAAAACCAATATTGCCACGTTAAATAAACACTTGGAAAAGCCTGCGCCACCACCTCCAGTAAAAAACGCCAAACAAAATGCAATGGCCAATATGACACCTGTGCGCATGGCGGTGATGATTGTGTTACAGCATCCACAATTGTATGAGGCTGTTCCAGATACAGGTAATTTGCATCAGCTGGATATGCCAGGTTTGGCGATTTTAATTCAGCTACTTGAAACCATGCGTGAGCATCCCCATCTTAAAACCGCACAGCTTTTAGAGCGTTGGCGAGATACTCAACAAGCTCCCTATATGGAAAAACTCGCAATGCAACCGTTGAATTTGTCGCCAGAACAGCTGGAGCATGAACTCATCGGAATTGTAAGTCGTCTAAACAAACAAGCAAGAGATGAACGCTATACTTATTTGATAAATAAAGGACTCAGCAATTTAACTGAGTCTGAAAGAATTGAAATTAATTCCTATAAGTAGGTGTTTTGTAATCAAAAATGATGCAATAACGAAGTGCTTTCACTATAATATAGTGTTACCGCCAAAAATCAGCGTCACCATGCATAAAGAGGCCGAATGAAAGATCAGCAATCACGCGTTAAAGAACTTATCGCCCTTGGAAAGGAGCGCGGTTATCTCACCTACGGCGAGATCAATGACCACCTTCCGGAAGATTTGGTCGATGCGGATCAGGTCGAAGACATCGTTAGTATGTTCAGCGACCTAGGTATCATGGTCCATGAAGATGGCATGGATACCGATGAGATGGAACGTCTCGCCGAAGCTGTATCATCAAATGACGAAGTCTCTGATGAAGAAGCTGCTGCTGTCCTGGCAAGTTCCGATGGTGAGTTTGGTCGTACTACCGATCCTGTGCGCATGTACATGCGCGAGATGGGCTCTGTTGAATTATTGACTCGCGAAGGCGAGATCGTTATCGCTAAACGCATCGAAGCAGGCCTCCGTGAAAGTCTGTTAATGCTGTCAACTTACCCACCGGTTATTTCGTCATTCCTTGAATTTTACGATGCGGTTGAAGCAGGCGAAATGCGCCTGAATGAACTGATTCGTGGCTTTGTCGCGCCTGAAGAGCTGGTCGCCAGTGATGATGACGATGATGATGTTACCAGTAGCTCTGACTCTGATGATTCTGATAGCGACGGCGATGATGACGATGATGTTGATGGCGTAAGCGATGATGAAGATGATTCTGGAGAAATTGATCCAGAAGAAGCCCGCGCTCGCTTTACCGCATTGAAAGAAGCATACAAAACCGTTCTGGCCACCGAAGGTGATGCTATGATCGAATCTCGTGAACAGGCCAGTAACCTGTTTATGGAATTCAAACTGACCCCAAAAACGCTGCTTTATTTAAATGGCTTGATGGCAGAAACCATCGCCGAAGTGCGTAAACAAGAAAAAATCATTATGGACATCGTTGTAGAGCAGGCGGGTATGAATCGCCGCGACTTTATCGATGCATTCCAGGGTAATGAAAGTAATCTTGAGTGGTCAGATAAATTCATTCGCGCTAAAAAACATTATTCATCCACCATCAAGAAAAATCTTGATGACATTCTGGCGGCACAGAGCAAATTGGCCGAAATTTCAGAAGATCGTGGACTGGATATTTCCGAGATTAAAGAAATCAGCCGCCAAATGTCGATTGCTGAAGCCAAAGCGCGTCGTGCCAAGAAAGAAATGGTTGAAGCCAACTTACGTCTCGTCATCTCAATTGCCAAAAAATACACCAACCGTGGTTTGCAGTTCCTTGATTTGATCCAGGAAGGCAATATCGGTCTGATGAAAGCGGTTGATAAATTCGAATATCAACGTGGTTACAAATTCTCTACCTATGCAACATGGTGGATTCGTCAGGCAATTACCCGTTCTATTGCTGACCAGGCGCGTACCATTCGTATTCCGGTACACATGATTGAAACCATTAACAAACTCAATCGTGTTGCCCGCCAAATGCTTCAGGAAATGGGTCGTGAACCGACTCCGGATGAATTGGCAGAACGCGTAGAAATGCCGGAAGACAAAGTACGTAAAGTACTGAAGATTTCCAAAGAGCCAATTTCGATGGAAACACCGATCGGTGATGATGAAGACTCACATCTGGGCGATTTCGTTGAAGATATCAACGTTATGTCACCAGCAGACTCCGCTATCATCGAAGGCCTCAGAGAAGCCACTCAGGGCGTTCTGAACGGCCTGACCGAGCGAGAAGCCAAAGTACTGCGTATGCGATTTGGTATTGATATGAATACTGACCACACACTGGAAGAAGTCGGTAAACAATTTGATGTTACCCGTGAGCGTATTCGTCAGATCGAAGCCAAGGCGTTACGTAAACTGCGTCACCCATCACGCTCGGATCAACTGAGAAGCTTCCTCGACTCAGACAGCTGATTACAAAATCGGGCCTATAGCTCAGTTGGTTAGAGCAGGGGACTCATAATCCCTTGGTCCCAGGTTCGAGTCCTGGTGGGCCCACCAATTAAATCAAAGCCTTAGCGTTAATTTTAACGCTGGGGCTTTTTTGTTTTTAGCTCATGTAGACACTATGTAGACACTTTCTAGGTAAAATTCCAACTATACTTCCAGAAACAGGAGGCCTTTATCTCTCAGACATTTCTATAATAAGTTAGAATTTTCTTAGGCAAAAAAATATTCATTGGAAGATCTGTAAAGAGGGAAAAAATCGAGATGCGATTCTTTGAAGATGGACCTAGCATCCCCGACCAATTGCTTGAGCGTCGAGACCAAGGGCGAGTAGTTTTTCTATGTGGAGCAGGAGTTTCTCTCAATGCAGGAATGCCTTCTTTCTACAATCTTACAAAATCTGTGGTGGACTTCTTCGACCCTCCCCCAAACTCAGCTATAGAATCTGAATTTAGGCCCTGGATAGAGGACAACGAAAGTGGAGAAGAGCATCCAAAAACTCCATTGGATCAGATTTTTCACTTACTCCACCAGGAGTATGGGCGGGAGGAGGTTAATGCTTTGGTTGCTAAGCGTCTTAGAGATTCGGGGACGGTTGGAAAAAGAAGCAATGAGCATAGAATTATAGCGAGGATATCATCTAACCAAGATGGTAAGTCTCAGATTGTAACTACCAACTTTGATCTTTTGTTTGAGCAGGTATTAGAAGGAAAAGGAAGCGAATTCTACGAGCCACCAGCCTTCCAGGATATTAGCCTAGGAGTACCTTTAACTGGAATTACGTATCTTCATGGTCGTCTTCAGGAGCCCAGTGCCGAACAGCATCCATATGTCCTCAGTAGCGCCGATTTTGGAAGAGCCTATTTATCTGAAGGCTGGGCTACCAACTTCATCCGCTCTCTACTGAAGAAGTACACGGTTGTTTTAGTTGGCTATCAAGCTGAAGATCCGCCAGTGAAGTACCTACTTCAGGGACTTAATCATGATGGGCTGTCAGATAGATCCAATCTCTATGCTTTTGATAAGGGGGAGCCTGAGGACATTGAGGCCAAGTGGCGAGACCGAGGTGTAACTGCCATCGCCTGCAAAGAGTATCCGAGTCTTTGGCGTAGTTTAGAAGCGTGGGCCAATAGGGCTGATAATCCACGGCAATGGCGAACCAACGTGATTAAATTGGCATCGAATGGACCTCGCCAACTATCTGCACACGAGCGAGGTCAGGTTACGCATGTAGTCCGTACCACACCAGGGGCTCGGTTGTTTGCTCGAGCTGATCTCTCTCCACCACCAGAGTGGTTGTGTGTGTTTGATGCTTGGCGTCGAGTAGCTAAAAAGAGTACCAGCTATGGAGAGGATGCCGAAACTTTCGACCCTTTTGAGGAGTATGGCCTAGATGATGACCCGCCTAGGCCCTCCGCGTCGGATAACCAAACCAATTGGAGACATGACCATATCCTAGAGTGGCGCAGGGGTGACACGAATCCACCTACATTTCATAGACTCAGTGGCAGACAAGTAATGGGCTTGGAAAATATGCCCCCAAGGTTATTCTATCTATCCAATTGGATTGCTAGTCATTTAAACGCTCCTATTACCGCATGGTGGGCTGTTCGTCAGCGAGGATTGCATCCGAGACTTTTGAAAGAGATTCAGCGCAATTTAAGGCGAAATAAAGATCTTCATCCTGAGGCTCGCCGTACTTGGAATCTTATTCTTGAGTATCAATCGGATAGCCGAAACTTTTCTTGGGACAATGGCTGGTACGAAATTTCAGATAGAATCAAAGGCGAAGGTTGGACTCCTAGTGTACTCCGAGCCTTTCAAGCGGTATCGGCTCCAATTTTATCCTTGGACCTTCATCTGGGTATTGGAGCCTCGAAGCCACCACTAGGTAATTGGGATGAGATTGGCTCTTTGGGGATAGCAAGCTGGGATGTAAAGTTTCCAGACAGGCATGAAAAAGAAATGGTTTTGCCTGACGGTATTTTAGAATCGGTATTCCGCATCGTTGAGGGCCACTTTCACAAAGCAATTGGGCTTCACGAGGATCTGAATACAACCTATTTTTCGACTCCCACATGTTATCCAGAGCGAGAGATCGATGGCCATATTCATGACCGCCATTTATTTTTTGAGTGGTTTCTCGAATTGTTTGCTCAGATGGTTTCCCTAAACCCAAAAATTGCTCGAAATTATGCTTCTAATTGGTCTACTGACGAAAAGTTTTACTTTAGTAAACTTAAGCTTTTTGCACTGAACCATGTTGAGCTATTCGGAGCTGATGAGGCTGCAGAAAGCATAATGGCTCTCTCACAGGATTCTTTTTGGAGTACTGATATACGTAGAGAGTTGATATTCTTAATCTGTGATCGATGGAAGGACTTCTCCATAGCGAATAAAAATGTTTTAGCAGAGCGCCTACTTAACGGGCCAGACAAAATGGAACAATGGTCTGTTGAAGATTATCCCAATTTCAAAGATGAAATCGCGTGTCGCTATACACGATACCTGACTTTACAAGGTATAGAGCTTATAAAGAAACATGGGGCGCAATTGGACGAGAAAATGACAAGTTTGCCTGAGTGGAGAGATGGCTGGGCATCAAGTCATTTTAAGGAGCATCTCAGTTCTATTAGAAGGATTGGTACTGACGAGACTCCTGCCACGATTATCGATTTACCCATTAGCGAGATTGTGAAGAGTGCCCAGGCCCAACATAAGCGAGATTTCGATAGTATTACCGAGAAGCGTCCTTTTACAGGGCTAGTGAAAGTCAATCCGCGCAAAGCGTTGGCTTCACTTTCCCATTGGGCAAGGAGAGATGAGTATCCTGAGGTATTCTGGTCTGCTTTGATCAGTAATTGGCCAGAAGAAACTAAACCACGACTTTTTTGTGTTTTACTGCATAGGCTTGGTCGCTTACCCCACGAAGCTATTCGTGAGCTAAGGCATCCTGTCGGACGATGGCTTCAGGAAAAACTACTTTCAGCTTTTGAGTTTGATGAAACACTTGCTTGGAACACGTTTGATCACCTGGTTTCTGGATTAATTTCTGAAGAAGGAACTGCCACAGGCAGTGGTATTGGAGAGGTGAGTAGAGGTGGTGAAGTAATTAAGCGCTCTAGGAGAACCTTTGATCACGCTATAAACGGACCTATAGGACATGCAATGCGTGGTCTACATAATACGCTGGACTCATTGAAATTGGAGCAAGGGGTACAAATACCAGAAGTATTTAAGTCTCGATTTGAACAATTGATTGGCTCCTCTGGGGAAGGGGGAGATCACGCCATAGCTATCCTAACTTTGCAAATTAGCTGGCTGTATTATCTGGATCCTGCATGGGTTAAGGAAAGAGTTATTCCTTGGTTCAATTTTGAAAATGATTCTTCTGAGCCGGCTTGGAATGGATATCTCTCTGCGGAGAATCTTCCTCCGCAAGAAATTGGTGCCATGCTTAAGCCTTTGTTCCTTCAATTATTCCCAATTTTATATCAATGGAGCTGGGATGAGCATCTCGCAAAAGTAGCTGCTCAGATAGTTATTGAGCTTGCTGTATTTCGAAGCGACAAGCCCGATGGACTTAATGCTAAGGAAGCTCGTCATTGTCTTCGTAGTATGAATGATCGAAACCGGCAGGATGCAGTCTACCGGCTTGGTGAGATAGGTCAGCGAGAAAATGATGGTTGGTCTAAGCATGTAATCCCATTTATCAATACCGTTTGGCCGAGAGAGCGTAAATTAATGACATCTAACCTGGTGCCGTCTTGGGTATATCTGCTAACAAATACTAGTGAAAAATTTCCAGAAGTTCTGTGTGCGGTACGACGATATTTGGTGACTGTTGATAGCGAAAGCCAATGGCTTTATCAGTTCACTAGAGAAGTCGGTGGAAAGCCACCTTTGACCATAAATTACCCTGCGGAGGTTCTTGAACTGCTTGACGCGACAATTCCTAATAGTGCCGAAAATATTCCATATGATTTGGCTCAAATACTCGATCTTATAGAAGAAATAGCCCCAACTCTTGTTAGTGATCGACGATTTGTTAGGTTAATAAACTTAATTGAACAGATATAATTATTTAAAGACTTAAATTTGTTGGCAGGATTCATAATGTTAGCCATCTAAACCAGCTAAATACGTTTAGATGGTTTAGATGGCTGCACCATAAGCCTCTTATAAATAAATAGGATTGATGTAGTAAGAGGATAGTGGTGGACGACCTCCATTACTTTCATAGTGGGATAAGTAGTTTTTCAACCAGCCTTCATTTACTAATAATTTGCATGCAGCCTCAACTTCAGATCTGTTTTTCAATCCAAACCAACCTTTGTTATATACATTTTTTGCAGTAAATGGGCTGGGTAAAGCTTTTTCTTTGATTTTGCCACACAACTTAATTGCTGCAGTTACTTCGGGCTTTTCAGCTACCGTATATATTTTTCTTGCATGAGTTTCTAGATACTCACACATATTAATAGCAAGTTCAGCTGAGGCTGATCTGATAGAGCCCTTGAATCCCTTATCGATACAATCCAAGCAATGAAATATTAGAGCTAAAGCGGGCATTAAAGAACGGTATTTTCCAAAATGCTCTTGCATTAAAGGATTCTCTTCATTAGCAATTTTTTCTGTTTGTAAGCGGGTTAACCAGATGTTAAATATGGATTGAGCCTCCATATCAAAACGAAAGTACGGTCTACTTTCATCATCGTCTGCCCAGGCTCCAAGGTCTCTAAAATCTATTTCAGAAAGTTTTTCAAGAATTTCCTGTACTTTATCCTTAGCTGCTTTATAAGGTTTCCTATCGACAAGTATCCATGTTTTAGGTAATTCCGGCCATACGGCTAGCTGAAGGCGCTGTAAAAGCCCATCATTATTCCCTTGAGTTGCTTGATACAGGTATCGTTTAAGTTTGTCAGGCTGAATGCCTCCGAGTAAGCTAATACAAATATTGCTTACCTCAGTAAGTCCCCTGGAAATTTTCACGTCGGTGTAACTGCCATTTCCATTCCAGCCTTCTAGAAAATATGCCCTTTCATCTGCATGCTCTTCCCGATCCCATCTTACAAGCAGAGCAGTTAATTCATCTCTAAAGACCAGTAAACCGCGTTCATTTTGCTTTTGAATAAGGGTCATGCCCTGAATGGTGGTTTCATTTGCCTTAAATAGGCGCCTCTTAGGAGCTTCTTGGGACTGTTTATAAATTTCGGCATAATCATGTTTTAATACAGCCATTGCATCAGCATCTATCGTACCTGTGTTGCCGCTTCCCTTAGAAAGCTTCTGAATTCTTTTTTCAATATCTTTTTTTTCAAATTCTCTCTGTAGTTCTTCAGCCTTATAAAAGCCTTTCTCATTTTCAAATTTTTCACCATGTTTAGCTTGCAGGTTTTCTAGCATCCGTAAGGCTTCTTGCATACTTGGTGTTTTGAGAAAGACAGAAGGCTGTCCAATACAAGTACCCCATAGATTTGGGATCACCTCCCAATCATCCTCTTGTTTGGGTCTAATACCGCAACCTGAGCCAATTACTGAACTAAAAATCACGATGGCTGAAATTGTTGAAAAATCTGCTGGCGTTTGCATTCTGTGACTTACATCAACCAACCAATCTTTCAAAGCGCCGGGCATAAGCTCTTCCGTCATGCTCATCACGCTAGGTATCGTTGTCACTATAGGATTAGGTTCGTCCCAGTCCATATAAGGCAAATCATCTGACTTATCTTTAAAGGAATGCAAAACAAATACCCCCCTTTAAAGAAGAATAGTCCCTTATAAGAACATTTTGCTTATAAGACCCCCGAAAAAAAGCAAAAAGTAATTTATTTAGAGATTTCTTAAATAGGCTTTTATTCAGTTTATAAAGAAACATGCTGTGCACTGTTATTTACCCCCCTGATGAGAGGTAGATAAACGAACTTGCTGTTCAATGTAGCCTTCAAGATCGCTTAGACGATATCTCACAGCTCTACTGCCGATTTTAATAAATGGGATTTTTGCTCCTGCCCATCTATCCCTTTCTAAGAATGCTCTACTAACACCTAGAT
>Ga0114916_1001750_pt1 | contig 11966 bp, 5 predicted proteins | sample MalvirAntarct_66_FD_83501 | JGI IMG/M metagenome (GOLD analysis project Ga0114916, IMG submission 83501) | Marine viral communities from the Global Malaspina Expedition - Malaspina viral metaG Antarct_66 | ecosystem: Environmental > Aquatic > Marine > Oceanic | place: West Anvers Island... | reverse complement strand
GACAAATGGGTTGCTTGGTCTTGGAAAAACAAAGGCAAAGTACTATGGAAAGATTTAGTAAAAAAACAAAACGAATTTAAAATTAATGTATTATGAATGAACAACCAACAATTTGGTCAATGAGTGCCGGTATGTATCCTGGGATATTATTTGGCATAAGAACCTACAGAGAAAAAGAATCAACTGAATATGTACTTTATGTACCGTTTTTTGATATTTCAATAACAATATATAACTACGAAGATTAATGAATTTATCAAACAGAATACTATCAGACATTACAGTATACATGAAATACGCAAAATATATACCAGAAACAAAACGCCGTGAAACTTGGGATCAATTGGTATTTCGTAATGAATCAATGCACATAAAAAAGTTTCCAAATTTAAAAGATGAAATAAAAGCGGCCTATGTTGATGTTTATAATAAAAGTATATTACCTTCTATGCGATCATTACAGTTTGGTGGAAAGCCAATTGAGATCTCCCCAAATAGAATTTACAATTGCGCTTACCTTCCTATAGAGTCTGTAACAGCATTTAGTGAAACAATGTTTTTATTATTAGGAGGAACTGGAGTTGGTTACTCGGTACAACAGCATCATGTTGACAAACTACCTACTGTAACCGTACCATTTGATAAGCGTACCCGTAGATTTTTAGTAATGGATTCAATTGAAGGTTGGGCAGATGCAATTAAATTTTGTATGAAGTCTTATTTGGGTAATAAAAGATCCTCAAAGATTGACTTTGATTATTCAGACATACGACCTAAAGGTGCAAGGTTAGTTACATCAGGTGGTAAAGCGCCTGGCCCACAGCCTCTTAAAGAATGTATTGTAAAGATAATGGGCATAATGGATAACAAAAAAGATGGTGATAGTTTAAGTACAGTGGAAGCTCACGACATTATATGTCACATCGCTGATTCAGTTTTAGCAGGTGGAATAAGACGAGCTGCTTTAATTTCTTTATTCTCATCTACAGATGACGAAATGATTGGTTGTAAATCTGGCGATTGGTGGGAAAAGAATCCTCAAAGAGGTAGAGCTAATAACTCCGCGGTATTAATAAGGCAGAAATTAACTAAGAGTTTCTTCTTAGGGCTATGGAAGCGAATTGAATTATCTGGATCTGGTGAACCTGGGTTTTACTTAAGTAAGGATAAAGATTGGGGTACTAACCCGTGTTGTGAAATTGCATTAAGACCATATCAATTTTGTAATCTTTGCGAAGTTAACGCCTCAGATCTTACAGATCAAAATGAATTTAATAGAAGAGTTAAGAATGCTGCTTTTATAGGCACAATACAAGCTTCATATACAAACTTTCATTATCTTAGAAGCATTTGGCAAGAGACAACAGAAAAAGATGCTTTAATTGGCGTCTCAATGACTGGTATTGGATCAGGAGCTGTGCTAAAATTAGATATGGAACAAGCTGCGTTTGTAGTTAAAGAAGAGAATGCTAGAGTAGCTAAAATAATTGGTATTAATGTAACAGCTCGAGCAACAACAGTTAAACCCGCAGGCACAACATCTTTAACTTTAGGAACCTCATCGGGTATTCACGCTTGGCATAATGATTATTACATGAGAAGAATTCGTGTAGGTAAGAATGAATCGATGTATAAGTTTTTAGCTGAGAATCACCCGGAGTTAATAGAAGATGAGTATTTTAGACCCCATGATACCGCTGTAATTGGTATACCACAAAAAGCTCCTGAAGGATCTATACTTAGAACAGAAAATCCTATACAATTACTAGAACGTATAAGACAAGTGTCTGAAGAATGGGTGTTTCCTGGTCACACAGATGGTGCTAACAAACATAACATATCAGCTACTGTAAGTATACGAGATGATGAGTGGGAAATGATTGGCGAATGGATGTGGCAAAACAAAGAATACTATAACGGTTTATCTGTATTACCTTATAATGGCGGTACTTATGTTCAAGCTCCATTTGAAGATATAACCGAAGAAAAGTATGAAGAATTAATGGAAGCTTTAAAAACTGTGGACGTATCAAGAATTGAAGAAGACGACGACGAAACAGATCTGTCAGGCGAGCTAGCTTGTGCTGGTGGTGCATGTGAAGTAGCTTAAATTAAAAAAAGCCCATTACTTAATTGTAGTGGGCTTTTTAATTATAGAATTTATTAGGTGTGGTGGCCTGTTTTTTTAATTCTATTCATACTTTTTAAACATTAACATGTAAAGGAACGAATTCCATTTACTCATTAACCATATAAGTAATTTTTTAAATCTTGAATCTTTTTTCTTGTCAGTCATAATTATTTTTTTTTGTTTTTAGTTTTTTTATTTTTTATTTCAAAATACCAGCGATGTAATGTGTATCCAATGGATACAACCAACAAAGTTATTTTTAAAGCGGTGTCTACGTGAGACATTGAAATAGCAAATGTGCTAAGGTTTATTACATACATTTTCAAATCACCTATATTCATAGTTTTATTATTTTTTTATTACTTCATCTTGAAATTTAATTATTGCTTCTATTTCATTTGCCTCTACCTTCATATTTTGAATTTCTAATTCAGTAAAGCCATAGGTTCTTAGCATATTTCTTATAGCTTTTCCTCCTTTATCCATTAATTCTTGTTTACGTGCCTGTCTTGGAGAAACTTTAGTTTTGCTTTTCTTTTTTCTATCTTCTGCGTTTTGAGCATCTGTCTGTAAACTCCATTTAGGCCAACCGGCAGCTATCCACGGTCTTTGCCAGTTCTCAGTGTCTTCTTTAAATACATCAACAATATTAATAGCTTTTGATAAAGCTCTATCTGTTGGTAAAGAAGTAGCTGCGGCAATAAGTGTAGCTCCCATAGCCAATTGAGGTGAATCTAATGAGAAAGGATCATCGAACATACTTCTTTTCTTTTTCTTCATTTCCCATTCATAAATATTACCTACTCTTGCTATCTTGCTAATCTTACTTGATAAGGGTGGTGATATTGTAAGTAATGTAGCTACTGCTTTATCTCCAAAATCATTATTTACTTTTTTATCATTTCTTTCGTAAAGTTTAAAAGCAGTATTTTTAATAGCAGCTAGTGCAGCGGCTTGCCATCCCATGCCTCTCAATAAACTATCTACCATAGAATTAGCCATTTTTACTTTTTTAGCATCGCTTTCCTCTTCTTCTTCTTCATCTCCAAAAGATAATTTAAATAAAGCTTGCTGCAAGTAGTTAAATACAAAGTTTTGTATTGCTCCGTAATAAGTTATTCTAGCTATGTGTGTTGCGGGATTGCCACGGCCATTTTTAAGATCTAACGCGGACTTTTTAATTATTCTAGCATACTGAGCTGATGTATTACCAAAAGCCAATATAAGCTTTCCTACAGAGCCAGCTTGTTGTCTACTAATTTTGCTTTGCTCACTTGACTGTTGAGACTCTTCAGATCTTGACATAAAATCTAACATAGCCTGTTTTTCAGCAGCTGTTTTGTTCATACCTTTTTTAATAAGTGCATTAACTTTTGTTCTATAATAAGTACTTCCACCTACCGCAATAGCAAAACTATCCGCAATTTTTGTTGGTAAAAAACCTACTTCTAGTATTTTATTTAAAACACCTTGAGCTCCACCTTCTTTAGCTGCAAGAGCAATATCTGCTTCATTAACATTTATTCTTGTACCATCTCTTCTATCAACTAAATAATCAGAATTTAAAAGCATAACAACATCTTTCCAATATTGCTTTTGATTTGCAAAAGCTTTACCGGCAGTTATAATATTATTGTCTTCCATATCAATAAAATTTGTTATAGACAATAACTGTAGCGAAGCTGATCTAATGTTAAAAGACATTATATTACCTACAGCTGCATTAAGCCATTTAACAATTTTATCCCAATCTTTATTACCCGAAGCTGGTAAAGTACTACGACCAGTAGTCATTCTTCTGAGTACATCTTTTACAGCATCTACATAGTCTGCTCCATAAGCTGCTTCTAATTTATTAAGATTTTCTTCAGAAAAAATAGCGTCTTTATTCTGTGTCCAAACTTCTAGTAATTGCTTTCGTCCTACGGAATTTAGATTAGCCTGTAAGTCTGTAGCTATAGATCCAGCTAACCAGCCTATAGACGGAGGCTTAGAATCAACACCTTTGTTAAATGATAATATTTTATCAGCAAATAGTTTTAATTTAGGATTAGCATTTATATGATTAATTAATAAAGCTAAATCAACTTGTGATAAATTAGGCATTTCAATACCTTGAGCATTCCAAACATAAGTTCTAATAGCTTGCTCTACAGTAAATAAACTGTCTTTCATTTTACCGTTTTCATCTTTAACTTTAAACGTTTTCTTTAATGATTTAGGTATAATACCAAGTTCTTTTTTCAAAGCTATAAAATCTTTACCTATGGCTGTTCTAGCTTTAATTAATCCACTCATAGCTTTCATGTATGGATCTATTAAATACTTTTTATAAAAAGCAAACTGCTGTTCTCCTTTTTTACCTTTTTGTAAAGTTTTATAAAGTAAACCAACAAAATCTTCAGCACCTGGAGGAATAAGATAATCAAATCTCCCTTTACCTTTACCTTTAAGCATTGCTTTATCTTTCTTGTATCTTTTATAAGCTTCAATACCAGTAGATCCTTCTAAATATTTGTTGAACGCATCGTCTAATTGTTTAGTGGTACTAAATCTAGCTTGTTGAACTTTACTTTTAACATCAAGAACAGAAAGAGCTTCTTTAACAGCTTTAACATTACCAATATGATCATCTGCAAAATAAAAATCATTATAACCTTCAGCTGCTTTATTTACAACCCATCTAGCTTTTGCTTGGGGACTTGAATCTGCTAATCCCGTAATGTTTTCTAAAGGTATGTTTAAGCCAATACCTTTTAAAAACTCATGAATAGCTGGAGCACTGTTAGCTGGTCTAGCAGTTAATATATATACATTTTCATTTCCAAACTTTTTATTTCTAGCCATAGCTTTTTCGAAAAAAGGACCTTTGCTTCCTTTAACAACTTTACTAAATTCATTAAAATCATATACAGCTCCTTGAATAGCCATAGTATCACCTTCTTTAGCAAACTGCTCTGCTGTTAGTTTACCGGTAGATCCGTCTGGCATTGTATATAATATATTGCTTTTAGTTTTAGCTAAAGTATCATCAAAATCCCAAACGCTTATACCTTTTTCTGGCATATCAAGATTATTAGCGTTTTCAACAGCTTTATCAAAAGCTTCCATTTCTCTAATAACTTGCTCGTTAAGCGCCGGTTTATTAAAACGAATGTTTTTAGGTAACTGATTATTGTTAGAAATTGATAATTTTAATTCTTGTTTATTAATATTTTTTAATTCTTCTTTTTTCTCTTTTATTTGTTTGTCAGTCATTTTCTTGCCATTAGAAAATCTCCAACCAGCATATTCAGAAAGAGTAATTATTTTTTCACCTTGTCTTACAAATACATTAAAAGGGTCTATTCCCCCAGAAATACTAGCAACTTTTGGGTTTAAATATCTTTGCCAATCTTTGGTAGAACCGGGGGGCATTGTTGATCTATATCCAGCTTTATCTACCTTGTCCGCTGATTCTGTACTAAGAGCTATTATTCCGTATTGTTTTTGAGAAGCTTTTAAGTCCTTTGTAAATTCATCAATTGTTCCTTTATTATCTATGTTGTCTTTAATAAGTTTAAATAAGTATAAGTTATTTGCATCCACGGGAAAAGCATGCTCAAGTTTAATCTTTCCTTCAGGAGTTTTTAACATTTCCTGACTTATTTTTTCAAACCCTTTAAAAGAAGCCATTGCAGCAGGATGAGTTCTTTCTGAAATAGATAGTGCTATAAAATAAGCAATAGATTCAGCCATTTCTGGATTTTTCTTTATTGCTTTATAAATTTCTGTCCACATTAAAACAGAAATTTTTTCATGTTTTTTATTATATGCATCTAATTTATTACCACTAAACATTTCATCAACAATCATGTTGTAAGTCTTAAAAATGCCACCTGGTTTAGTTCTTCCTACTGTATTTCTAGCTACTACCGTCCCATTTTTTCCCTTTAACTTTGCAATTTTTTTCTTTATATAAATACTTAGTTCCTTAGCATCATCTTTAGAAGTGCCTTCTCTTTTTAAATCAGAAGTTCTTTTAACTAAAACTGCTTTAGTAATCATATTGTAAACCTTACCGTCTTCGTCTGCAACATTATTAAGTAAAATACTTACTTTTTTCATGTTTTCAACAAAAGCGTCAGCTTCTTTTTGGTTTGTAATTGCAAGAGGCTTTACTCCGAATATTTCGCTTACTTCTTTAGAAAAGCTAAACATCGCATCGCTTTTACCCGCCGCTGTATTTAATTGTTGTTCAGCAGTTAATCCAAGATCCGTACGAATAACTTCGTTCATCATTAATTGACCTAGTAATCTACCGGAAGCAGCTAATACAGATCTAGTGTTCCCGCTACGATTATAAGTAGTTTTATTTCCAGCGGAATCCATACCAAAAGCAGCATAAACGTCACTATATCGAATGTTGTCTTTTAAAACGTACTCTTGTAATCCAGTTTTACCAATTGCTTTTCCTGATTTAACATAAAAGTTTTGTAAAATACTTGGATCTAATGCGGTAGCTCTGTTTGTATTAATGTCTTTAGCAGTTGTTTTGTTTTTACCATCGGCAGCAATAGCTCCTTTAGGTAATATTTTTATAAATATTCCAGCTAAACTATCAGTATCATTTGAATTTATAACACTGTCAGCGTCAACTACATCAGCAAGAAAAGCTTTATGCATTGCGGTAGCTTCTTTGCCCGTAAACATTTTTCTAGTGTCTAATATTTTATCAGGACTAACATTGGGAAATATTTCACGCATAGCGTCATCTAACAAAGAATTTATAACCTGTTTACCTTTAAGGTCTTGAAACATTGGGTTACCTAATTCATCCGTAATAGCAAGTGTTGTATCCACCATGCTAAATCTAAAATTATCAAAATCAATGTTATTATCTTTAGCCCACTTTTTAAGCCCTTCAGCTAGCTTGCTTCTTGTGTCTTGAGATATTAAGCTAGTAGCCTTTAATAAGTTGCCTATAGGCTCTTGTTTAATTTCGTTGAAGCTTTTATCCGCCTTAGCTTCAATAGCATTCATTTCTCTTGTACCTGAATCAATATTTTCTGTTTTACCTTTTCTAAGTTTTATAAGAGCATCACCTTTTCTAAAAAACAATTGACTATTAATAAAGCCTATTAGACTGTTATTAATTTCAGGATTAAATCTCATTAATAGAGGGGTTAAACTTTCTTTAACATCTTGCACAAACTCTCCAACAGATTTACCCTGTATAGTGTCACCTACAATACCTTTTACTATTAAACCATCTATTAAATTTCCTTTAACTATAGCGTTATAAGCTCTACCTACGCCATCTTTCAACCATTCTTTTTTAGTTGATATGTAATTTCCTTCAGCATCTTTTTCGCCTACCAAAGCATTTACTTTAGCGTTTTGCTCCTTTTGACTAACGGTTTGTTCTTTTTTCTTTTTAGGCTTAACAGTTTTATTAGTTTCACCTTTTTCAGATATTTTTGCTTTTGCTATTTTATTTTCTAATATTTTTTCTTTTCCTTCAAATTCTTCAAATTGCATTTCACCGCTTTCTAAAGATTCATTTAGTTGCTCAAGCTCTTCCTCTAGTTTATTAACTGATATTGAAAAATTTACTCTATTATCATCTCCGGAACTTTTAACTGTTATTGCTTTAATATTTGTTTTATTACCAAAATGAGCTGCTTTATTAAAGCCTTTAACCCATTCATAAGTTTCTTGTCCGTTTTTTAAGGCAAATTGCTTAGGCATTAATTTATTTACAAAAAGTCTTAATTTATTTAAACTGTTAGGTTTTAATTGTTGGCCATCAGCCATAATATCAGACATAGCGTTCATTGCCTCTTCGTAATAATCATTTAATTTATCACCTTCTTTATTAGTGTAACTTGAATCTATTCTATATTTTACTTTAGCATATAAATCTGGATCGTTTTTTTGTAAATAATCAAGCAATGACTTACCTGCAACATTTATAGCGGCACTAGTTTCCTCAGATGTTGATTTAGAAAATTGACTTGATGCGTAAGCATGTAATACTTCGTGAGCGTATATACCTATTCTTCTATTTTTTATAGAATTAGTTTTATCAATCAATATAGTGTTACCTATTTGAACGCCTTCAAAATTACCCTCCGTTTCTAATTGTTTTTCAAGGTTGATTAAGGTTTCTTCGCTTGCATTTGCATCTTTAGCGGCTTGAAGTATTTTAGCGTTTCTGTCTGCACCTTCAAAGGTTTGAATATCTAGATCAAGGCCTTGATCTTTAGCAAAAACTACTGCAAATTTCTTTCCTTTATCTATTCTAGCGGCATATATATTGTCTACAAATGTTTCATGAGCTTTAATAGCAATTTCATCGGCTGTAGGTGTTTTTCCAGTTTCTTTTATTAAATCCGCTTTAGCTTGCTCTTCGCCTTGTAATTTACTTAATTCTGATTGTTTAAAATATGATGCCGAAACATAAGCCTCACTTTGATTAAGCATAGCTGAATTATACGCATCCCAACCCTGAGAAGCATCTAAAGATAAATTATAATTGTTAATTGATTTAGCTGTAACTTCACCTCCATCAACTCCTATTATTAATTTTTCTCTTTGTTCTATTAAGTCATCAAATTCTTTTTGTGTTTCGTTTTTAAATTTGGTTAAAGCATTGGCACCAATGCCGCTTAAAGAAACAGTTCTTAAATTTTTACTTAATTTACGTAGCTTTTTATTAATTTCTTCAACGGATTGAGCATTGTCTAAACTCATGTTGCTGCCTAATTTAAAAAGCACACCATTATTTAAAGCCTCCCCTTTTCTAATTAATGCGTCAACCATTTCTTGAACCGGTCCTTCTAGCTTTAAACTTTTTAAAATAGGATCTGCTGGTCCTTGTATTTTATTCTCTCCCGTTAATTCTCTTAATGCTTTTGTTATATTTGTTAGTTCTGCAATTTCTTGTTTAGTACCTATTGAACTTACAATAGCTTGTTTAATACCTTGCGAAACAGCAGAACCTCCCATAGCTCCCCCCATTAAAGCTCCTTGAGCAAAAGATTCCAAACTTCCCTCAGCTATACCTTCTTTAATTTCATCAGCTATATTAAAACCGCTAAGAATATTTGCGCTAATTCCACCTTCACCAAAAAGATTTTGATCTTTGTCAAGCACATATATACTATTAAAGTTTTGAGCTAACGTTGTAAGCCATTCAGTTGATCCTTCTATAAGACTTCCTCCTATAAATTTTTTTGCTGCAAACGTTGCTCCTTGTATTATGGTTTGAGGTGGCAACATTTTAATACCTTCCTTAATACCTTTAAGCAAGCGCATTGTACCTAGTTTTTCAAAAACAACTTCTGCTGCACCTTCGATAACCTGAGCTGCCATGATTCTCACAGATGAAATACCTAATGTTTTAGCATCTTCATCCATTTGCCCTTTAATTAACGCTTTATCTATAGCGTTCATTTCGGGGTTTTCTTCAAGTAAATTTCTATTATTAATAGCTCTTTTAGCAGCTTTATCCTGATTTAAAGCAATTTCCATACCTTTTCCGCCAAAACCACTAGCAAAAAATAAAGGCATTGCAGCTGGTCCGGTAAAAGCTAAAGACAATGACGGTATAAGCTGCGTAGTAGAACCGGCTACCCATCTACCAGCATCTTTAATACTAGTTATTTCATTAACCTTAATATCTTTCTGAAAATTAGAAATTTCTTTTTCCATACTTGCACCTAAAGAAACCACACCATATCTATCTTCCAGTTGCATATTAAAAATAGCAGGACTAGCGCTAAATAAAACTTGACCACCAACATCAGACATTTCAGCAAGCTGAGCCATAGTGTAAGCAAAGCTGGCTCCCATGTTCTTAAAGTTAGATCTTAATTGATTAAGCCTATTGTAATTTTTATTAAAATCTTGTAATGCCAATGGCACTGCTTTTCCTTTATCAAATAAGCTTTTAGAATCTTTTTGTATTTTTTGAAGATTGTTTTGTTCTCTTTGAAGATTTGCTTCTTTATTTTTTAATGCTAAAAGCACACCCTCAGTAGGGTTTTCGTTATATTCTTTTATTTCATTTTCAAGATTAGTTGCTTGAATATTAAAATTATTTACTTCTTCTTGATAGTTTTGTATTTTTTCTAAATCTCTACTAGCTAAGGCAAGAACATCGGTTCTTTGGGAAGGATCTAAATCACTTACAAATTTTGTAGATTCATTTGAAATATAATCTTCATCTATTTTTATAGCTCCTTTCTCTATTTCTTCTTTAGAAAAATCACTTATAGTTCCTGTTTTTTTCCATTCTTCATAAAGAGCTAATTTTTCTTTATCATTTTTTAAACGAAACATAGGTAAAACTTTATCTCTGTAATCCGAGCTTTCAATATTATTAAATTCAGAAATTAATTCTTCTTTCATTTTAATATTTACTTCTTCATTACTTAAAGAAGGTGGCACAATAATTTCCGCATATTCGTCATACACCTCTTGGCTTCGCTCAGCTGCTTTGTTTTCAAAGCTTAAATCGCCTTTTGTTAATATGTAATTATTAATTTTATTAACAGCTTTTTGCAGCTCTTCTTTTGTTTTATTAGGGCCTACGCCTATTCCTGAAAGTATTTTAGAGGGGTCTCCTATAAATTCTTTGGCAAGTGCACTCAAGCCACCCATAGCGCCTGTATTTACGTTTCCATTATTTATACTACTAAGATTTATGGCATCTAAACTATTAAAAGAAGTTCCTTCATCTACAGTGATGCCTATTCTTGCTAATTTTTTATTAAGAGCAGGCGAAACAGTTTCTTCATCTAAAGAAATATCTTCTATTGTAAGTAAATATTTATTTAAAGGATTTGTAGATTCCGAAGAACCATTTTCCGATGCAGAATCCGTATCTAACGTTACTTTTTCCGACACTACTTCTGCATCCGCTGCAGTGTCCGTTGAAAAATCCTTAGTTTCTTCTTTTGTTTCTTCCACAAGAACGGCCTCAGGGTGATCTTTTATAAAATCATCATATCGATTAGGAGCTACGTTAAAAAATTCTTCTACCCCGTTTACTATTGCTTTATATTTTTTCATTTACTATATTGATTATTTGTAGGAGGATTAATTTTAGCCGTAATTAAAGCTTTAGCTTCACTACGTTCTTTAGCTGTACTTACTCCTGGCAATAACCTTACAAAAGCATCTAATTGTGCTAAATCTGTTAAGAGATAAGTTCTGCTTTCAGACGCCACTCTTTCGCTTTTATCTGGAGTATCTTTATTGTCTGGTATTTCTGCTTTAGTTTCTAATTTGATAGAATTACCAACAAATTCTACATCGGTTAAAAATTTATTACCAACTTTAGTATTTACTCCAAGATTAAAAGATGCAGGAGTAAGACCAGTCGATGCATCAAAAGTATTTTTCCATTCCGTAAAAGCTAAATCTTCTTTTGGTGGAGTTTTAGCTTTAGGTATTCCTACATTATAACTTTTTTCGTCAGTATCTAAATAGTAGTTTTCACCTTTCTTGATTATACCACTACTATTGTCAAACAATCTTTCCGATGTAGCTTTAATCATTTTTTCTTTACCTTCTTTATCCGCAGCTTCATAGTCACTAGGCTCTATATTTAAATCCTCAAGATATAAATCTCAATTGAATATTACCTTCTGAAGAAGTTAATAAAGCTTGAGTATCCATTATTGCATCTTTTTTAGCAGATTCAATACTTTTAAGATCTAAAAGCTTTCTTGTACCTATGCGTTGAATTCCATTAGCATCAGTTTCATTATATGATTCCTTACTTATTATTAAACTTTGATTTATATTACCTTTTTTATCTTGAAGCTCGTTTTTAGTAAATTGGATT
>Ga0114916_1001744_pt1 | contig 11978 bp, 11 predicted proteins | sample MalvirAntarct_66_FD_83501 | JGI IMG/M metagenome (GOLD analysis project Ga0114916, IMG submission 83501) | Marine viral communities from the Global Malaspina Expedition - Malaspina viral metaG Antarct_66 | ecosystem: Environmental > Aquatic > Marine > Oceanic | place: West Anvers Island... | reverse complement strand
TCTTTCTGGAGGGGGCGATCTACGCGATCGCCCCCGACTTCATGCGCCGCATGGCCGCGCGTCTGGCTGAGATGCCGAGCCGCGACGTCGCCTTTGCCGGGCTCGCCTCGGCGGTCTTTGGCGCCCTGCTTGTTGTCTTTGCAGTGCGAGGCGCCTGAGCCTGTTGCAACAGGGACGCAAAGCGCCATACTGATCAGGATACGAGCAACATCCGACTCTCAGGAGCCCTCTGGTCCATGCGCATTCCGGCACTCGCCGCCCTCGGTTTCATCCTTGCCTCCGGGCTGCCGGCTTTCGCTCAGCAAAGCCTGTCGCAGCCCGTCGTCGGAATAGACCAGGCAGTGCAGCCGGACAGCTTTCGCGAACTGTCGAAACGTCTGATGCCCGCTGTGGTAAACATCTCGACCCAGCAGACAATCGCGCCGAATGGCCTGCCGACCTTCCCTGAAGGCTCGCCCATGGAACGTTTCAACGAATTCTTTGGTCGCGACGAGGATGGCTTCCAGCGCCAGGGCTCACTTGGTTCCGGCTTCGTGGTCAGCGCAGATGGCATCATCATCACCAATAATCACGTCATCGATAATGCTGACGAGATCGAGGTCAATTTCTCCGATGGCCGCGTGCTCAAAGCCACGCTTGTCGGGCGCGACCGCGACACCGATCTTGCCGTGCTCAAGGTCAAGAGCAACACGCCCCTGCCCTTCGTGGATCTTGCCGACAGCGACAATGCAGAAGTCGGTGACTGGGTTATTGCCATCGGCAATCCGTTCGGCTTTGGCGGCTCGGTGTCCGCCGGCATCATCTCGGCCCGCAACCGTGACCTCAACTCCGGTCGATCTGATGATTTCATCCAGACCGATGCTGCCATCAACCGGGGCAACTCGGGCGGGCCCCTGTTCAATCTCGGCGGCGAAGTCGTGGGCGTGAACACGGCCATCATCTCGCCAACGGGCGGCTCTGTCGGCATCGGCTTCTCGGTACCATCCAATCTCGTGAAACGCATTTCGCAACAGCTGATCGAACATGGCCGCGTGCGCCGCTCATGGCTGGGCGTGAATGTTCAGGATGCAGATGAGGCCCTCGTCAAGGCCTACAAGGCCAAAGGCAAGGGCGGCGTCATCATTACGCGCATCTCCGATGATGGTCCCGCCGACAAGGCCAAGCTCGAAGTTGGCGATCTCGTGCTCAAATTCGATGGCCAGGCGATTGCCAGCGTCCGCGAAATGACCCGCCTCATCTCCGATGAGCCGATCGGCAAGACCGTGCCCCTCGCGATCATTCGCGATGGCAAGGCCCGCACGATCTCCGTGACACTCGGCGAGCTGGAAGATGATGAAGACAACGCGCCCGCTCAGATCCTGCCCGATGGTCCGGCCAGCAGCAATGATCTCGGCGCCGAACTTGCCAGCATCGATGATGATATCCGCCGCCGCTTCGGCATCCCGAAAGACGTGGACGGCGTGGTCGTTACCGGCGTCAGCTCACGCGGGCGCTCGTTCGGCAAGCTCAACCGCGGTGACGTGATCGTGGAAGTGAACTTCAACAAGGTCGCGAGCATTACCGACACGGTGTCCCGTGTCGAAACAGCGATGATGACGCCCCAACAACCCCTGCTCCTACGCGTGAAGCGGCGCGGCGATGCAGGCTGGTTTGATCAGTTCCTGTCGATTGAACTGGCCAGGTAAAATTTGACCGCGCATATAAAAAGGCGCCGCTGAACCAGCGGCGCCTTTCTTCTATACGGTTCAGATCAGATCGCTGTGAGGATCTGCTTGGCAGCGGCGTGGCACTTTTCGATCTCGTGATCGAGGCCAACGCAGATGCGTGTCCATTCCGGCTTCTCGGACCAACGCGATCCAACCACTTTGACGCCTTTCGCAAGCATCTTATCGGCGAATTCCTGGTTGTTCATGCCGAGGTCCATGTAGATGAAGTTGCCCTGCGGGTTTGCTGCATACGGACGACCGAGATCGTTCGCCATGGCGATCAGCTTTTCGCGGCCCTTGATCATCTTCAGACGCATGTCATCGAAGTAGACGGTGTCGTCGAGGCTGGCCATGCCGGCCACGAGGCCGAGATGGTTGACCGACGAGAGACGTCCGGTCTTGCGCATCGCCATCGCCATGTCGGCAGGCATGATGCCATAGCCGAGACGCTGGCCGGCCATTGCATAGATTTTGGAGAATGTGCGCGCCACGATCACCGGCTTACCGGCGGCGACAAACTCGGTCATCACACCAGCTGGAAAGTCGTCAGCCATGTCCATGTAGGCTTCGTCGATGAAGACCGGCACCTTGTTGGAGGCATCCTCGATAAAGGCTTTCAGCTTAGCTGGCTCGATCGTGCGGCCCGTCGGGTTGTTCGGGTTGCAGATATAGACAGCGCCCGTGTTCGGCCCGATGGCGGCAGAGATCGCTTCGAGATCATAGCCAAGGTCCTGTGTCAGCGGCATGTAGACCACTTTTGTGCCAGCCTGCTCGGCAACGCGTGGAACGCCTTCATACGTGATCGCTGACGTGACGATTTCACCGCCCTTGACGTTCACATAGTCAGAAAAGGCCGCGAGGATCGGCGACGACCCGTTGGTCACCAGAACCTGCTCGACGGCCACGCCTTCGCGTTCGGCGATTTTTGCAGCGAAAGCCTGTGTCAGCGGATAGGCATATCGGTTCAGGTTGGCCAGCTCTTTCGACATGGCCTCAATTGCCATCGGCGAAGGGCCGTACGGGTTTTCGTTTGCCGACATGATCGCAATCGCGTTCGGGTCGATAGCCGGGGCTGTCGCCACGGCCTTCGTGCCGGCCGCGCTGGCGCTTTCGGAACAGGCGACGAGGCCAGCTGTCGCTGCACCAAGTGCACCGACACCGGCAAATTTCATCAGATTGCGCCGGGATGGCGAGATCAGCGAATCGTAGTCAGGATTTTTCATTGCAATGCCCTCTGGGATATGGGGCGGGCTTGTGGCGAAAACTCTACTGACCTCACCCGCTGGAATAAACGCAGTACGCGGCGAGCCCCAATCTGGCGCAACAGATATCGCGTCCGCTGCAGTAAATTGGGAGAAATCTGCTCATCAATCAGTCAGGCAGGCTCGCTCAGGAAGCGAATTGCACCCAATTGGCCTTGAAAATAGGCAGACCTAGCCAGCGACAAACTCACGCGCGGCATAGCCCTGGAAGAACAACGCGGCCGTCAGGTCCGTATACTGGATGGCTGCGGTAGCCTGTTCGGCGACAATCGGCTTGGCGTAATAGGCAATGCCAAGGCCCGCCGCGCAGATCATGTCGAGATCGTTTGCCCCATCCCCGAGTGCCAGGGCATCAGTCCGCGCAAGGCCCAGCGCCGCCGCCGTTTCATCCAGCGCAGTCAGCTTTGCCTCGCGCCCGAGTATGGGCCGTCCAACGGCCCCGGTCAGGCGTGCGCCGTCATCAATGAGCGTATTGCCCCGGTCCGCATCAAACCCGGCAGCTGTCGCCACGCGCGATGTAAAGAAAGTGAACCCGCCCGAGACCAGCACGGAATGCGCTCCGTGGGCCTTCATCGTCGCTGTCAGCGTCTTCGCGCCGGGGTTCAGGGTGATCCGCTCGCCATAGGCAGCTTCCAGTGCAGCCATCTCCAGCCCCTTCAGCATGCCCACACGCGTCGTCAGCGCACCTTCGAAATCCAGCTCGCCGCGCATCGCCCGCTCGGTGATCGCCGAAACTTCTGCTATGAGGCCTGCAAAGTCGGCCAGCTCGTCAAGGCATTCCTGACCGATAATCGTCGAATCCATGTCAGAAATCAGCAGGCGCTTGCGGCGGCCCTCGGCCGGCAAAAGGGCGAAATCCACCCCGGAAAGTGCCTTCAACCCACCAAGAACACTCTCAAGCTCCCCTTCCCGCACCGCAAAAACATACTCACAAGCCTGCCAGGGCGCCCCGTCTGCCAATATGCGTGCCTGTGCATCCTGCACGCCCGCCGACGCCAGAATCGCCCCCAATTCTGCAGGCAGACCGGCACGGGATGGTGCAGCAACCGCGACGGCAGCAAAAAAATTGCGGGACTTATCCGGGTTCTGGCTCATGCTATTCAGTCCCTTGGTGTCTTCCAACTTACCCGACTAGCCCTTAGGTCTAGAGCATGCATCCGGCAATCCTCATTCACGGCCCCACCGCCAGCGGCAAGACCGCCCTCGCCATCGCCGTCGCCCGGCGCTTGGGCGGTGAAGTCATCAATGCTGATTCCATGCAGGTTTACAGGGACCTGCGTGTCATTAGCGCCCGCCCCGACGAAGAGGAGATGAATGGCGTCGAACACCATCTCTTCGGTCATGTCGATGCGGCAATGCGCTATTCCACGGGTGACTGGCTGGAGGACGCACGCCGCGAGATCAAACGTGTCGAGCTGAAAGGCAAGCGCGCCATCCTAGTGGGTGGCACCGGGCTTTACCTGCTCGCCCTAACACAGGGCCTCTCCAGCATCCCGCCAGTGCCTGAAGACATCCGCGCCGAAGTGCGCGCCATCGCAGATGCCGAGGGCGCTGAAGGCCTGCGCGACAGGCTGGAACTCGTCGATCCCGAAACCACCGAACGGCTCGGTACGGGCGACCGCCAGCGCCTTGCACGCGCCTATGAGGTCTGGCTAGCGACCGGCCGCCCCCTCGGCCACTTCCATGACGAGCGCCAGCCGCCCGTCCTGAACGAGGGCGAATGGATCGGTTTTGCGCTCACCCCGCCCAGGGCACGCCTCTACCAGAAGATTGATCGGCGCTTCGAGGGCATGCTCATGCAAGGCGCCATGGACGAGGCCCGCGCCCTGATGGCGCGCAACCTAGACCCTGAGCTTCCCGCCATGAAAGCCCATGGCATGCCCTGGCTCACGGCCTTTGCGCGCGGCGAGATCAGCGCCGAACTGGCTGCTGAGAATGCCAAACGGGATACGCGGCGCTACGCAAAGCGGCAATTTACATGGATCGGCAGGCAATTCCCGTTCTGGCCACGCATTCCCTCCCCAGAGCCAGAAAACCGCCTTCGGGTCATTCATGCCCTTTATAGGGAGATTGACAGCGTCAAAGAGGCAGATTATTCCTGACCTCGACGTTGGAGGAAACGCAACCGTGCGCACATCACTAGTACTCGTTATTAGGCATCCGTAGTCGACTGATCACACAGTCGGTTGCGGATGCGCGCATATAAGGGTCTCCTCAGGGGGCCCTTTTTCATTTCAGCCCTAGCCCGAATTTTCCCACACAGTCCGAGAGCCCCGATGACCACAGCCACCAAGACCAAGACGAGTGCCGCCAGTTCGGCCGCGACACAGCCCCGCCTGATGACGGGTGCAGAGATTGTCATCGAGGCCCTTCGTGAGCAGGGCGTAGATGCGCTCTTTGGTTATCCCGGCGGCGCGGTACTGCCGATCTATGACGCATTGTTCTCGGCGCCTGACATCAGCCACATCCTCGTGCGCCACGAACAGGGCGCAGGGCATGCCGCCGAAGGCTATGCGCGCTCCACCGGCAAGTGCGGTGTTGCGCTTGTCACATCCGGCCCTGGCGCCACCAACATGGTCACGCCCATCACCGACGCGATGATGGACTCCATCCCGATGGTCGTCCTCTGCGGCCAGGTCCCGACCCACCTGATCGGTACCGACGCCTTCCAGGAATGCGACACGGTTGGCATCACCCGCACCTGTTCCAAGCACAATTACCTCGTCACGGACGTGAACGATCTCGCACGCGTCATGCACGAGGCCTTCCTGATCGCCACATCCGGTCGTCCTGGCCCGGTTGTCATCGACATCCCGAAAGACGTCCAGTTTGCGACCGGCGCTTATCTCGGCAAGGAAGGTGTCCACAAGTCGACCTACAAGCCGCAGACTCAGCCCCAGCCGGATGCGGTCGCCGCCGTTGTCGACCTCATCATGTCCGCCACCTCGCCCGTCTTCTATACAGGCGGCGGCGTCATCAATTCCGGCCCGCGCGCCTCGAAACTGCTGCGCGAACTGCAGGCCGTGACCGGCATTCCTGTCACATCAACGCTGATGGGCCTTGGCGCCTTCCCCGCGTCCCACCCCGACTGGCTCGGCATGCTGGGCATGCATGGCAGCTTTGAAGCCAACAATGCCATGCACGATTGCGACCTGATGATCTGTGTCGGCGCCCGCTTCGACGACCGTGTCACTGGCCGGATCGATGCCTTCTCGCCCAACTCCAAGAAGGTCCACATCGATATCGACGCTTCTTCTATCAACAAGATCGTTCGTGTCGACGTGCCCGTCATTGGCGATTGCGCTGCGACACTGGAAGCGATCCTGAAGGGACTGTCCGCCCGCAAGGGCAAACGGCCAGACCTTACGGCCTGGAAGAAACAGATCGCGACATGGCGCGCCCGCGACTGCTTTGCCTACAAGAACTCCGATACGGTGATCAAACCGCAATACGCGGTCCAGCGCCTCTATGAACTGACCAAGGACCGCGAGACCTATATCTCCACCGAAGTCGGCCAGCACCAGATGTGGGCCGCCCAGTTCTATCATTTCGAGGAGCCAAACCGCTGGATGACCAGTGGCGGCCTCGGCACGATGGGCTATGGCCTGCCGGCCGCCGTCGGCACCCAGGTTGCCCATCCGGGCGCGCTGGTCATCGACATTGCCGGCGAAGCCTCAATCCAGATGGTGATGCAGGAATTCTCGACGGCCGTTCAGCACCGCCTGCCGGTCAAGGTCTTCATCATGAACAATGAATGGATGGGCATGGTCCGCCAGTGGCAGGAATTGCTGCATGGCGAGCGCTATTCCCACTCCTATTCGGAGAGCATCCCGGACTTCGTCAAACTTGCTGATGCCCTCGGTGGCTACGGCATCCGCTGCGACGATCCCGCCGAACTCGATGCAAAGATCCTTGAAATGATTGCCCATGACGGCCCGGTCCTGTTCGACTGCCGCGTCGAAAAGGCCGAGAACTGCCTGCCGATGATTCCCTCGGGCTCTGCGCATAATGAGATGATCCTGGGCGAGATAACTGGTAACGAAGTCAGCGACGCCGGGAAGAAGCTGGTCTGATGACCGGACAGGCATTGGGTTACGGGACGGACCGAGTGATGAGTACGAGCGAGATTCTCGCCCTGCTGCGTGAGCACCTTGATGTGGTGGTTGCACTCGGCTCTGCGTTCGTAGCCCTTGTCAGCGCCTTCGCCTCACGTGCCGAAACCCGCCGCCAGCGACGCCTGCAGACTGAGCACCTGCGCCAGAGCATCGATGCGGCCAGCCTCGAATGGGGCAATCACGCCATTGATGCCCTCGGCCGGGCAGCCATGTTCGCCCGCACGCGCCACCTTCAGGCCAATGAGGGCAGCTTTATCGGCGGCAAGACCAGCCAGCTGATCGGTCTCTCGGCGCTTGTCGAGCGTGGCCGCATGTTCTTCCCCAATCTCGACGCCGATAATAAGGGCGTCGACAAGGACGGCGCCTATCGCGGCCACCGTCCGCCTATTCTCGATGCCCTTATGTGGGCCTATTTCGAGCTGGAGGCCCTGACGCGCGATGGCGGCCCGACCGGCGACAATAGTGCCGAGTTTATCGATGACTGCCGCCGCCTCATGGTGTCGGAACTGCAGGCCCATCTCGATCCGCGCCGACTCGACAAGATCGTTGAGCGCTATAATGACCAGACCCATGACAACAGGCGCGACGCCATCAATCGCGCCAAGGCGCTGAAAGCCCGCCTTGAAACGCGCAGGCCCGGCGTCATCCTCGACACGCCCCCCGTGCCGGGCAGCCAAACGGAGACGACACAATGAGCGACGGCACCAGCGGCGCCCCCGGCAATCCCAAGTCCGCCTATTTCCTCTCGCATGCCGACGAAGCCGTTGAGCGGCGCACGCTTGCCGTGCTCGTCGATAACGAACCGGGCGTTCTCGCTCGCGTGGTCGGCCTGTTTTCGGGCCGAGGCTACAATATTGACAGCCTGACCGTGGCCGAGGTCGATGCCAGCCAGCATCGCTCGCGCATCACCATCGTAACCCAAGGCACACCGCATATCCTCGAGCAGATCGAGGCCCAGCTCCTGCGCATCGTGCCCGTGGGCGAAGTGATCGACATTACCAAGTCGAAGCGCGGCATCGAGCGCGAGCTTGCCCTCATCAAGGTCGCTGGCACAGGCGAAGTGCGTGTCGAGGCGTTGCGCATCGCCGAGATCTTCCGGGCCCGCGTCATTGACACGACGAATGAGAGCTTCATTTTCGAGCTCACCGGCGCCTCCGACAAGATCAGCCAGTTCATTGACCTGATGCGTCCGCTCGGCCTTGTCGAAGTCAGCCGTACAGGCGTTCTCTCGATCAAACGAGGAAAGGAACAGGGATGAGCAGGCTCGGCCTTCTCCTCCTGTCGGCGCTGCTCTTTGCAGGCGCTGCCAGTGCAGTGGAAGATCCTCCGGAAAGCTGCCGCCCGAAAGTGGCGGGCACGGCGCTTGCGCTCGCAGGCGACGCCGAGCGTGCGCAGATGAAATGCGACATCGACCGCGCTGCCCAGCTCGTTGCCCGCTCCGACCGCCGCGCCGCAACCGCCCCCCGTCCTGTCGTGCGGGTTGTCGATACGGCCTCGCCTTCGGGCACGGCCTACATCTATGACGTGATCGGCGCTTTGCCCAATTACTGGCTCGAAGCCCGTAACGTCCCCAGCGAAGAAAGTGAGCGCACCCGTGTTCCTGTGTGCACGCTGGGCACGAACATTCCGGCCGACGTGTCGCAACTCATATCCCACGAATTGAAGGCCGCAGCATCCCAGGCCCTGCCCGAGTATGGCGCGCGCGAGGATATCCAGATCAATCCTGACGGCTCGAAGCGCGTGGTTCTTCTTCTGGATACGCACGACATCATCACCACGGTCGAAACAGAAGCAGGCACACGGCACTTCTCGCGCCACGCCCGCGCCTCTGACGAAATCGCCCGGCTCAACCAGACCATCATCGGCGTCGCCAATTTCAGCGACAGCTGGGTCTGCAACACCAACTGAACCCTCACCCTTCCAATCAACCCCCACCCCAAAGCGGAGCTTTTTGAAGCCAATGAAAGTTTACTACGAGCAGGATGCGGATCTTTCCCTTATCCAAAACAAGAAAGTCGCCGTCGTCGGTTATGGCAGCCAGGGCCACGCCCATGCGCTCAACATGCGCGATAGCGGCGTGAAGCAGCTCAAGGTCGCCCTCGCGCCAGGTTCGGCCAGCCGCAAGAAAGCCGAAGCCGAAGGCATCGAAGTCACCACAGTCGAAGAAGCCACGAAATGGGCTGACGTGCTGATGATTCTCGTCCCGGACGAGAAACAGGCCGTGCTCTTTGCCAACGAAATCGAGCCTCACCTCCGCGCTGGCCAGCACATCATGTTCGGCCACGGTTTCAATATCCACTATAACCTCATCCGTCCCCGCGCCGATGTCGACGTATCGCTCTCCGCACCAAAAGGCCCGGGCCACACATTGCGCGCGCAGTATCAGATGGGCTTCGGCCTGCCAGGCCTGATCGCTATCCATCAGGACGCAAGCGGTTCGGCAACAGAGGTTGCGCTCGCCTATTCCAAGGCCATCGGCAACACGCGCGCCGGCGTCATCCAGACCTCGTTCCGCGAAGAAACCGAAACGGACCTCTTCGGCGAACAAGCTGTCCTCTGCGGCGGTATCGTCGAACTGATCAAAGCGGGCTTCGAAACGCTGGTTGAAGCCGGCTACGCGCCAGAAATGGCCTACTTCGAATGCCTCCACGAGACCAAGCTGATCGTCGACCTGATCTATGAAGGCGGCATCGCCAACATGAACTACTCGATCTCGAACACGGCCGAGTATGGCGAATATGTCTCCGGCCCGCGCATCGTGAACTCGGAAACCAAGGCGGAGATGAAACGCGTTCTGACCGACATCCAGGATGGCACGTTCGCCCGCAACTGGGTTCTCGAAAACCAGGCCGGCGCCCCAAGCTTCCACGCAAAACGCGCCCGCATGAACGATCACCTCATCGAGGAAGTCGGCGAAAAACTGCGCGGCATGATGCACTGGGCCCAGAACGACCGCCTGGTCGACAAAGCCCGCAACTAGGCCAAGTGCAACACACAGTTCGGCGCGACTCGGCTGCGGGTGAAAACCCGCAGCCGATCGTGTTGCTCTTATGCCAGAACACCATCCTGAAGCGCTCGCAACAAACTCACGTCACTCTATTCGTTCTGTGCGGAGGGTGCCGGAACGAGCATAACTTCGTTGAAAATGACAGGGCTTTCGTTTTTGACGATGGCAAGCTGATCCGCCGGAACCAAAATCCATTCCGTTCCATTTTGCAGCAGCCTGTATTTTGACAAGCGGAATGCAAGTGTGGGGTCAATGCCGGACGCCGTTCCAAGACCTGGAGATGTAATATTGATCCCTGGCTCGGGAAGCGAGGCTTGCGAGCCGCCGCCTCCCGAATTGATGATCAATTCGGAAATCGCCGTCTTCTTGCAAGGCTTCAATTTCAGTGCCGCATTGGCGATCACTTTTCGCCGCGAAAGAACATACATATCCTCATCACACGTGGTATTTTTAGCGACAAACAGGAATTTTTCATAGGCGGCACCGCACTGGGAATCTCCGGCCACTTGCATGGCCTCTGCATTGATATACAAGTTCACAATCTGGTCACACGACAAGCCGCCTGCGGGACTTTGGGCGTTCGCTGTATAGGAAAATCCGGGCAGCGTAAAAAGAAGCACGACCAAACCATTTAATTTCCAAGGCATTCTTTGCATACTGGATTGTCCTTCAATTCTGCAACCTCGCAGGCGGCTATCAATTCCGGGGCCGCACACGTGTCCTGTTCGCGCACCGGTAGCTCCTCAACTGGCGTGCTTCGGGTTACGCCCTGCGTCGTGAATTCAGCATCTCGCACCTCTATGGGATAGTGTGCATACAGAGCCAGCCCGACCAGTACCGCGCCAGCCACAATCGCGAAGATGCCGGGCGATGCTGTTGCGAGCGACGCATTGGCCGCGCCCCATGCTCCATTGAGTGCGGTCGATGAGACGTCAGAAAATTTTCCAACAACAAACAACGCCCCCACGAATGAGAGGGCCGCTCCGATCAGGAACGTGCTGAACCTCAAGAGATCCCTTGTAAACACGGACGCTGATGCGCGGTCATGATGCCTTATGGATTGATAGGTCAACAGGGCCATGGATGCTTGGTTGAGATCGAACTGTTCAGCAGATACTGGAGACGCGCTGCCAATTGCCTCCCCAGCTTGGCTCGCAGTGTCTGCATAAGCAGAATTCAGGACCGATAGAAATCTTGATGAATCGGGTGCGGCCGATAAGGTCCGCGTAAGTATGAACCCTCCCGCACTGATAACTGTCCCGAAGACGATCAATGCCAGGACAGACAAGCCAATCCTTACGAACGGAAGGGTTTCAGACTGCCATTTTTCGATGCTGTAGGCGCGCGCGGTATTCAGCCGCTCTGCGGAAGCAGCGAGACGGTGTGCGTCGTCTTCCTCTGTGCTCACCATACCAGCACACCACCTGCATCATATGGCGATTTGTAACATTCCACCTTAAGGAGAGTCAATTATTCGACGATTATTTTGGTGTCCCCTGCTCGCTCGCCACGTTCAGATCCACGTCGCCCCTAATACCAGCAACCTTCCCCCGCATCGAATGCTGCCAGATCACGTAGGGCATGTCCGGTGCGCCATCGACACTCCGTATCCAGAGTGGGTAGCGATCAAATGATCCGGCGATCCAGTCGGCATGGAATTCCTTCGTTGTGTAGAGCACCGGTACGGCCCCATACTCCGCTTCCAGTCTGTCCAGAAAGGCCTGTAGCTCCGCCTTCGTGCCAGTCACATCCCGGAACGGCTTGCAATTATGAGCATATTCCAGGTCCACCGCTGGGGGCAGTGTCCCGTCCCGCACCTCGACCGCGCGGATAAAATTGACGGCCTGCGCCTCCCACGGCTTGCACAATATATAGAAGTGATAGGCCC
>Ga0114916_1001743_pt1 | contig 11993 bp, 12 predicted proteins | sample MalvirAntarct_66_FD_83501 | JGI IMG/M metagenome (GOLD analysis project Ga0114916, IMG submission 83501) | Marine viral communities from the Global Malaspina Expedition - Malaspina viral metaG Antarct_66 | ecosystem: Environmental > Aquatic > Marine > Oceanic | place: West Anvers Island... | reverse complement strand
TAAAGATTTAAGAGCAAGGGGATAGTGCGATATAAATGTATTGGATATAGAACCCTTGCTAATAGAGCCTAGAAACTGGACTCTTTTTTGTCTAGGCTCATAGCTCTGAACACTGATTACTGTCATCTGACTACTTAAAATGCTTACAGACTACTGTTTACTGTTTACTACTTACTAACTATAAGACTTCAAACCCAAACCAACTTTTTGCAGTGCTAATAGCTCTATATCCAAAGTTTGGGGATTTTTTGATATATTAGTTAAACCAAGATCTATGAACCTTGATCCATTCATTTTGAACACCCTTATTAACTCCGGAAGTCTTATCAAACAATAAATTATAAAACTATGAAAAATGTAAACCCAGTGGTTTGGTTCGAAATTTATGTCGATGACTTAGATCGGGCCAAAAAATTTTACGAAACCGTATTTCAACTTGAACTTAATGAAATGCCTATGCCAGCTTCTGCCGATGACAGTATGAAAATGCTATTTTTTCCGGCCAATATGGAATCCAAGAACAGTGCCTCCGGAGCCTTGGTCAAAATGGATGGATTTAAAGCCGGCAACAACAGTACAATTGTCTATTTCATGAGCGAGGATTGCAGTGTGGAAGAATCGAGGGTTAAAGCTGCAGGCGGAAAAGTATTTAAGTCCAAAGTTTCCCTGGGCGATTATGGGGCTATGGTTCTGGCCTGCGATACCGAAGGCAATATGATCGGCATACATTCCATGAAATAGATCGTTGTGCAAAGTGGCAACTACAATGCTTCCATTAAGTACTCAGCTTGACTTAGAAACTGAAATCCGGATGATGCCAATACATAAAAAGGGAAGAAGCTCCTGCCCCTCCCCTTTTGTATATGATAAAATTTATTTTTTATGCTGGCATATCCGGTAATTTCCAACCGTCCCTATAGGTATGTTTTATCAATTCGGCGGCAAACTCGCTTGCAGAATATGGTTCTGTCCATTCCTTTTCAAATTTTGGACGTCCGTCCTTCATTACAAAATTGTCACGGATTACAGTCTTTATAGTCTCATCCTGCCCTATATTGGTAAATCTCATATTCTCCCCATCCCAGTTCAAAATTTTATTCAAGGATTGCAACCTTACCGCTAGTACTCCCATAACGACCATTTCGTTAAAGGGACCGGCTTCTGAAAAATCGGAGGTGCAGGGTTTGCGATTCTCCGGATTTTCCTTACAGGCCCTAACCCAATCCATTTCGTGTGCCCCTATGCCCCAGTCGAGTCCCATCTCCTTTTCTACACGGCGCTCGGTCTCCGCAACTTTTGGCATGTCCCTACCCAATATTTCCGGATCCAGCCCATAACATCCAGCATGTATAATACCTTTGGTACCATAAAAGAATGTACCACCTCCAGACTTATTAGGATTTTTGCCACTAGGCCAATTGGCAGGTAGATCTGGTTTAATACCCCCGTCGTACCAGTTCACCTCTACCTCGGGCAATTTAATCCTGCCCTTTCTGCCCCTTTCGGGGAAGGTCATTTGTACGGACTGTGCCGTTGGGGCACTGTCCTTCAATAGTAAGGAAGAACTTCCCTGAACTTTGGTAGGATAGCCCAATTTTAGGGCCTCAAATACAGGGTGTAAAATATGGCAGGCCATATCCCCCAATGCCCCCGTACCGTAATTCCACCATCCTCGCCAGTTCCATGGGTGGTACACTTGATTGTAGGGTATCAACTCTGCAGGGCCTGTAAACAGGTCCCAATCCAAAGTATCGGGGACCCATTGTCCTTGGGCAGGAGGATTCACTCCCTGTGGCCAAATGGGCCTGTCCGTAAAGGATTCCACCTTGGTGATATCCCCTATGGCGCCACTCCATATTAATTCGCAGGTTTTGGCCACTCCCTCTCCGGATGCCCCTTGATTCCCCATCTGGGTGGCCACATTATGCTTCTTGGCCAATTTGGTCAGTAATCTGGATTCATAAACGGAATGGGTAAGCGGTTTTTGCACATAAACGTGTTTTCCACGGACCATGGCATCGGCAGCCACAATAGCATGGGTATGATCGGCCGTAGCTACCAGAACAGCATCAAAGTCGTTGCCCATCTCATCATACATCACTCTAAAATCCTTGTATTTCTTCGCATTGGGAAAGTGATCAAAACAATTCTTTGCATATTTCCAATCCACATCACACAATCCAACAATATTTTCGCCCTGTAAATTTCTAAGGTTGCCAAACCCCATGCTTCCTACTCCTACCCCAACTATATTCAGTTTATCACTGGGCGCCTTATGTCCCAGTCCCGAAATAACATTACTCGGGAGAATGGTAATTCCTGCAGCGGCAACGCCTGTTTTACTAATAAAAGATCTTCGCGTAATTGGTAAGGGTTTGTTTGGTTCTTTTTTCATTATTAAGATTGATTTTTTGGATTTGCAATAGATTTGATTTGCACTTTATACTCCTTAAAATTCGTAAAAAAATTGGTAATTAGAGGGCAATATGGAAAATTTGCCTTTAAATTAATTTGAATTTTACTTAGTTTACGCCAAAATATCAATATTCTACCATGTCCAAAACCCTTTACCGAGTCTATGTTGTGGAATTATCCAAACGTGTATTTACAGAGAATGCGAAGTTTAGGGCTGCCAATCCCCAATTTAACGGAGTATTGGAATGCCTTTATGTGGGTATGACCTCCAAAACCCCCAAGGAGCGATTTGAACAGCATAAGACCGGTTATAGAAACAAGAAGGGACATAAATTGTCGTCCAACATTGTGGAGAAATACGGGCTTTATCTAAGGCCTAGCCTCTACAATCATATAGATCCTGTTCTGACCAGAGCGGAAGCTTTGGAAATAGAGGAAGGCTTGGCCTTGGAATTAAGGAGGGAGCGCTATGCTGTCTGGTATAATTGAGTAGGTATAGTTACTGAACAAAATTTCCTAAATTTAACCAAGACCTAATTTTTCATGATAAAAAACATCCTTGTCCTATTTGCCCTTAATCTTTTTTTATTTGGCCATGCACAAATATTGAAAAAGGAAATACCCGATAAATTGCTGGTGCTCACTTTTGATGATGCCCCGGCAAGTCAGTATGCGGTGGTGGCCCCTCTTTTGAAGGAATACGGTTTTGGAGCTACATTTTTTGTATGCGAGTTTCCTCCAAATTATAAGGACAGCACCCTGTATATGAATTGGCGACAGATAAAAGCATTGGACAAAATGGGCTTTGAAGTGGCCAATCATACCCATACCCATGCCAATGTTAGCAAGCTCTCCCAATCACAATTTAATGCAGAGTTGGAATATATAGAAAATAAATGTGATTCCCTGGAGATAACCCCGCCACAAAACTTTGCCTATCCCGGTTACGGACTAAATGCCGATGTACTTAAGTTTTTGGAAGAAAAAAGTTACCGTTTTGCCAGGGCCGGGGGCAGCAGGGCATACGACCCTTTAACAGACCATCCATTTTTAATCCCTAGTTGGGCGACCAATGCGGGTAATAAAAGTGAAATTAAAGCCGCTATGGGCGAAGCCAAAAACGGCAAGATCACAGTGCTTACCCTGCACGGCGTACCGGATGTGGAACATCCATGGGTAAATACACCGCCAAACTTATTCAAGGAATATCTACAGTATCTGTCAGATCACAATTTTAAGGTGGTTTCCCTTAGGGATTTACTGGCCTATATTGACACAGAGGAGGCCATGAAAACCATTGTCCCTAATTTGACCATGCCACTTAAGAACTAAAGAATTGGTATAAGTACTTTTCTAAAACCTAAATCCTTCCAAAAAAAATAAGGATAATAAGAACATTATCGCTTTTTAATTAGTCCTAAACCCACCCATGGGGCGATGTTCATTTTCCGCTCTAATGCTCATTTTCCTGAGGATAGTTCAAGGGATTTCACTATATTTCAGTATAATAAAACCAACGCTCCTACCCTCCCCCTGCACAAGCTGAACTTCTTGGCAAGGCATCCGGTGGCCCTAAAAAAATGAAATGGATACGCTAAGTAAGTTATTGGACTTTAATCTGATCAGTATTGGGGATTATAAAATAAAAGTATACACCCTGGTTATAATTCTATTAATAATTCTATTTACCAGGGTAATATTGAAGCTCATAAAATCGGCCCTATTTCGGCGCTATAAGGGGTTGCACCTGGATAAGGGAAACACTTATGCCCTCTATCAAATCATCAAATATGTTATATGGGTAATTGCCTTTGGCTTTATATTGGAATCCGTGGGCATCAAGGTCACCATTTTAATTGCCGGCTCCGCTGCCCTATTGGTGGGTGTGGGATTGGGCCTGCAACAAACCTTCAACGATGTAATCTCTGGCATAATATTACTTTCTGAGAAATCGATCAAAATCAACGACGTCCTGGAAATAGATGGCGATATAGTGGAAATACAGGAAATTGGATTGAGAACTTCGCGGGGACTTAACAGAAACGATATTTCCATAATTATACCAAATTCATTGATAACTACCAATAAGGTCATCAATTGGAGCCACCAGAAGAAAAAAACCCGTTTCAAAATAGGTGTTGGAGTGGCCTATGGTAGTGATGTTGATCTTGTTGTCAGAATACTGGAGGAAAGTGTTTTGGAACATCCTGATTTTGATGATAGCAAAATGATAGAGGGACGCTTTGTAAATTTCGGCAATTCCTCCTTGGATTTTGAGGTGCTGTTTTTCAGTGAAAATGTGTTTCGGATCGAGAAGGTAAAAAGTGATATCCGAAAGATCATCAACCGGAAATTCAGTGAAAACAAGATTGTAATACCCTTTCCCCAAATGGACCTTCACTTTAAGTCGGGCCATACAGAAATAATCCCTAAAAATGAACAGCCAGGTTCTAAAAAATGAACCCAATCAACATAGAACGATGTGATCAACAAAAAAATAAAAATGGCAAGATTCTTAAAAAAATCAAAGGAGGAAATAGGGACTTCACCTGATCAACTTATCTTCCGTGGTGATAAAAAAATTAATGAAGTACTGCTTAGAATAATAGATTTTGATGCCAATAGCTTGGCAGAAGAAACCATAAAGACGGTAAAGGAGGTATTAAAATATCAGGAAAAGGACACAGTTACCTGGTTTAATATAGACGGACTCCACAATACCGAAATTATTGAGGGCATTGCGAATGAATTCAATTTTGACCGTATGGTCTTGGCAGATGTAATGAACACCCAGGCAAGACCAACGATCAAGGAATACGACAACTGCATTTATATTTCCATAAAAATGTTGCAACAAGCCCCCAATTCCGATACCATAAATGTTGAAAACCTGAGTTTGATATTGACCGAATCGATTTTGATTTCCTTTCAGGAAACCAAAGGGGACGTCTTTGAACCAGTTAGGGAACGGATCCGAAAACAGAAAAGAAGAATTAGGAACGGCGGTACGGATTACCTCTTATTTGCCCTGTTGGATATTGTAATTGATAACTACATTTACATTATTGGCGTATTGGGGGAAAAAATTGAAATGCTGGAAGAAAGTCTGCTCTTGGAACCAAGGCAGGAGATTATTGGGGAAATCAACTCCTACAAACGGGAATTGAATTTTCTGAGAAAGAATATCAAACCAGCCAAGGAAGTGATATTGAACCTTGCAAAAATGGAATCGGATTTTATTACGGAAAGTACGGAAATGCATTTTAAGGAGCTACAGGACAACATAAATCACGCCAGCGACTCTTCGGATAGCTATAGGGAAATACTGTCCGACCAATTGAACATCTATCATACCACCATTAGTAGCAAGCTGAACGACATCATGAAATTTCTGACTGTATTTTCCGTGATTTTTATTCCGCTGACCTTTATTGCCGGTATTTATGGGACCAACTTTGATGTTGTGCCGGAACTTCATTATAAATACAGTTATTTTATTATGTGGGGGGTAATTATCGTCATTGCCATTGGAATGTTGATCTATTTTAGAAAGAAGAAATGGTTGTAGAAACACAAAATAATATAATACGAAGCGGCTTTATTCTCTTAGGAATTCTGATGATAAACTATGCCCATGGACAAGATCTAAATAAACACCTATGGAAAAATAGGGTCGTACTAATCATGACCCAAAACCAGGATTCTAAGGAATATCAGGATCAAATTGCCGAATTTTATAAATTTCCAAGGGAACTTAAAGAAAGAAAAATGCTGATCTATCATGTTTTGCCTCAGCGTTATACCCTAATCAATGATGCCGTTGATCCCGAACAAAATGAATGGGTTTCCTCCTCTGCCCTATTCGATAAATTTGCTGGAAAAAATATGGATTTCAAAGTAGTATTGATTGGACTGGATGGCGGCAATAAACTTGAAAAAAACGGATTGCTTTCCGCTGAAGAACTTTTTGGAACTATAGACTCCATGCCAATGAGAAGGGCGGAATTGAACAAAAAAAGGAATAGATAGACTTAAAAATTGGTTAGGCCAATCCCTGAACCAAACTCTAGACCAGAAATTAAATTAAAAAAATGCAAACAAGTCCAACCACCAACTTAAAATACTTTCCAATACTTTTATTGTGCGCTATATTGGGGAGTTGCAATGACACATCCCAAAAATCGCCCGAAAAACCTACCAGGGAACTAATATTCGTTTCTTCCGATAAAGAATTGAACAAAGCTTTCAACTGGGCCAAAAACAAGGCCTTGTCCTACGCCCATGACAATAATGACCCAGTTGGGTATTGGTATGAGGCTGCCCTACCGGACAGGGAAGCGTTCTGCATGCGGGATGTTTCCCACCAGGCAATTGGTGCGGAAATTTTAGGGTTGGGGAAACACAATTTTAATATGTTTCTAAAGTTTGCCCAAAACATTAGTAAGGAAAAGGATTACTGTAGCTATTGGGAAATTAACAGGTATAACAAACCTGCCCCGGTAGACTACGAAAATGATCAAGATTTTTGGTATAACCTGCCTGCGAACTTTGATCTTACCTATACTGCCAATCGACTTTATAAATGGACCGGAAACAAAGAATACCTGGAGAACCCGGATCTGATAAATTTTTATGAATTAAGTCTCAACGAATATTTGGATCACTGGGATTTAGGTTACCGCGAAACCCTGGAAAGAAACCGATCCCTGCATACGCCAAACAATCAAGAAAATAGTAGGTTTGGAAATAAGAGGGGAATCCCTTCCTATAATGAAGGTGGCAGAGGGGAAACTATGCTGGGAATAGATATGACCGCTTCCATAATAGCCGCTTACAAGGCCTACGCAGAGATGCTAAAGCTCAGGGGCGACTTGTCCCTATCTTCCGAATACTTGGAGAAGGCCAAACAGGAACAGGAATTCTTAGATCAATTTTGGTACGATAACGAAAAACAGGAATATCGTTCCATTCTTTATGACGATGGAAGCTTCGATTATTTTATGGTAGGGAAAGATCAGGCTTTTCTGCATTACCTATTCTATTTTGATACCATTAAGGACAATTCCAAAATTTTGAATTTGGTAGGGAAATACGAGGCTAACTTCAACAAATTAATTGTGGAGCTAAAATCTTATTTGCCTATTATGTTTTATGAAAATGGCAAATCGGAACTGGCCAATAAGATGATCATAAATTTGTGCAGCGTTCAAAACCCCCGAAGGGCCTATCCCGAGAATTCCTATACGGTAATAGAGCATTTAACCCGAGGGTTAATGGGTATAGAGGCAGATGCAGCTAACAATGGGTTTGTAAGCTTTTCCAGATTGGAAAAAGATTTGGAATGGGCCGAAATGGCCAACGTTCCCTTATTATCCAATAAAATTGGTGTAAAACATTTTGGAAAGACCAAAACCATAGCCCATAATATAAATGGGGAAAACATAAAATGGACCGCTAAAATACCTGGTACCCATGAATTTCTCTTTGTAAATGGAGAAAAAACAGCCAGTACCCAAGTAGCCAATGGCATGCTGCCCTATTCCTACATAACCATAGACCTGGAAAAAAATGACACGGCCACCGTATCCACAACTCCTCAATCCTAAATGAAAATTAGGACGGCCCAATATTAATATTATGATGTTACAAAGATATAAAATGACCATTATCATATTTCAAAAGAAAAAATCACCCTAGGTTTATCCTCTTTTATTACTATTATATAATGTAATATACTTTGAGTACCTCACTGAATACCTTTGACTACCATTTGATTCCAATATGAACAAAGAATTTATTCCCAAGTTGTTCTCACTTTTAAAGGAGGGAATTTCCAAGGAAACCATTACAAAAGACATACTTTCTGGATTGATCGTGGGCATTGTTGCCCTTCCCTTGGCGATCGCTTTTGCAATAGCCTCCGGAGTATCGCCGGAAAAGGGAATAATTACGGCCATTATTGCCGGAATAATAATTTCGGCCTTCGGCGGTAGTCGGGTCCAAATTGGGGGGCCAACTGGAGCCTTTATCGTAATCGTATACGGTATTGTTCAAGAGCATGGAATAAATGGCCTTACCATAGCCACCTTTATGGCCGGATTTATCATCATAGGCCTGGGGCTTGCCCGATTGGGGAACCTATTAAAATTCATTCCTTATTCACTTATAGTAGGCTTTACCAGTGGTATCGCCCTGATTATCTTTTCTTCCCAGATCAATGATTTTTTTGGACTTCAGATAGCGAAGGTACCGGCCGACTTTATGGATAAATGGGCGGTATATTTTGAAAATTTGGACAAGATCAATGGGTATGCCATTGCAATCGCTGGCGGAACGGTCATCATAACCCTATATTTTCAAAAACTGATAAAGAAAATACCGGGTTCTATAGTTGCCATCCTACTGTCCACAATTGTGGTACAGGTTTTTGGGATACCGGTGGATACCATTGAAAGCAATTTTGGGGAAATCCCGAATCATTTGAGCATGCCCAGCCTTCCCAATGTAGATTATGACACTGTAAAGTCCCTTATACAGCCTGCTTTTGCCATTGCCCTATTAGGTGGTATAGAATCCCTGCTGTCCGCTGTGGTTTCGGACTCCATGATAGGCGGAAAACATCGTTCCAATATGGAATTGATAGCTCAGGGCGGTGCCAATATATTCTCGGCCATCTTTGGGGGAATCCCCGCCACAGGGGCCATAGCAAGAACTGCCACCAATGTAAAGAATGGCGGTAGAACCCCAATTGCGGGTATAGTACACGCATTGGTTCTCTTGTCCATAATGCTTTTATTTGCTCCTTATGCCAAGTTGATACCCCTTTCCTGTTTGGCGGGAATTTTAATGGTCGTGGCCTATCATATGAGCGAATGGCGACAATTTAAATCGATTTTAAAGGGCAATAGAATGGATATCATCATCCTACTTAGCACCTTCTTCCTAACGGTTATTTTTGATCTTGTTATAGCCATTGAAATTGGGATTGTACTCTCCAGTTTTATGTTTATGAAAAGAATGAGCGAGGCGGTACTGGTTGAAAAAATTACGTCGGATAATATTAACGACGAACATTTGTTTGACGATGAACTACTGGAGCTCCCTAAAAATGTGCTGTTATATGAAATTAATGGACCCTTGTTTTTTGGTGCTGCCAGACAATTTCAGGAAACCATATCCAATACCCATTTACAACCCAAGGTGATTATTATAAGAATGCGCTATGTTCCTATGATCGATGCCACAGGGTATCAGAGCTTAAAGGAAATTATAAAAACGTACAGGGCCAAGGGAATAAAAGTAATTCTATCCGGGATCAACGAAGAGACCAAAAAGGATTTTGAGAAGAACGAAATGTTCTCTGTATTGGAAGAAGAATATATCTTCAAGAATATCAATGAGGCTTTGGAAAAGGCAAAATCTTTCAATTGAACCTCCAAAAACGTTTTGGGTTTAAGGATGGTGTAATTGCAATTATTTTCTAAAATCGCGTATAAGTTTCAGCACTACTTCGTTAGCCTCTACCCAAGCCTTATTCTTTTAAGTCCAACATAATTTAAAATGGGTATTGGGCAGATTAACTATTAACAAAATAAAACACCAGTTAAAGTTTCCATAAGATTAGATTCACTTTGCCCATTTATAAAAAGAAGTGAATATAGGCGCTAGAAAACTTCAACAACTATCCGATTGAAATTAGATTGCTAAAAAATTCAATATCGATTTAATCGAAAAATTTACTAATTTTAATACGGACCACGTAGTATAAAGTGATATTAACCAACAACTAGGCTCTCTGGATGACCAATGTACAACCTATGATAATATACTTTCGCAAAATTAATCCCCAACATTTTTAGAACTTAACATTGAACAAATATTAGGGTGTAACCCGTTAAATAATACCGATGTAAGGATTACTGGCCAAGGCGCGCAGATAAGGATTTCAAAAGAAATAAAACGTTCCCACATATTGAGTACACTTTGTTTAATTAATTATAATTAAGATGAAAAAAGTATTTAAAATTGTAGGTATCGGCCTAGGAGTTATTGTTCTATTAATTGCTATTGCATTGATCTTTATCAGTGCCAACGATATTCCTTCCTATGATGTGGAAAAAATTGATTTCAAGGTGAATAGTAGTCCCGAAGCTATAGCCAGGGGCGAAAAATTGGCCCTTATGCTATGTGCCAGTTGCCATTTGAACCATCAAACCAATAAACTTACGGGTCAAAAAATGATGGATGCCCCACCGGAATTTGGAGAAATCTATTCCCAGAACATTACCCAGGACAAGACCTATGGCATTGGGGACTGGACGGATGGGGAACTGGTATATCTTCTTAGAACGGGCATAAAAAGGGACGGTCAATACAGTCCGCCCTATATGGCCAAATTGCCACATATGGCGGATGAGGATATTAATGCCATTATTGCGTTTTTAAGGTCGGACCACCCTATGGTGAAAGCGGATCCCACTCCGGATATCCCCCCCAAACCCTCCTTATTGACCAAAATCCTTTGTCGGGTTGCCTTTAAGCCACTTCCTTTGCCCACAGAGGCAATTCCCTTGCCAAATGAAAACAAGGCTGTGGAATTGGGCAAATATCTGGCTCATAACTTGGATTGCTTCTCATGCCATTCGGCCGATTTTAAAACCAACGATTTTCTAAATCCTGAATTGAGTGAAGGGTATTTTGGAGGGGGCAATAAACCCTTGGATTTGCAGGGACGGGTAATGCTGACATCGAACCTTACACCGGACAAGGAAACCGGAATTGGGAATTGGACCAAGGAAGATTTTGTCAATGCACTGAAGTATGGGCAGAAAAAGGGTGCAAAGGCCTTGACCTACCCCATGCTTCCCTATCCTCAACTTACCGATGCCGAAGCTGGGGCCATATATGAATACCTACAGACCATTCCGCCTATAAAAAACAAGGTAGAGCGGTCCATTTACTAAAAAATGTAAAAGCTAATTTTTGACTTGTACAAACTATGTTCCCTAACTAAATATGGTCCTTAGCCTAAGTTGTCGTAAATTACCCTAAAGGTGAATTATGAAGTATCTTTTGGCCACTTTAGTTTTTATGACGCTTATGACCTCAAAAATAATTTTCGATTTCAATAAAGATTCCAACATCAAGCAATGGAGAATTGTGAATGATGGGGTCATGGGAGGCTTGTCGGTAGGGAGCTTCACCTTGAGCCCTAATGGACATGGACTATTTAAGGGGGAGATTTCTTTAGAAAACAATGGTGGATTCTCTTCCGTACGTTACCGGTTTGAAAAGCTACAGGTTACCGAAGACAGTAAAATAACCATTAAACTCAAAGGCGACGGCAAAAATTATCAGTTTAGGGTAAAGGACGATTCCAACAATTATTATTCCTATATCGTTACCTTCCCAACTTCAGGGGAGTGGGAAGAAATCAAAATTACACTCAAGGATATGTATCCTTCTTTTCGGGGCAGGAAATTGGACATGCCCAATTTTTCAAAAAATAGCATTGAGGAAATTGTTTTCCTGATCGGGAACAAAAGAACCGAAAACTTCACATTGTTGATCGATAAAAT
>Ga0114916_1001742_pt1 | contig 12000 bp, 13 predicted proteins | sample MalvirAntarct_66_FD_83501 | JGI IMG/M metagenome (GOLD analysis project Ga0114916, IMG submission 83501) | Marine viral communities from the Global Malaspina Expedition - Malaspina viral metaG Antarct_66 | ecosystem: Environmental > Aquatic > Marine > Oceanic | place: West Anvers Island... | reverse complement strand
CAAGTAAGCAGAAACGTATGTTACAGCGCATTCAAACAATATATATAATCATCTCAGTATTGCTCATAGGGGCGTTGTATATGTGGTTTCCGGTTGTTGCTGATACTGAGGGGAAAGCAGTTGTTTCGAAGGATGAATTAGTGATTTTCATTCCAGTATTCCTTTCAATTGCGCTTGCTATTATATCAATTTTGAGTTTTAAAAAGCGACAATTACAATTTGTCTTAAATCGCTTAAATATCATATTAAACTTTGTATTACTGGGAGTTTTCGTATACAGGTCACTAACACTATCCGGAGAAACTTTGGTTTCTGAGAAGGGTATTGGGGTGTTACTTCCTATCATTTCTATCGTTTTTTTAGTGATGGCCAATAAAGCCATCAAAAAGGATGAAGATCTCGTAAAATCAGTTGACCGATTACGTTAAAACAATAGCTTAGTATATTTTAGTGCAAGACCCTCGAAGAATGCCATCTTCGAGGGTTTTTTGTTGTTACCGGAAACTACCTTTTGAATTCAATTACCTCCAATTGCTCAATCTTATCTCCAGAGATTACAAAGCGTAGCATTGTTCTTACCTTATGGAATCCATGTGTGCCAATTGCGCCGGGATTCATATGCAGTAAACCCAGTTTTTTATCGTGTTGTACCTTGAGGATATGTGAGTGCCCAGTGATATATAATTTTGGTGGATTGGCATGTAACTCCGCTCGAACCGCTGGGCTGTACCTTCCAGGATAGCCGCCAATGTGAGTTATCCATACGTCAACTTGTTCGCATAAAAACCGATTATGCAATGGGAACTCAGACCTGGCTTCAGCGTTATCAATATTTCCGAAGACCCCTCGCAATGGCTTTATCTTTTTTAGGGCATCGGTTACTTTTAAATCACCAATGTCTCCTGCATGCCATATCTCATCTGCTTCAGATGCATATTTCATAATTTTTTTATCTATATAGCTATGGGTGTCGCTTAGGAGTAGGATTTTTTTCAATGATGACTGATTTAAAGAATGAATAACTGAATTAATGATTGAATGTGGTTGCAAATACGAAGTTAGTTACTTAAACTGAATTTTGCTTCCTCTATTTTCGGTCTTCACACTTCACACCTCGTACTTCACCCTTCGCGCATAACACCCAACATCTAGCATCGAGCATCCATCCTTTATCTTCCTCAGACTTTCTCAGCAACAACTTCGAACTTTACAATGACCTTAACCAATTTCGGAAACCTATTTCGTATTTTTGTCTTTTCAAAAAAAATTGCGGTACTTTTTAGAAATAGCATATAACGGTGGTGAATACTTTGGCTGGCAGATACAGCCGGACGCTGTTTCGGTTCAAGAGGTTTTAGAACGTGGGTTATCTACGATACTTCAGAAGGAGCTAAAAGTAGTTGGCGCCGGTAGAACGGATACAGGTGTTCATGCACGTCAATTATTTGCGCATGTTGACCTAGACGATACTGAGGACATGTCCAATTTTAATTTTAGGCTGAATTCTATACTTCCGAGGGACATCGTACTTAAAGATATTCATCCTGTGAATGTTGATGCACATGCCAGATTTGACGCTATTGAACGTGAATATGAGTATTTAATTAACGTGACAAAAGACCCTTTTTCTCAAAATTTGGCTTATCAGGTTCAAAAAATACCAGATATAGGTTTAATGAATGAGGCGGCGGCTATCTTGCTAGACTATATAGATTTTCAGTGTTTCTCACGAACAAAAACGAATGTTAAAACGTATCATTGTTTGATAAAGAAGGCGTTTTGGACGCTTGATGGAAATAGATTAATTTTTACAATTGCCGCTGATAGATTTCTACGAAATATGGTACGTGCCATTGTAGGGACTTTGCTGGATGTAGGATATGAAAAAACTTCGATGGCTCAATTCCATTCAGTTTTGAAAAGTAAGAATAGAAGTGAGGCAGGAAAATCTGCACCAGCGCATGGATTGTATCTCACAAAAGTGACGTACCCAGAAAATATATTTATAAAGTAATAAAGATCCCTGCCTTTGCGGGGAATATTATGGCACAAAGTGGTAAGGCATTTGATTTTAAACTTTTTAAGCGTTTGCTGAAATATGCAAGTGCCTACAAGGCTACTTTCTATTTTGTGGCCTTTTCGGCTATCGCGATGTCGGCTTTAGGGGTGCTTAGTCCAATTTTACTGAAGCTTGGTATTGATGATGGGATTGTTAAATGCGACAATGAGAAATTAGTTCTTATCATTTCATTGATGCTGGGTGTTCTAGTCTTGGAAGTGCTTTTCCAGTTTGCCTTTATTTATTTGGCAAATTGGCTCGGACAAAATGTAATCAAGGATCTTCGAATAGCCCTATTTAGGCTTATGACGAGTTTTAGAATGCAGTATTTTGATAAGAATGCGGTAGGAAGGCTTACCACACGTGCGGTGAATGATATTGAGACCATTTCATCCATCTTCAGTCAAGGATTGTTTATGATTATTAGCGACCTGCTAAAAATGCTAACAATAGCCGTGGTGATGCTTGTCATTAATTGGAAGCTCTCACTTATGGTCTTTGTTATACTGCCATTTATTATTTATGCTACGCGTGTCTTCCAGCGCGCAATGAAGACAGCTTTTGAGGACGTGAGAAACCAAGTGGCTAATTTAAATTCTTTTGTACAAGAGCGTATCACAGGAATGAAAATCGTCCAAATATTTACGCGAGAGAAAACTGAATATGCCCATTTTAAAGAGATAAATGAAAAACATAAAAAAGCATGGGTAAAAACAGTGTGGTATAATTCCATCTTTTTTCCAATTGCTGAAATGGCTTCTAGCTTCGGGATTGGGCTCATTGTATGGTATGGTGGCCTAGATGCCGCAGAGGGTGGTCCTATTACGCTAGGTGTTGTAACTGCGTTTATTCAGTTTTCACAAATGTTATTTCGACCGTTACGGCAAATTGCAGATAAGTTTAATACGCTTCAAATGGGAATGGTAGCGGCGAATCGGGTCTTTGGGATTTTAGACACTAAATCTCACATCAGCGATGCCGGTGTCAAAGAATTAAGCAACCCCGAAGGTAAGCTTGAATTTAAAGATGTGAAATTTGGTTATGTAGATGGTGAAGATGTGATTAAAAATATTTCTTTCACCGTACAACCTGGTGAAACAGTCGCTATTGTTGGTTCAACGGGAGCTGGGAAATCTACTATTATCAATTTGCTAAATAGGTTTTACGAAATTAAGAGTGGCGCTATTTGTATCGACTCTGTTCCAATAAATCAATTTTCATTGACTTCGTTGCGAGGTCAGATAGCGGTAGTGCTTCAGGATGTCTTCCTTTTTGCGGATACGATATCGAACAATATTACACTCAATGATCCTACTATAACTGAAGCTGAAGTAATTGCCGCTGCTAAGGAAATAGGCGTTGATAAATTCATTGTATCACTACCAGGTGGATACCATTACAATGTAAAAGAACGGGGTAGCATGCTCTCTTCTGGGCAGCGGCAGTTACTTGCCTTTTTGCGTGCATATGTTAGCAAGCCGAGTATTCTTGTCTTAGACGAAGCAACTTCTTCTGTAGATTCCTATTCCGAAGAAATGATTCAAACAGCTACCGAAAAAATTACCAAAAACAGAACTTCAATTGTGATTGCACATCGTTTGGCAACTGTCAAAAAAGCTGATAAAATTTTGGTGATGGAAGCGGGTGAAATTGTAGAGGAAGGTACCCATAAGGAATTGCTTAAAAAAGAAAATGGACATTACAAAAATCTCTACGAAGTCCAATTCATGACCGAAGAAGCCATATAGCCAACACCTTGTTGAGCTGCCTTTCTTGCGTCGAACAGTTCTTTAAATGCAGCATTATCTATCATGATAAGTGTCATTAATTGTAAAGGGTTTGCACACATGTGATACTATTCCTGGTAATTTTCACACGCCATTTAACTCAAATCAGTTTTAATCAATTCAATTAATTCCGCTGTGTTTTCATAAAGTACAAAGTCACCATCTTTGAGATAGGATATTTGCCCGTTTTCCTCAGAAACAATAATGCAAACTGCGTCACTTTTTTCAGTAACACCAACAGCGGCTCTATGTCTTAAGCCAAACCGTAATGGGATTTTCCGGTCATCAGAAACTGGAAGAATAACGCGTGTGGCTGTCACCGTATTATCTTCAATAATCATAGCGCCATCATGTAGCGTACTGTTTTTAAAAAAGATACTTTCAATAATGGGTTTGTTTACGGCAATATTCATTTGGTCGCCAGTGTTTTTAACAAACTCGAGACTGTTGTTTCGTTTCAATACAATGAGTGCGCCAGTATGGCTTTTGGCCATCGTAACACAAGCATCAATGATTGAATGTACGTCGGTGCTGGAAACCGTATCCGTTCCTGTGAAAAACTTGAGTCCTTTCATGACTCGTTTTCGGGTGCCAAAATTTGTAGAGCCAAGCATCAACAAGAACTTTCTTATTTCTTGCTGGAACACTACAATAAGCGCAAACATCCCAACGCCTAGAAAACCGCCCAATATTTTACTGAGAAGCTCCATTTCAAGCAGTACTGTTAAGCGCCAAATAGCATAAATAATAACAATCCCAACAGAGATATTTATGGCAACTGTTCCTTTTACTAATCGATATAGGTAGTACAATAGCGCTGCCACAAGCACAATGTCTATAGCGTCAATTATTCTAAATTTTGTAAAATCCAGTAAATCCAAAAGCACGTTGGTTTATGTAAAAATAGTTTTTTTTATGCTGTTCTTTTTGCAATGTTCAAAAAAGAACCAAAAAAGTGTAACTGTAAGGGCAAAAAAGGGGTTCACCAAAAACTTCAGTCATGTTGTGAGCGTGGATTCCGAGTCAAGCTCGGAATGACAAGGAATTGTTACGCTGAACTCGATTTAGCGCCATTGTTGAAGGAGGGAACGCCCTAGGACAATACCTTCTGTATCAACTTCACACATTCTGCCGCTTCCTTTACATCATGTACGCGTAGTATCGAAGCCCCTTTTAAAAGGGCAATACTGTTTAAGGCGGTTGTACCGTTTAGCGCTTCAGCTGGGGTTGCATCCAATGTTTTATAAATCATCGACTTTCTAGAAATTCCAACAAGGAGCGGAGCGTCTAAAACGTCAAATAAGTCCAAATTATTTAACAATTCAAAACTTTGCTCATGGTTTTTTGCGAAGCCAAAACCAGGATCGAGAATAACATCATTTATTCCTGCCTTGCGTGCTGCCGCCAGTCGTTCGGAAAAAAAAGAAATCAGTTCTCGTGTTACATTATCATAATTGCTTTCTGCCTCCATGGTTTGTGGCGTTCCTCGCATATGCATCAAAACATAGGGTACTTTAAGTTTTCCAACCAGTGGGAGCATGTCTGGATCTGCTTGCCCACCTGAAATATCATTCACCATGCACGCGCCAGCTTCAATGGCCTTTTTTGCAACGGAACTTCTAAACGTATCTATTGAAATTAGGGCCTTCGGAAATTTGGCAATTATACTTTCAATGGCTGGGATTACGCGATCTAATTCTTCACGCTCTGACACCTCTAAAGCGCCAGGTCTTGAGCTATAACCGCCAACATCTAAAAAAGTGGCACCTTCGGCTAATAGGGAGGAAGCTCTTGAAACGATATCGGCTTGAATGGTTGTTTTTCCACCGTCGAAGAATGAATCTGGCGTAACATTTATTATCCCCATCACCTTTGGAACAGAGTGGTCAATTAGCGTACCTTTACAATTGATGGTTTTCAATTTTTAAAATTGATTTATTTAAGCGAAATTTACGCAAAATCTTACACATTCACATGCAAGATACTTCAAAACAATACGACGCCGTAATAACGACATGTAGGGACTTGTTTATCAATAAAATGAAAGATTACGGAAGCGCATGGCGGATTCTGAGATTACCTTCATTAACGGATCAAATTTTCATCAAAGCACAGCGCATTCGAGGCCTTCAGCAGAATAAAGAGCAAAAGGTAGACGAGGGTCAGACAAGTGAGTTTATTGGAATTATCAATTATAGTGTCATGGCACTAGTCCAATTAGAAAGGGGTGTTGTGGAGCAACCTGATTTGTCCTTAGATGATGCTATTGCTACTTTCGATGAGAAAGTTACCCTGACCAAGCAATTGATGGAGGATAAAAATCATGATTATGGTGAAGCTTGGCGTGATATGCGGGTGAGCTCATTAACAGATTTAATTTTACAAAAATTACTTCGTGTAAAACAGATTGAAGACAATCAAGGCAAGACACTTGTTAGTGAGGGAATAGACGCAAACTATCAAGACATGATCAATTATGCCGTCTTTGCAATGATACATTTAGGAGAAGAATAACAAACGGTGGTTAGATTCCGAAGGAATTTGTCACTGTGTAATTATATTTTATGAAAATACTAGTTGGAATTACCAGCATCTTTGTTGGAATTTTATTTATCATTAGCGGGTTAATTAAGTTGAATGACCCCGTCGGCTTTTCATTTAAGTTGAAGGATTACTTTGCGCCCGAAGTACTAAATTTAGAGTTCTTGGTTCCCTATGCCCTGCTCATTGCGGTTGTGGTTGTAATTTATGAAGTGATGCTTGGGATCATGTTAATTATTGGCTATGCCAAGAAATTTACGCTTTGGTCGTTGCTATTGATGATTGTGTTTTTCACCTTTCTTACGTTTTATTCGGCCTACTTTAATAAAGTAACAGATTGTGGATGCTTTGGTGATGCCCTGAAATTAACACCTTGGGAGTCCTTTACAAAGGATATTATCCTGTTGGCGCTTATTGTTGTTTTATTCTTCGGAAGGAAATACCTACAGCCATTTTTCGTAAAAAATGTTCAGAGTATCATCGTATATGGTTCTTTAGTAGCATGTATGCTGTTTGGTTATCATGTGCTGCAACATCTTCCAGTGAAAGATTTCAGAGCCTACAAAATTGGGGCAAATATAACCGAGGGCATGTCTGTTCCCGAAGGCGCTCCAAAACCTATTTTTGATTATGCGTGGAAATTTAACGTAGACGGTGTAGAAGAAATCATTACTACCAATGGAGATTATCCGCAAGTTGACGGAGAGTTCATTGAAGTTGAAACAACAGAAATACAAGCAGGTTATGAGCCACCTGTGCACGATTTTACCATTGAGCGTGGCGATACGGATTATACGGAGAAGTTTTTAAATGAGGAAAACCTAATTGTTGTTATTGCCTATAGCCTTGGAAACGCTGAAAAGGATGGATTTTATCCTGTACGTGACGTGACTAATGAGGCCATCAAAAAGGGATACAAAGTAATTGGTCTTTCTGCTTCATCTGAAAAATTAACATCGGAATTAGTAGCAGACTACGGTTTGAATTTCGAATTCTATTTCTGTGATGAAACCACTTTAAAGACTATTGTTCGAAGTAATCCTGGGATTGTTGCGCTTCAGAAAGGAACCATCACACAGAAGTTACACTTCAATGACGTAGCAGATTTACAATTGAAGACACTTGATTCTGCGATGCCTGATTTAGATTTTCAGTTAAAAAGAAAACTAGATAGTATTGCTGTTTTAGACCAGCAGTATCGCATTTTGATGCAAACAGAATCATTCGAAGAGCGTAAATTAAAAGCAAAGGAAATGGGTCTTGCAGACTCAGATTACTCAGATAATTCAATTTGGAGCATGCAGGCTGTATTGGATGATTCTAACATGGCGTTTATTGAGAATGTGTTTAAAGAAAAAGGATATCCAGGCAAATCAATTGTTGGGGAGCCTACTAATAGTGTGGCTTGGTATGTATTGCAGCATAGTGTGGATAAAATACCTACCTACTTTCCATTGGTAAAAAAAGCAGGTGAAGAAGAGGAAATATCTTTCAAACTTGTAGCTATGATGGAAGACCGTTTCTTAATGGATCAAGAAAAGCTTCAGAAATATGGAACACAGGGGAGTTCTCGTGAGGGGGTGGGTACATTTATTTGGCCCATTGAGGATCCTGAGAATGTAAATTCCAGAAGGGTAGCAGCGGGCTATACGCAAACCGTTGAGGAATATTCAAAATTGTTATTTGGTGAAGACTTTGAGTATAAGGTGCTCACTATGGATGATGTAAAACAATAGACAGTGGGCAGATATCTTCTCCAGAAATTTGGATATGCGGTATTAACGCTTTTTGGAGTAGTTACGGTTATTTTCTTTTTATTTACGGTCCTTCCCGGAGATCCAGCGCGTATGATGTTGGGTCAAAATGAAAACGCTGAGCAAGTAGCGTTGGTCAAAAAAAAGTATGGTTTTGATAAACCCATTGGTATCCAATACCTTCATTATTTAAATGACCTTTCTCCACTGTCATTTCATAGCACCAACGCAGCAGACTATTCTTTTCTTTCGGAAGAAAAATATACGGCAGCAAAATTATTTGATTTGGGAGAAACATCGGTGGTGCTAAAGCAACCATATCTACGTGAGTCGTTTCAGAAGAATGGTAAAAAAGTGAGTCAGGTAATCTCTGAAACGCTACCTAATACTGCTATTTTAGCTGTTTCTGCCATCGTAATAGCTATGATTTTAGGAGTTCTTTTGGGAATTGTTTCTGTTATTTTTAAAGACGGTTGGATAGACAGAATAATTCAATTGATCAGTACTTTGGGAATGAGTGTCCCGTCTTTTTTTAGCGCGATTATTTTTGCATGGATTTTCGGTTTTTTACTGAATGAGTATACCAATTTGAATATGACGGGGAGTTTATATGCAGTTGATGATTTTGGCGAAGGTCGCTTTATACAGTGGAAGAATTTACTGCTACCAGCCATTGTTTTGGGCATTAGGCCCTTGGCGGTTGTTAGCCAATTAATGCGGAACTCACTTCTTGAAGTATTAAGTCAAGATTATATAAGAACTGCCAAGGCAAAGGGCTTGTCTTTTTGGACGATTATAACAAAACATGCTTTGAAGAATTCGCTAAATCCGGTAGTAACTGCTATTTCTGGCTGGTTTGCTTCTATGTTGGCTGGTGCGGTGTTTGTAGAGTATATTTTCGGTTGGAATGGACTCGGAAAAGAAATTGTAGATGCCTTAAACACCTTGGACCTCCCCATTATAATGGGTGCTGTGATTGTTATCGCATCACTTTTCATATTAATTAATATTTTAGTAGATCTCATTTACGGTTGGTTAGATCCTAAAATTAGTAGATAGTATGTTCGTTGTTGTTGAAATACCGGCACTAAAGGCTTAAATTTGCCATTAAGAAGTGCTTATTAACAAACTGTAAGCGAACCGAAAATGAATAATTTTGGCACTCTATCTTTCGCTTTATTAAATACGTTGTACAAATGAAACCTATTTTACTTTTAGCTTTTGCATTCTTCGCATGTGTTTCTGATGATCCTGTTTCTTTTACTGAAGAAACCTTAGCTGATGTTTTTTTAACTGAAAATAACACGGAAATCACTTTTTCTGAAATATTAGAAACTCATAAAGGTGAAACTATTCTTATAGATGTCTGGGCTACTTGGTGCAAAGATTGTATTGTTGGGATGCCAAAACTGAAGATGCTAGAAGCAGAATTTCCAGAAGTGCAGTTTGTTTATTTGTCATTAGATAAAACAATGCCTAATTGGAAAAAAGGTGTTGAAAAGTACAAGCTTGGAGGTGAGCACTATTATGTTTCATCCGGTTGGAAAGGGCCTTTTGGAGATGGAATTGACCTGGATTGGATTCCTAGATATATGGTTGTAAACCCAGAGGGAGCGATTAGTGTATTTAGAGCAATTAAGGCAGATGACACAGGAATGATGGATAATTTGAAGGCTTTAACCGCCAAGTCAAATAAAGAATAAAGAAATTAATTAAAATACACCTGCTTGTGCGGGCATTGGATATGAGACAAAAAATAGTAGCAGGAAACTGGAAGATGCATTGTGACGTAAGTCAGACATATGCCTTGTTAGATGATTTAAAAGAGGTGACAATGGCTGATGATGTTACTGTTATCGTAGCGCCACCATTTACAAGTTTGCAGAGTGCTAATCAAGCATTGGTAGACGCTACAATAGTTGTGGCTGCGCAAAATATGCACCAAGCTGGAAATGGTGCCTTTACTGGAGAGATTTCTGCAGAGATGCTTCAGAGTGTGGGTGTTGGAACGGTTATTCTTGGGCATAGTGAGCGAAGAGAATATTTTCATGAAGACGATACTGTTTTAAAAGCAAAGGTTGACCAGGCATTGGAGAATGAGATGGATGTAATTTTCTGTTTTGGAGAAAAGTTATCTGATCGCGAAACTGGAAATCATTTTAATATAGTTGAAAGTCAGATAAAGAACGCAGTATTTCACCTTTCGGAAGAAAACTGGAAGTCGGTTGTACTTGCATACGAACCTGTATGGGCTATAGGAACCGGTGTAACTGCGAGTCCGGAGCAAGCTCAAGAAATGCACGCTTTCATCAGAAAAACGCTTCAGGAGGCTTATTCTGAAAGTTTAGCGGCATCTGTATCCATTCTTTATGGAGGCAGTGTGAAGCCGGCGAATGCATCCGAAATATTTGGTAAGCCAGATGTGGATGGTGGTCTTATTGGCGGTGCGGCACTAGATGTTCAGAGCTTTGCAGCAATAGTAAACTCATTTTAATGAATTTAATCTACCTCGGCTACTATTTTACGGTAAGCCCTCTGCAACCTGGCACAGAAATTTTAATTGCTGAATTAGGGTATGCGGGTTTCGAGAGTTTTGTTGAGACGGAAGAAGGAGTTTCGGCGTATATCCAAAAGGATGAATGGCATGAAAATATTTTGTCGGATATCCAAATTTTGAAATCTGATGAGTTTGTAATTGAACATAGCTCTGAAGAAATTGAACAAGTAAACTGGAATGCTGAATGGGAGAAGAACTTTAATCCTATTGAAGTAGCGGGTTTATGTGCTGTTAGGGCGCCCTTTCATCCAAAAACCGATACGAAATACGAAATTATTATTGAGCCTAAAATGTCCTTCGGGACGGGACATCATGAGACCACGCATATGATGTTGGAGTATATCCTTGAAAATGAATTTACAGATAAAGCTGTCTTGGATATGGGCTGCGGAACTGCCGTTTTAGCTATACTTGCTGAAAAACGCGGTGCTACAAATCTAGATGCAATTGACATTGACCCTTGGTGTGTTGAAAATTCTCAAGAGAATATTGAGCGTAATGATTGCGAGCATATTGTTGTTCAATTGGGGGATGCCAGCATTATTCCGAAGCAAAAATACGATGTGGTAATTGCCAATATCAACCGTAACATATTGCTTGCAGATATGATTCATTATAAAGAGAGTTTATTAGCAGGAGGTGAATTATACCTCAGCGGTTTTTATTCGGAAGATTTGCCACTAATTAAAGATGCTTGCAATATTTTGGGATTCCATTTCGTTGATAACAAGGAGCGTAACAATTGGGTTGCGGGAAAATTCGTAAATTAGTAGTTGTAGATTTTTTACCATGAGTACGAAAGAGAAATATCAAGAAGATGTTCTTATTGAAGAACAAGTAAAGAATGAGCATCAAATAGTGCTATTTAATGATGAGGTAAATACCTTTGATCATGTTATCGATATGCTAATGCATGCTTGCGATCATGTGCCTGAACAAGCTGAACAATGCGCTATTATTGTTCATCATAAAGGGAAATGTACTGTGAAAACTGGTGACGTTGAAGATCTAAAACCTCGATGCTCTATGCTTTTGGAGGCAGGTTTGAGTGCGGAGATTCAGTAACTATTTCTGCTTCTGCCTTTAAGATATGAAGTAGCTACTTTATTTGGAGCAATCAATTTCTAAAATGAAAATATTATTAATTAAATACTTTATAATCCGCTTTGGGTATCGTTTAAAAAGAAATATATTTGCACCCGCCTAAGCAACAAGCTAAGGCAAATGGCCTCGTGGCGCAACTGAATAGCGCACTTGATTACGGCTCAAGAGGTTACTGGTTTGAATCCAGTCGAGGTCACT
>Ga0114916_1001740_pt1 | contig 12018 bp, 11 predicted proteins | sample MalvirAntarct_66_FD_83501 | JGI IMG/M metagenome (GOLD analysis project Ga0114916, IMG submission 83501) | Marine viral communities from the Global Malaspina Expedition - Malaspina viral metaG Antarct_66 | ecosystem: Environmental > Aquatic > Marine > Oceanic | place: West Anvers Island... | reverse complement strand
TTTGTTAATAACTTTATAACAATATATTTGCATTTCTGTAAGAGTGACCAATGAGCTTAAATACAGAGTTTTGATCCATTTTTTCTAGAGATTTTATTTTAAGATCTTAAATCTCCCTCAAAAGTAGTGGTATTACGCCCTCAAATTAATAATCCATTCTTCCCTCGAATGGCATTTTTTATGCCCCATTATTAATAACAAAAACTGTAAATAACTCCTAAAATTAATTAAAATGAAAACTCTAAAAATCACTTTAGTACTCGCCTTATTTTTAACTGTTTCTAGCCAAACAGATAAGACACCTCAAAAAACTGACCTTCAGAAAGAAGTCAACACTCTAGATACCACAAAACCTTATTATGATTTGTTGGCGCACTCTAGAGATCAATTTGTAGTTCCTACCAGAGGATAAACTTAATGATAATATTGAATAACAGCTCTTACTTTAAATGGTAAGAGCTTTTGTTGTTATAAACTTTATATTTTCACTTATCTTGAGAAGAGATTCTATGGATTTAGAATATTTTATTCTAAATTTAAAACCTAATCAACCTATCCCGTGTTTAGACTCCTAGCTCTTCTGCTACTATTTTATCTTCCATCTGTGTCCACTTGTGCGCAAGACGTTTTAAAATCATCAACTTATAAACGTATTTTAGAAGCTCGTAAGTTAGCTGAAGATAATTCGCTCTCTCTTGAAAATCGCCTTAAGTATGCTACCCTTGCGGCTGAGCTGTCAAAAAGGTTGGAAGTGGATAGTCTTCTGGTAAACAGTAACAGAATTTTGTCTACAGCCTATTTGTATATTGGAGATTATGATGCATTCGCAAAAATCAATCATAATAATCTTACGATTTCCAAAAGAATTAAGGATACCTTGGTTATTGGTATCGCCAATCATAATCTTGGTTTCTATCATTCCACTAAAATGCAAAATGATAGTGCTTATTTTTACTATACCAATGCCATTGATACTTATGAGAAAATTGCAGAGGTTTCAAGAAAGATTGAGGCCATGGCCAACCTTTCCCTAATTCAATACATTGAGCGCGATTATTTTGGCAGTGAAGAATTATGTATTAGAGCGCTAAGGTCGTTAGATGATCTTCCAGGTGATGATACTAATTTTTCAATGCGTTGGATATTATATAACAGGTTGGGAAATATCTCCTTGGATTTAGGATATTATGATAAGTCTTTGGAATATCATGAAAAAGCGATCGCCGTAAGTAACAAAATGAAGGACGGAAGATCAAATTATTACAATTCAATCCACAATAAAGCTTTCGTGCTGAGGAAATTGGGGGATACGTCAGAGGCATTGAAACTTTATAACCAAATTTTAGCCAATAAGGATTTATTTATTGATGACCCTAGTTTCTATCCATTGATTCTTGAAAATATCGCGTTTACAAAATTCGCCGCAAATGACAAGGATTACAAAGGCATAGAACAAATGTTTAAGCAAGCTTACCATTTGAGTGATAGTTTGGAAGATGCCAGAACCAAACTGGCCGTAGCGATAGATTTTGCTAAATTCTATAAGGGGATGGAAAAAACGGAGCAGGCCTTACAATATGCGGAAGAGTCTTACGCAATAGCCAAAAGTATTTCCTCTAATGACATCTTATTGGAGTCTATGTTAATCCTTTCTGAACTAAAATCCGGAGAGGAAGCCAAGTCTTATTTGCATCAACATATTAGACTGAGTGACAGTCTATTAAATCATGAACGTGGCATCCGGAATAAATTTGCTCGGGTAAAATTTGAAACCGATCAGATAGAATTAGAAAATGAGCGGATGGCTACTGAAAAAATGTGGTGGATTATCAGCTCCATAGTGTTGCTCCTGACGTCCATATTGGTATATATCATCATTACCCAACGAAACAAGAATAAGGAATTGAAATTCAGACAGGTGCAGCAGGAAGTGAATGAAGAAATTTACAATCTCATGTTGTCCCAGCAGGACAAAGTTGATGGTGCGCGTGCGGAAGAAAAGAAGCGGATTTCCCAAGAGTTGCACGACGGGGTGTTGGGACGCTTGTTTGGCACCCGATTAAGTTTAGATAGTTATAATTTTAACCAAGGGAAAGAAGCCGTGCAAGTCCGATCTAAGTACATTACTGAGCTCAAAACTATTGAAGATGACATCCGGAAAATTTCACATGATTTGAATACGGATTTTGTGTCGGGATCTGGTTTTATAGATATTTTATCTGAACTGATTGACACCCAAACCCAAGCCTATCAACTAACCTGCGAATTTTATTTCACGGATGATATCAATTGGGAAGCTGTGTCCAATAAAACCAAAATCAATCTGTATAGAATGGTGCAGGAATCACTTCAGAATATTTATAAGCACGCCAAAGCAAAGCAGGTAAATATTAGTTTGGCTCTGAAAAAAGCTGTAATTTGCTTATCCATTACTGATGACGGAATGGGCTTTGATGTACAAAAAAGCAAAAAAGGCATAGGCCTTAAGAATATTACTTCAAGAGTAAAGGAACTTAACGGAACAGTCCAATTTCAATCAGAGATTAATAATGGCACAACAACCCTAATAAAAATTCCCTATACAACTTAAAAAGCTATGCAACACATTCATATTTTAATGGTAGATGATCATCCTATTATTATTGAAGGTTACGAAAACACACTCATGGCCACCAAGCATGACGATCAAATTTTGCAAATAGAAACTGCAAACGATTGTGATACCGCCCAAGAACTATTGCAACGCGCTTCTAATGAGAAACCTTACGATATTTGCTTTTTTGATATCAGTTTGCCCAGTTCAGCGGATGGGAAATTAACCTCTGGTGAAGATTTGGCCAAGCTGACCCGTGACCTGATGCCCAATGCCAAGGTAGTCATTTTGACCATGTTTAATGAATCGTATAGGGTGCACAACATCATAAAAGAAATCAACCCAGATGGCTTCTTGATTAAAAGCGATTTGACTTCAAGCGAATTGGCTGAGGCTTTTCAGCATATTTTAACTTCACCGCCCTATTATAGTAATACGGTGAGCAATTATCTTAAAAAATCTATTTCTACAGATATTTATGTAGATGATATCAACAGGAAAATTCTGCATTTACTGTCCCAAGGCATTCGGACCATTACTTTACGGGAACACATCAATTTATCGATGAGTGCCATTGAAAAACGCAAACGCCAACTCAAACTTTTGTTTTCTGTGGAAGATGGAAAGGATGAAACATTGATTGAAGAAGCCAAAAAGATGGGCTTTCTGTAATATAGCGTGTTAAATGTCATCTTTTATTGGGCTCAAGAAATTCGATTACTCCTCTGTACGACTCACTATTATGGTTTTACCGTATAAAGATTACGGATATCCCGTAACTTAAAGTCATTTCCTTTACTTAAATTTATCCAGTCAACAGCAATTAATTAATCCCTCTTAGTCCTTTTTTTGCCTTAATAGCATAAGACCCTCAACCTAATAACCGTCCATATTGGAGCGTTATTAGGTTTTCTTTTTATATAATAAATGCGGCTCTCATATAAAATTTATAACTAAAAAATTAGTTTGAACTAATATTTTAGTTATATTAGCATCAGGAAGTTAATGAGTTGCATAAATTCAACCGTTAATTTTTATATCTTTTAGTTCTAATTAAAACCCCTGCACTAGAGTTTGTCCACCGGCAAGCGCAGTTTTAAAAATGAAACAACTTACAAAAGCAGAAGAAGAGATTATGCATGTGCTCTGGCAATTAAAAAAAGCCAATGTAAAAGAGGTAATTGAGGAGTTGCCAGACCCAAAACCCGCCTATAACACTGTGTCTACCATTGTGCGGATTTTAGAAAGTAAAGGTTTTGTAGATTATGAGAAGCAAGGCAAGGGGCATCTGTACTTTCCTATTGTTTCAAAAACCGAGTATAGCAACCAAAGTATCACGATGTTGGTGGATAATTACTTTCAAGGCTCGTTTAAAAGTATGGTCTCCTTTTTTGTGAAGAAGAATGATCTCAGCTTAAAGGAAATGGAATCGATCCTTAAGGAAATTAACCCTAAAGAAAACTGATTATGCTGCATTATATCCTACAGACCGTCGCGTTTCAGATGTTCTTCCTGATCATTTATGACCTCTTTCTAAAGAAGGAAACTTTTTTTAATTGGAATCGGGCCTATTTACTAGGTACTGCGATTTTGTCTGTGCTCTTGCCCTTTCTGAAATTTGAAAGTTTCAGAGCCATTGTGCCAGAGCCGGCGGTGGTCCGATTACCCGAAGTTATTATTGGAGAAGTGTCATCCAACTTTGATGACGGTGCCTTAATCATGCCGGCAGTGGAAATTTCAGATCAGGCGATGAGTTTCTCCTGGACTTATGTTTGGGGACTTGGCATCCTATTGGCGGCAATACTTTTAATCTTTAAGATTGTAAAAATCAGTAGGCTCTATTATCAGAATCCACAACGTTGGGAGGGTGATGCTCTCATAGTGTACTTATTACATAGTAGTGCAGCGTTTTCATTTTTTCACTACATCTTTTTGGGGACCGAAATTGAATCTGACAAAAAAGAACATATAGTACAGCATGAGCTGGTACACGTCAAGGAAAAACACAGCATCGATTTGCTGTTTTTTGAAACCTTACGTATCGTGTTTTGGTTTAATCCCCTAGTGTATATGTACCAAAACAGAGTGTCTACCCAGCACGAATTTATTGCCGATGCTAAAGCTGTAAAATATAAAGGCAAATCAGCCTATTACCAAAGTCTGTTGTCCCAAGTTTTTGAGACCCAGCACATTTCTTTCATCAATCCTTTTTTCAAACAATCATTAATCAAAAAACGAATCGTCATGTTAAGCAAAACAAAATCAAAACAGATCCATCTTATTAAATACGCTCTTTTAATTCCGATGGTCATAGGCATGTTGCTGTATACTTCATCTTATGCAAGTGAAATTAAGGAAGTATTGCCTCTAGATCAAAATGATTTGGTAGTACAGGAGACGCCATTTCCAGAACTTGTAAATCACTACTACAATGCTGTTAAAGACCTAACCGAACTTCCAGAGGATTACTACAAGGCCTATAAAAATTATGGCGACATTGGTGAAGATTATATGCAGAGTAAGCAAGACGTTGCCAAAGCCCAAGCGCTTTTAAGATACAAGCACACCAAATTAATGGATAAAAAAAAGGCAAAAGGAAAACTTAGTGTTGATGAGGAACGTGATTTGGAATTTTATGGGCAAAAACAATACAGCTATGAGGAGTATATAGCCTATAAAAAATCTCAAAAAGCGAAAGACGCTTGGGAAAATTCCGCAGGTAACGGAGAACTTCGTTTGGTTGTAGAGGATATAAATAATTTATCAGATGCAGAACAAAAAAAGCGGGAGCAAAAAATCGCTTCTATAGTTAACAGGAGCGCATTGAAGGTGCTGAAAATTACAGATGGCAACACGACTACACTATTAGATGCCACTGATGCTGTCTTACAAAAGACGAATCAAAACGTTGCTTCTGAAGATGTTGAAGTACCTTTTGTGACTCTCGATGAAATCCCAATTTTTGCCGGTGCTGCTGATGATGGTTCAAAGGAAACTAACATGCGAAATACACGAGATAGCATATCGACTTTTGTGGCTCGAAACTTTAATACGACTATTGCAAATGAACAGAATTTAACAGGGAGACAACGTATTAGTGTCATCTTTAAAATAAATACGCTAGGTAAAGTTGTAGATGTTTATGCCAGAGCGCCACATCCGGCTTTAGAAGCGGAAGCGATCAGAGTTATACAATCTTTACCTGATTTTAAGCCAGGAAAATTTAAAGGCAAAACGGTAACTGTGCCTTATAGTTTGCCTATCCTGTTTACACTTAAGGAAGATGAGAAAGATATTAAAGAAGAGGCGTCAGAGCGACCTATATATCCGGAAGGTGCTGAAGTGCCTTTTGCGCATGTAGACGAAGCTCCATATTTTCCAGCTTGTAGTGACACCAGCACTGAGAAAGAGCGAAAAAATTGCATCTCAAATGAAATAAGTCAATTTGTCAATAAAAATTTCAACGTTAATTTGGCCAATGAATTGGGATTGAAAGGGAGACAACGGATCAGTGTGATTTTTAAAATTGATAAAGACGGTGTAATCACAGAATTAAAAGCGAGAGCGCCACACCCAGAATTGGAGAAAGAGGCTATCCGAGTGATAAAAGAATTACCTAAAATGACACCCGGAAAACACAATGGGAAAGCAGTAGTTGTGCCTTACAGTTTACCAATTTTATTCCAGGTTCAAAATGATCTGGTAGATGGTAATGAAGTTGAAGAACTGCGCGAGATGTCTTCAGAAGAGCTGTTTGAAGTTCCTTATGCGGTAATTGAAGAACCGCCATATTTTCCATCATGTAGCAGCATCCGTTCTCGAGAAGAGCGTAAGCAATGTACCTCAGATGAAATCAGTCAATTTGTCAATAAAAATTTCAACACTAATTTAGCTGAGGATTTGGGTCTTGAAGGAAGACAACGTCTCATGGTCATCTTTAAAATTGGTCAGGACGGCATTATTAGAGATATAAAAGCTAAAGGAACACACCCAGAGATGGAGAAAGAAGCGATTCGTGTCATTGGACTATTGCCAAAAATGAAACCGGGCAAACAAAGAGGGAAAGCGGTAACTGTACCTTATAGCTTGCCCATTATATTTCAAGTAAATGTAACCACACCTAAAGCTAAAAATTAAGTCATCCTCCTATGTCTAAGGTTCTTAGCTTATGTAGTGCGGTGTTGTTCACGTGGTCGTTTCAGGCGCAAGACGTCAGTTTAAAACTGGCGGACAGTTTGTATGCACATGGCAATTATGCGCAGGCTATCACCGTCTTTAAGTCGTTTGAACAGCAAGAGCACGTCTATGAGAAATTGGCCAAAGCCTACAGGGCACTTGGTAATTACGACGAGGCTTTAAATAACTATAAAAGTGCATCGCAGGCGTTTCCTGAGGATGCACTTCTTAAATATGATTACGCAAAATTGCTGGCCCGAAACAAAAAGTTGAAAGCCGCTGAGGACCTATTTAACGCGTTGGTGAATCTGGATTATAAAAATCCAAATTACCATTATGAACTTGGATTGGTTTTAGAACAGCAAGGAGATTCTACCGCCATGAATCGGTTTCGGTCTGCTTTTCAACTGGACTCTACCCATCAAAAAGCGATTCATAAAATTGCCAAGCAACTGTTGATCAAGCGCAATCATGAAAAATCACTGTATTATATTGATATCGGATTGGCGAGTTATGCCAATAATGCAGAACTTATCAGTTTAAAAGCGCTTAATTTCTATTGGCAGCAGGACTATAAAATCGCCATACAATGGTTTGAAAAGTTGTTGGCTTTAGGCGAGAATTCTCAATTTATCCACGAAAAACTAAGTTTTTGTTTTGCCGAAAATCTACAATATGAAAAAGCGATTCTTCATGCCAAGCAGGCGGTAAATTTTGATGTCAAGAACGCTACCAACCTGTACATTTTGGGTCAATTGTATGAAAAGGTTAACGATTTCGCTGCCGCAGAAAAATGGCTTACCGAGGCACTGCTACTTTTAGATCAGCCGTTAAATGTAGAATATACCACCTTGGCAACGGTGTTGAATCAGCAGAAAAAATACAAGGAAGCCATAGCAGTGTTGCAAAAAGCAATCCTTGAGGACCCCAAAGACGATCGGGCAAATTTTTTCTTAGCCCGTACAAAGGATCAGTATTTTGCAGATCGTGATGCTAAAATCAAAGCTTATGAGGTCTTTAGAGAGCGCTTTCCTAAAAGTGTGTTTGTCCACTTCGCCGATAGCAGGTTACGGGAGCTTAAAGAAGAAAAATTCATGAATTCAGAATAGGTTAGCGGCTTGCGTGCTAGAAAATGTATAACACTACCTGCCGAAGTGAATAAATTCACTAAAAATATTGTATTTTTCAGCTTCAGTAACATCATTAAATGAAGCCATTTTTACTTGTTTTCCTTATCCTACTGACGTCTTGTGATTCTTTTCAATCTAAAAAGGTGTCGACAGAACAACTTTTTGAAGAAGAGATGCAAGCCATCAATTGGAATGATGTGGATGACTATCCCACCTTTTCTGATTGTGATAGCGCAAACACTACGCAAGAAAAGAAAGCCTGCTTTGAAGGCTACCTGCACAATGTGTTGGCCTCAAACTTAAGCAATCAGAAAATTATAGTGACTGATGATGTTTCAGATACCGTGGTATTAAAAATTCACATCGATAAAACAGGTCAATTTTCCATCAAAACTATTGATATGGATTCGATGACGCAAGCACAAATTCCGCAATTGGACAGTATTTTAAGACATAGTTTTGATTCGCTACCTAAAATTTATCCAGCCATCAAACGCAGTCAGCAAGTGGCCACTGAATTTAGTTTGCCGGTGATCGTGAATATCAATTAGGCGCTATTCATACTTACTGACGGTAGGCTCTTTCTTTCCATTTATAACCTCTAAAAAGAGCAAGAACCACTACATACACGCTAAAAAAAGGATAGCAAAAAGCGGCTACTGCATAGTATTTGAGTTGCTTTTTTTGATCGAAAAATGCGGCTGCTTTATAAATGAGCAGCCCATCACTACAAGCTTTTACCAGAAAAATAGTGACGAGTACTTCCAGTTTGAATTCACCAATCAGAACCAAGCATAGCCCCGCAATCAGTAGTGCATTTTGTGCAAAGACAATACTTCCCGCAATTTTGCCAAATCTTGTGTTGTAAGCCGTCGCTTTGGCAGCCCAACGTACTCTCTGATGAATTAGCTCGGACACGGAACGAAGTGCTGAGGTCGTCACCACAACGGAGCGGTTTTTTAAATAATGGACGTATTCCGGGAAGTGTGTGGTTGCCTTTTCCAAAAGAAACACATCATCGCCACTCGCCACATCAGAATTGCCTTCAAAGCCATTAACCGAATTAAAAAGGTGTTGGGTATAGGCTAAATTGGCACCATTACATAAAAAGGGTTTTTGTAAGCCAAAGCCTCCAATGGTGGCCCCTTGCAAACTTAATACATCCAATAATTGAAAATTTTCTAGAAATCCTTTTGGATTATAATAGGTTAAAGGCGCCACAATCATTCTCGGGTGTTGGTTTTGGATGTAGGCATCAAAACTGTCCAACCAGAAAATGGGGAGCATACTGTCGGCGTCGGTGGTGACGATCCATTCATTGGATGCTCGAATAATGGCCAAGGTAATCGCATCTTTTTTGGGCGATTTTGTACGGCGTACCGTAGTAATTATCTTAATATGTGCTGTGCTGACCTCCTCCGATTCTAAAAGTTGCTTAATAAGAGCTTGAGAACTATCGTCAGAGTGGTCATCCACAAGTATAACTTCAAAAAGCGATTTAGGATAATTCAAACTCAAAATAGATGCTAATAAAGCGGGCAGTTGCAGTGCTTCATTTCGAAACGGAATAACGATGGTAAAACGCGTTTTTGGAATTTCACGAGGCAAAACGTTAGTTTCTACACGGTTAAAACCCCAGCAGAAACTTCCAATCAGCAAGACATAGAGCGCGGTAATTATGAGACTAATGATGATCATGCTTCGCTCTTTGGTAGTTTAAATTGAAGCACATGGTAGCTGCCTATCAAACTCGGTAACACCACATTCAAAATCCACATTGCGGTTACCACAGTTAACACTACAGGTTGGGAAATGCCCAACATCCCGAAAATGGTGATGGCAATACCCCCTTTAACCACCACATCCAAAAAAAATAGGGAAGGCACGACAGATGCCAATAGATACATTGTGAAGATGGCGGCCATAGTTTCCAAATAAGCCAGTTCACTCCCAATAAGAACGAGTAACAAATAAAATTGATGTGAAAAAATAAGATATCGCGCTACCGAAAAAGTACATGACTTTACCATTGTTTTTTTGGGAATATTGATCATAAAATTGACCAGTCTTTGAAATGATTGAAAGTACTTTCTGAAGAGGTTGGCATTCATGATCCATACAATCAGAACACCTGTGACTAACATTCCCAGCCCCGCAATTGCCATGCTCTCATACTTAAAAATTGGTCGAAAATTTAAGCTAAAGTAAATAAGACCAAGGCCGCCAAATACTGATGTTACTAACATTTGTGCTGCGTTTCCCACCAAATTGAGCAACATAATTTGGCTGCGAAGAGAAGTTGGGTAATACATGGCCTTGGCACCGTATTCTCCGATGCGGTTAGGCGTCCATAAGGATGCGGTAAGTGCCCCTAAACTTTGAGCCTTTGCTTTTATAAACGAGATTTTAGAGACCGCAGTTACTAAGGTTTGCCATTTTAAAATCTCAAAATACCAATTGAAATAACTTAAAAGCAACAAGAAAATTACAGAAATGATTGATAATGAGGTGGAATTAGAGATAATTCGATAAAATGCATAATAACTGAAGGCTGAGTTATGAAATATTTTATGGTATATAAGATAAAATGCGCCAACAACTATTCCTATTTTTAAAAGTAGAAGTGAGAATTGCTTAGATTTGTAGGAGATAGCCGTTACCATGGCTACAAATTAAACGATATTTAGCTTATGGCAACTTATTTTAAAACACAAAACTTAATTTGGGTCTTAGTGCTTACCCTGTTGACCACCAGTTTGAGTACAGCACAGAGGGCTGAGGAAAGATGGAAACTTCAGGCCAGTTTAGGACTTAATAATCCTATTGATGTTGATGATCGTGATGGCTATTTTTCAGAATATGTCAATTTTCCCACAATTAATTTGGGCGTACAACACATGTTTTCAAATAATTTAGGGGCCAAGCTCGACTTAGGCTACAACAGATCGAAGTCGGCGGAAAGATCTAAAGAATTCAAATTAAATTATACCCGCATTAACGCCCAACTCCTTTATGATTTTAAAGACATTCTGACCTTTTTACCAGCACCCATCGGTGTGGTAGGTCATGCGGGTCCGGGAATCAGTATGACCACACCTTTAGGCGCTGATACCAATAATACTTATACATATCCAAATATCTTGGGCGGATTGGAGTTGCATTACAGAGTGTCAGAAACATTGTCGGTATTTGTAGATGGCTCTTATGCGCTCTCTCTTTCTGGAAAAGATAAATACAGGCCCGCTGTACATGGCTATTCATTTAATGGCGATTTAATGTATGTGGCCATCGGGGTATCCGTATCTTTGAGCGGATGCAACTATTGTTATTAGATGACTAAAGAACGAATTATTTTAGGGATAGATCCCGGAACCACCATTATGGGTTTCGGACTTATAAAAGTGGTAGGTAAATCCATGTCGTTCCTACAGATGAATGAGCTCGACCTCAAAAAATACGACGATCATTATTTAAAGTTAAAACTGATTTTTGAGCGTACCATCGAGCTCATTGACACCCACCATCCCGATGAAATTGCCATTGAAGCGCCCTTTTTTGGTAAAAATGTGCAAAGCATGCTGAAACTCGTTCGCGCGCAGGGTGTGGCGATGGCTGCTGGTTTAAGTCGGGAAATCCCCATCACCGAATATTCTCCAAAAAAAATAAAAATGGCCATTACCGGCAGCGGAAATGCGAGTAAAGAGCAAGTGGCAAAAATGCTTCAAAGTGCCCTCGGATTAAAAACATTGCCTAAAAATCTTGATGCTACTGACGGATTGGCGGCAGCAGTTTGTCACCATTACAACGAAGGTCGTGTGGAAATCGGGAAAAATTATACTGGTTGGGACGCGTTTGTGAAACAGAATGAAAGTAGGGTTAAGAAATAGGCGGTTTCTGTTGTTTCAGGTTTCTGTTGTTTCAAGTTTTAGGTTGATATGTTTTTAAAACTTTGAGACCATTATAGAGCTCGTTCTGAGTTCATTTTTTATTTTCGTTATTCGTTATTCGTTATTCGTTATTCGTTATTCGTTATTCGTTATTCGTTATTCGTTATTCGTTATTCGTTATTCGTTATTCGTTATTCGTTATTCGTTATTCGTTATTCGTTATTCGTTATTC
>Ga0114916_1001739_pt1 | contig 12024 bp, 13 predicted proteins | sample MalvirAntarct_66_FD_83501 | JGI IMG/M metagenome (GOLD analysis project Ga0114916, IMG submission 83501) | Marine viral communities from the Global Malaspina Expedition - Malaspina viral metaG Antarct_66 | ecosystem: Environmental > Aquatic > Marine > Oceanic | place: West Anvers Island... | reverse complement strand
CTATTTTATCTAAAAAACAATCCCGAAAACAAAACTTATTTTTTAAGTAGTGGAAAGTGAATGCTGATTTATTTACCCATAACAATAGGAATCTTGGTTAATTGCAAAATCGATCAATCAAATTGACAGCCGAACTTTCAATAATGAATAAACCTTTTACGCACTTAGCGGTTAAATAGCTTTATCCACCAATCTTTATCATACTTCTATTCTTCGAAAACAAATCCGGATTTTGAAACTTGTCATCGTCGTCCATACCGCCACGCATCGCCATTTTGGATTTTATGTTTTGGAAAATAAACGGTTCGATTGATTCTCCAGCACGTAAGCTTTGCAGTAAGTTAGTTTCGGTATTCGAGAAAAGACAGTTTTTCAGTTTGCCATCAGCCGTCAAGCGAATGCGGTTACAAGTACTGCAAAAAGGGTTTGTCACGGAGCTAATTACAGAGAAACTCCCCTTGTAAGATGTTATTTTATGGTTTTTAGCAGTGTCGTTCGGTTTGTCCGTTAAACGCTCTACATTTTCAACAGAATAGTTATCATTAACCTGAGAAAGAATATCGGCATAAGACACTAGTTTATCTCTCTTCCATTGATTGCCATCAAAAGGCATAAACTCGATAAACCGAATCTGGATATTCCTGCTTTTGGTCAATTCGATAAAATCAACGATTTCGTTGTCATTAAAGCCTTTCATCACCACCACATTTAGTCTTAAATTAAACCCATTGGCGTCAAGCAACTCCATATTCTCCTGAAATTTATCGAAATAATTTCTTCGGGTAATTTGGTTGAACTTTTCTTTTTGAAGGCTATCGATACTCAGATTAAGCGTGCGTATCCCCGCTTCCTTAAAGGTTTCGATAAAATTATGAACAAGGATTCCGTTAGTCGTCAAAGTAAGCTCGACACCCAGTTTCCCTAATCGCTGAATTAGGTCTGCGGCGTCTTTTCGAACCAAAGGCTCTCCGCCCGTCAATCTAATTTTATTTACACCCAAATTGACAAAAGTCTGGGCAATGGAAACAATTTCATCTGCAGTCATCAGATGCGCTTTTGGCGTAAGCGCAATCCCTTCAGTCGGCATACAATAGGTACATCTCAAATTACAGTTCTCTGTAATCGAAATGCGCAAATAACTGTGCGTCCGTCCGTGGGTGTCCTGCATTTGAATGTTATTTTCCATGGTTGAATCCGTTTAGTATTTTGAACAAATGCAAAACCGAAGGAAAAACGGCATCCATAGATTCTATAGCACCTGCGGTAGAACCCGGCAAGGCCATAATAAGTGTATTTCCTCTGAAACCCACCACACTACGGGACAACATCGCATAAGGCGTGCGGTCCTGACCATAGGAACGAATCGCTTCTTCGATACCGGGAATGCGTCGATCGAGCAATGGAATCACCGCTTCGGGCGTGACGTCTCTGTTTGACAATCCAGTACCGCCAGTGATGATTAGCAAGTCGGTGTTTTGGGCACATAATTTATTGATGGTGTTTTGAATATCCAAAACCTCATCTGGAATAATAATATAATTAGAAACTTCTAATCCTAGGTTTTTAATTTTATCGGAAATCACTTTACCTGCACGATCTTCTTTTTTTCCGCTGGATACGCTGTCCGAACATACCATAACCGCCACGGCCAAATCCTGCACTTCCTTGTTTCCATAATCGGATTTCCCTCCTTTTTTGTGGAGTAATTTTATGGTCGAAATCTCCACGTTTTTGTCGATGGGTTTCAACATATCATACATGGTAAGGGCAACAATAGATGCGCCGTGCATAGCCTCGACCTCAACACCGGTTCTGTAAATTGCTTTTACAGTTACTTTTATCAATACCGAATCGTCCAAAAACTCATATTCAATTCCTGTAAATTCAATAGGCATTGGGTGGCAATCCGGAATAGAGTTCGATGTGTTCTTTACCGCAAATAGCCCTGCAGTTCTGGAAACTTCCAAAACATCGCCTTTAGGAACGGTTTTATTCAAAATCGCTTGCATTGTTTCTGGCGAACCAACTTTTACAACAGCCTGTGCCGTTGCCGTGCGTTGCGTGATTATTTTATGGGTGATATCTACCATTATATTTATTTTATTTTAAGCTTTCACAAAGATTCACAAAGGACACACAAAAGTTTCACAGAGATTATATTTTTCTTTGTGTAATGCTTAGATTCTTAGTGCTACTTCGTGTACCAGCCTATTTATTTACTTTCCAAGTATACGTTTCGTCTTCCATTATTTCTTTACCAAAAACGGCTGTCTTTTCTTTTATTTCTTCCACCAAAAATTCCAAAGCTTCATAAACCACTTTTCGTCTTGGCGCCGACACAAAAACAAACAGACAGATCTCCCCCGTTTTTACGATTCCCAGGCTGTGGTAAATGTGCAAACACGAAAGCTCATATTTAGCAAAAGCGGCTTCGCGAATTTCGTAGAACGTTTGCTCTGCCATTTCCTCATAAGCTGTATATTCAATAGCGACAACCAGTTTCCCGTCGATTACATCTGCTCGAACTTGGCCTAAAAAAATGTTGTGTGCTCCAATTGTCGTTTTGCTTTGGTGTTTCGCTATCGAATTTCCAATGAATTCTGACGATATAGGACCTTGAATAAAGGATGTTTTTTTAGGTTTTGCTGTTGACATTATATAGGTATTATTGTTTATTTTCTTTTATATTTTGATGGATTCAATTCCGTTTTCGAGATGCGAAAGCTGAATAAATCCTTCTTTTTTCAAATAGGCTAAGGCCAATGCACTGCGTTGTCCGCTTTGGCAAAACAACACAATTTCTTTGTTTTCATCAAGTTGATTGCGGTAGTTTTCTAAAGACGAAATTGGAATGTTCACCACATTTGGAGCTTCCCATTTTGGTTCTTCATAATCTTCTCTAATATCGATAACCAAACAATTATCCTGTCGACATTTTTCAATGAATGTTGCTACTGATATGTTTTCATTTACAATATTCGAATTTTGTTGTAGAATCATTAATCCATTGGCAATAGCTTCCTCAATGGCTGCTGGATTTTTATTAAAATCAATTAGTTGTGTTTGATAATGTAAACCATCATAGAGTAACAATTTACCCGATAATACTTTTCCTATTTCGAGAATGATTTTGAGCACTTCAGTCGCCTGAAAGGAACCCAAGGTATTGGGCAACACGCCCAAAACTCCTGAAGCGACACAATTGGGAACCGAACCTAAGCTTTCCGTTTGCGGAAACAAACAGCGGTAACTTGGACCGTTTTTATAATTAAAAACCGAAACCTGTCCTTCAAATTTATAGATCGAAGCATAGACAACAGGAATGTCTTTGACAATCGAAACATCATTAATCAGATAGCGAATCCCGATGGTATCCGTACAATCGACAATAATTTGGTAGTCGCCCACGATTTCGAAGGCATTTTCCTTTTTGAAAAATTCATTAAAAACACGAAGCTTCACATCAGGATTGAGCTCCTGTATCGCTTCGGCAGCTGTAACGGATTTGCTTTTTCCACAATCTTTCAAAGTGTACAACAACTGACGATGCAAATTAGTTTCTTCGACCACATCTCCATCCACAATCCCGATAAAACCGACTCCAGCCGTAGCAAGATTTTGTAATACCGGACATCCCAAACCACCAGCACCAATAACCAAAACTCTTGCGTTTTGTAATTTTTGCTGACCTAAAATCCCAATTTCTGGAAGAATTATTTGTCTTGCATATCGTGTTGTGTTTATCATTTCTTTATATTTTTCTTTTTCGACTTTCGCCTTTTTACTTCTCACCATTCACTTCTCACAGTTTACCCTCCCGCAAAAGGAGGCAGAAAAGCAATTACATCTTGATCCTTTATAGCTGTATCCATCCCGACCATCGCTTGATTTACGGCAATGGAATAATTGTTTTTTTGCAATTCCTGATAGGCTGATTCCATTTTCATTTTCAAAGAATTCAACGTGACATTGGAATCCTCCAACACCAACTGCTCCTCTTTCTTCTTTGTTATCTCTGCCAATACCCCAAAATATTTAATGTTTAGAATCATAATTGTATTTTTTGATACTCTTCAGGAGTATTTATATTTTGCACTTGAGTCCTCCATTTTTCAGGAATATAAAGCGTTTGATGCTTTACTTCTTCAATTACTTGTCGCAATCGCAATTGCTTCTTTTTTAAATTTTCTTCGAAAACGCTTACCAATGATCGGTTATAAATGGCAATAAGAGGATAGGCCTTGTCATCGAGTTGCACTTGGGTCATTTCATAAGAATCGCCCTTATTTTCCAAAATCCATAGCAACAATTCAGTTGATACCAAAGGCGCATCTACGCTTAAAACAAAATTCAATTTCGTTCTGGACTGTTTCAAAGCGGTGTAAATACCACCCACAGGGCCTTTGTCCGCAACGATGTCTTGAATTCGAGTATAACCTAAAAAATCATAATCCACATTCGAAGAAACAATCACAATATTCTCGCCCACAATTGGTTTTACCGCATCGCAAATATGACTTACGAATGGTTTGCCGTCCAAAAGCAAAAGGCCTTTGTCGGTTCTCATACGTTGGCTTTTACCTCCGGCTAATATGAATGCTGTTATGTTGTCTTTCATTCAAATCTCTTTTCTTTTTTCTATTATCTTTTCTTTTTTCTATTATCTTTTCACTTCTAACTCCACACTTCTCAAATCAAGCCGTAACATATAATTTATAAATCGCGATCCCAAGAACTAGTGCGAGTACATTTTTTAAAACAACAGAATTAAATTTCTTGCTACCATAATAAGCTCCAAAAAAACCACCCACAAACACAATTCCAATCAACGGAAATGATGATTCAGGCAAAACACCTCCCTTTATCAGAAATCCCGAAATTCCTGAAATGGAGTTCACCAATATAAATAAAGCCGAAACGGCCGCTGTTTGTTTCATAGTTCCCCAACCCATAAGGATGATTACGGGACTCAAAATTATTCCGCCCCCAATTCCTATCAAACCCGACAATAAGCCGATTACAGCTCCCAAAATCAAGGCTGCATACAAATTCAAAGGAGTTGTCTCCGTTTTTTCTTTACCTAAAAACCCCATTAATCTCAAAACGGCAAAAACCAACACCGTCGCCAATATCACTTTATAATAAAAAGTAGGAACGGAAAGGTAGCCTCCCAAAAAAGAGAACGGAACTGATGTAATTGCAAAAGGATAAAACAAGTTCCATTTAAATTTTTTCTCCCGATAATAAAAATAAAAAGAGATACCAGAAACTAGAATATTAAGTACTAAAGCCGTTGGTTTCATAACTGTTATCGGGAAAGCGAAAGCACTCATTAATGCCAAATACCCGCTTGCTCCACCGTGTCCCACACTAGCATACAAAAAAGCGACAATGGGCAACAATAGAAGCAATAAAGGCATATCAAATAAATCTATTGGCGTCATACAGAATGCTTTTGTAATTGTTCATCCAAGAAATTCCAACAAGCGTTATTGATGGATTCAAAAGTTTCAATCAAGGATTTGCCATACGGAGTCAGTATCGTACCACCTCCTTTGCTTCCTCCTACCTGTGTTTCTATCAGTGGACTTTTTGCCGCTTTATTGGAGGCATCCAACAATTTCCAGGCTTTTTGGTACGATAAATTCATAGCTTTGGCAGCCTTATTCAACGAACCCGTTTCTTCAATTAATTTTAATAACTGAACACGTCCTTCACTGATAAGAATCCCATCATCATTTTCAATCCAAATTTTACTCTTGATTTTCAAAACGGAATTTATTTCGTTATACTTTTACAAATATAACGAAAAGAGCTAAGTCTTAAATATGATAAATATCAACTTTTGAATCTTTCTCAATTTCATAAGTTCCCTCAGGGAGATAAACCAATGCATTGGCAATAGAAAAAGTATTGAGCATCGAAGAATTTTGATGCGACAGTATCGTTACATCATTACCAATAGCAGCAGCCTTTAAAAACTGGCAACGGCTATTATTAACACTAAAATTGTGGGTTATTGTTTTTTGGGAAGTTTGGTTATAATTGGCCACATTCCCAGAAAGTATAGTTAATGTAGGCAACACGTAAACATAAAAACAAGTTAGGCAAGCAGCAGGGTTTCCTGGCAAAGCAAATACTAATTTATCTTTTAGCTTTCCTGCAAATAATGGTTTTCCTGGTTTTTGATTCACTTTGTAGAAAAGTGTTGCCACCTCAAGTTCCTTTAAAGCCTGCGACACAAAATCGTAATCGCCTACAGATATTCCACCAGAAACTAATACCACGTCATTTTCGGATAATGCTTTTTGGAGTTTCTTTTTGGTATTTTCGAAATCATCATTTACCTCATACAAAGTAACGGCATTGTAAAAAGCATCTTTTAACGCTGATTCGAGCATCACACCATTACTTTCATATACTTTTCCGTATTCTAATGGATTTCCTGGTTTTACTAATTCGTTACCTGTGATCAAAATTCCTATTGAGGGTTTTTGATATACTTTTACAATGGTAAATCCCAAACCTGCTAGAAACCCAATGGCTGCGGCATTAAGTACCGAACCTTTTTCAAAAATCAGATCCCCTTTCGCATTTTGTTCGCCAATTGGTCGGATATTCAAACGTAATTTTGGATATTCTTCTAGTTTTAAAATATTCTCTTTAACTGCAACTTTTTCGATTTGGATCACCGCCAGCGCCGAATCAGGAACGGCTGCTCCCGTGAATATCTTGATGGCCTGACCAGGAAGAAGATTCACTTGATGACTGTCTCCTGCTTTTATCTCGCCAATAATTTCATAATTGAAACTATCGTGAAAATTTAGAGCAAAACCATCCATCGCTGATTGCCGAAACGGGGGCATATTTATGCGCGAATACAAAGATTGTGATAAAACATGTTTACGAGCTTTTGACAAAAGATACTCGACTTCCTTTGGTTCAGGTAGATTGTTTTTTAGTATCGAAAATGCCTCTTGTACTGAAACCATGTTTTAATTTTTTAATTGAATCCAAAAATACGATTCGGAATTGACTTATCAATCGGGTTCTATTTATTAGTTGTGATTTTTAGCAATTGCATAAAAGCGTAGCCTCATCAGTATTAAAAATGAAAAAAGGGTAAAATCAACCGTTACATTTCGGAAAGTTATTGTCGTTATTATTGGTTTTGCGTGAGGGATAGCAGCGAAAATCTTTTTTTAGATCGTCATTTTTGACGAGATAAAAAAAATTGTAGCGAATAGCCCGACCAGCTTTCTTCGGCGAGTCACGCCCAATAAATACAATTACAACTTTTTCAGTCCTTCTTGAAAATGAAAAAGACTGTGAAACCAATGCACAGTCTTTTTCGAACTAATAAACCTAAACCTAACTATTTTGTTGTGAATATTCTTGGACTAAAGGAAACCATAATCCAAATCCAGTTGTTTGTATTACTTGCATTTCCTCCTTTTAGCCTTTCTAATGTTGTTGAACCAAACATTTGAGAATATCCTGCCGAAGCTGTAATGTCTTTTTTTAGTGCATAAATTGTTGTGAAGTCAAGTTCTGTTCCTAAGTAACTGTCCATTTTATTATCAAAGGCATCCAAAACCGTATTTGGAGCGGAGAATAAATGTGGCGTTAAGCTAAACTGCCATTTATTTTGAGTATAATTTAATTTCAGAAAAGCATCACTCAAACCAACATTGTTTTGGTGATTCCCAACGTAGAAATAATCCATAAACCCATTAAATCCATGATTTGTACCAAATAAAGGAGTGAATGATTTATAATCTGTACTGGTATCATTTTGATTTTTACCTGAAAGGAATTCATATCCTAAACTCGTTTTAAATTTTCCTGTCAGCGCATAACCTAAATTAGCCCCTGCATAATAAGCATTCACGTTGTTATCGCTACTTTTCCCAGATTGTCCGTACAAACCTAAATTAACATCCCATTTATTTTCTGTATAAGAAAGATAAGTTCCAAAAGTCTGTTTGTAATCTACCTCTAAGTCGGTAAGAGTTTTTGCAAATTCATAGCCCGTATTCATCAATAAGAAGCTCATATTCAATTTACTAAATTGAGTATGGTACCAGGCATATTGTAATGATTTATAAGTAGTAGTATATGCAGTTGTAGGAGCTACTAAGTTTTCCGCATTTGCATTTAAAGCAAATCCTAAATCCAACTGATTATTCTTTGGATGAAAAGAGATCACAGCAGCATCGTGACTTTGTCCTTGCTGTGCCCAATCAATTTCCCCTAAAATTCTTTGATTATCATAGGACAAAACCTGACGTCCCAAACGAGCACTCCAGTTGGTATCAAAATCGTATTGTGCCCAAGCTTCGAAAACCGCAATTGCATTTTTATCAGCTGTGGTTGTGGTAGCAACATCACCCCAAGTACGTATGTTTTGCAGACTTAATTTAGTTTTTAACTTGTCTTGTTTGAAGTTCAAAATTAAACGAGAACGTTGAGATACAAATGAGGTAGCATCTTCTGAGTCTTTAATTAAGCTTTTAAATCCGTTTCGATATTCAAAACGAGGTCTAAGTTGTAGACTTGCGTCAAATTCCTGAGCGTAAGAACCTATGCTTATCAATCCAAAGAATGATAAACCAATTATTTTTAATGATTTCATGAGTTGTTTAATTTAGCTTATTCGCTTCTTCAGTAATTTTTTTAATAGTTTCATCTGAGTTTACGCCAATGCCTTCTTGCTGAAATGCTAGTTCTCCTTCGGCATTAAAAACACTAATAATGTTCGAATGTGAAAAATCCATCGGTGATATTTTTTTGTAATTTACCGCTAATACTGCAGCAAATTCACGAGTATTTTCTTCCGTTGATCGCAAGAAAAGCCACTGATCTCCTTCCATTTTATTTTCGATAGAAAAAGCTTTTAATTTTTTAGGAGTGTCAATCTCTGGATCGATACTGACTAAAACAAGTTTGACGTTTTTCTTAATATTATCTGGTAAATGATATTCTATATTTCGCATATCAGCCACTAATCTGGGACAAGCCGACTTACAAGAGGTATAAATCATGACCATTACAAGGACTTTTCCTTTTAAATCAACCATCTCTATATTCTTATTATCTTGACTGGTCCATTTTGATGGCAAATTATAGATTGATAAATCCGAAATCGATTTTGCAGCTGTCTCTTCCGATTTATTTTCTCCCGATTTATTTTCTCCCTTTTTTTTATCGCATGATTGAAGGGACAACAAAAATAAGACTAAACCTAAAACTAGCTTTAAACTCCTTCTAATACTTAATATACTATTCGATTCCATTTCTTTAAATTTTGAATTATTTTCAAAACGATTATTTATTTTTAGCACATCGAAAACCAAGGTTTTTAGTGGTATAACTTGCTTTAAGACTCCCTCTAAAAGCATATCGCATAAAAGCAGCATAATTCATCAAATCAGTGGCGTTTATTGATGCGCTTCCGCAAAATAAATTTTTGTCTGTATCCTTATCTTTTCTAGATTCTCCCGAAAGAAAGATGCTATTGAAGTCGGCTGTCCATTCCCAAACTAATCCATGCATATCATAAACTCCCCAATAGTTTTTGAAAGTTCCTCCTACAGGATTAGCGTAGGTATTTGGCTTTTCATACCACGACATAATGTATTTATTGAAGCTTTCTTTAGTACGTGCATCGATTCGCTTTTCATCGGCCATGGCTACATATTCCCATTCGTCCATGGTAGGCAATCGTTCTCCTTGACATTCGCAGTATTTCTTTGCAGCGAACCAGGAAACATTTGTAACTGGAGCATTGCTTAAATTTCCTTTGCCATAATTAAAATCACTGGTCCAATGAGATAGATAGCTTTTATCAGCAAAAATACCTTTCATTCTAGAACGAACGTTTTCTGGATGTTTTTGCAGAAAGGCTAGATATTGTGCATTGGATACGGGATAAACATCAAGATAAAAAGCCTGTACTTCGACCGGTTTTTTATTTGCTGCACCATAAAGGGGAACAAAAGTTCCCCTTTCTATAGTAACCATTTTAGTTTCCTGAGCCCATAACGATGTTGCTAGTATTAATAGAGATAATAACAAAACTATTTTTCGTTTTAACATGGCTATTGTTTTTTCTGCTTTTCTACTTACTATTTCCTTTGGGCTTTTACCATTGCTGGTGAAACCACTGTTTTATTATTACCCCAACTAGCATAAACATAAGTCAATGCATCTGCAATTTGTTGATCACTTAAAGCTTGTGCAGGCATTGTTGAGTTAAACTTTTTCCCATTTACCGTAATAGCTCCAGACAATCCTTTTACCACACCTTTGATGGCTCTGCTGGTGTCTTTATTTAAAAAATCAGATTTAGCTAATGGCGGGAAAGCACCAGGAATTCCTAGTCCCGTACCTTGATGACAGGCGATACAAACCTTATCATAAACTCCTTTTCCTTTAGCTGCACTTTGGCTAAATCCTTGTAAAACAAACCCTAATGTTGCAATGCAAAAAATATACTTTTTCATTTTTTTATTATTTAATTATTGTATTTATTTAATTATCGTATTAATGACTTTCTTTCGCTTTTGGAGCAGGTGCAGCTCTAATAGCTTTTACTTTTGCTGAATTTATTACTGTTTTATTATTTCCCCAACTGTTATACACATAGGTTAAAACATCAGCAACTTCTTCGTCAGTCAAGTTTTGACTAGTCATCACATTGTTGTATTTTTTTCCATTCACGGTAACTTCTCCGCTCAATCCGCGCAATACAGCACCAATTGCTCTTTCAGGATTAGCATTTAAGAAATCTGATTTGGCCAATGGTGGAAAAGCATTTGGAACCCCTTGTCCTTCTTGTTGATGACAAGCAAAACAAGTTCTTCCGTACAATTCTCTACCCGCACTAACTTGTTGGGCAACTGTTTTTTCAACAGTAGGTTTTGCTTTTCCTGCTACTTTTGGCATATTTTGTATAGTTCCCCCTTCTGGTAAATAAATCCCTTCCTGTGTAGTTCCAGAATATACTTTTTTATTCTCTTCTCCTTCTACTTTTAACATCCCTAAAGCTCCTTTGTTAAAAGCTCTAAAAATAGAGTGATCTACTAAAATAAATGTTCCAGGAACCTCTACTTTAAGTTCAACTATTACAGCACCTCCAGCAGGGATTAAAGTTGTTTGCACATTTTTATTAATCAGTTCACCACCTTCAATATGAACTTTGTCAAATATTTCACCAATTGCGTGAAAAGAAGATACTAAGTTAGGCCCCCCGTTACCCATAAAAATACGCACTGTTTCTCCTTTTTTAGCAGTTAATGCTTTTTCACCCGTCAATGCTCCTACTTTTCCGTTAAATACGACATAGTCAGGCTCTTCTTTAATAGCTTTATTCATATCAAAGGGCTGGTGACCTTGTTCACCATAAGCTCCTTTAGTATAGAAATCCCCTTGCATGATGTAGTATTCTTTATCAACTGGAGGCAAACCACCTTCTGGCTCAACCAATATCAAACCATACATACCGTTTGCGATATGCATCCCTACGGGAGCCGTTGCGCAATGGTATACATACAAACCCGGAAGTAATGTTTTGAAATTGAAAACTTTTTCGTGTCCTGGCGCCACAAGTGAGGAAGTAGCTCCTCCACCTGGACCTGTAACCGCATGTAAATCAATATTATGTGGCATTTTATTGTCTGGATGATTTTTCAAATGAAATTCTACTTCATCCCCTACTCGAGTTCTAATAAAACTTCCTGGAACTGATCCGCCAAAAGTCCAATAGGTATATTTTACACCATCTACCATCTCTCCTTCTTGTTCTTTAATCTCCATGTTCACAATCAACTTTTTTGCAGCTCGATCACCTACTGGTTTTGGAACAAATGGTGGAGCAGTGAGCTCAGCTACTTGCTGCCCCTCCACCTTTATACTTTCATAATATTTAGCATCTTTCTCTTCCGTTTTGCCACAAGAAAAAAGACCTAAAGCGAGAATTACTACAATAATAGTATTCTTTGTCTGTAGTTTAATGTTATACAT
>Ga0114916_1001738_pt1 | contig 12052 bp, 13 predicted proteins | sample MalvirAntarct_66_FD_83501 | JGI IMG/M metagenome (GOLD analysis project Ga0114916, IMG submission 83501) | Marine viral communities from the Global Malaspina Expedition - Malaspina viral metaG Antarct_66 | ecosystem: Environmental > Aquatic > Marine > Oceanic | place: West Anvers Island... | reverse complement strand
TCCCGGACCTGCTCCGGCCGGGCCTCGACCTCGTGTTCGTGGGGATCAACCCGGGTGAGCGTTCCGCCGAGCGAGGGCACTACTACGGCCATCCCGGCAACGCGTTCTGGCGCCGGCTCTCCGCGTCGCCGCTCGTCGGGCGCGAGGTGACCTGCGAGGACGACGCATCACTGCTCGACCTCGGCATCGGGTTCACCGACGTGGTGAAGCGCGTGATCACAGACAGCGCCCAGATCTCGCGCGCGGAGTTCGAGGCCGCTCGGCCGGCCTTCCTCGAGCGGATCGAGGCAGCGTCGCCGCGCGCGGTCTGCTTCACCGCAACCCGCCCCTTCGAGGCCGTCTACCCGCGCGCGTGGACCTCGCGCAGTTGGGGGCGGCAGGATGTCCCTCCGTTGGCGGGCGCCGAGGTCTGGGTGATGCCGTCGCCGTCGGGCCGGGCGGCCGGGTACCACGGCGAGATCGACCAGGTCCTCGCCGACCTCGCGAGGTCGTTGGGCTGGGACCAACGATCGGACGATCGACGACAGCAGGGACGGGGCGCGGCATGACCTTCGACGAACCGGGCGAGGAACGCTTCCGCCCCGACGACGGCTGCCCGCTGTTCAGCCAAGCGCTGGAGGATCACCTCGTGGCGGTGTCGCGGGGCCAGGCTCCGAACCGCGGGCGGTTCTGCGGAAACTGCTACACCCCGATCGGCCCGGCGAGTGAGGCGTGCCCGCATTGCGGTGAGAGCACCTCGACGGGGCTCAAGCCCGTGACGTCCGTCCCGGACTCGGTCACCGAGGCACTTCGCGAGCAGCGCGAGATCGAGTCGCGCTGGGTGACGTGGATGGCCTACCTCGGGCTGCTGATCGCGATCGTGGGTGGGCTCGTCTTCGTGCTCGCCGTCCCCGTGCTGCAGGACAGTCTGATCTGGGCAACGGTCGTGTACGGACTGATCCTGCTCATCGGCGGGCGCTCGCTCGCGGGCGTCCTCGGTGGGTACTACGGCGACCGCATCGGGTTCGAGCGCGCCCGCGCGAAGACCCGCGCGACGTGGGAGCAGATCGTCGCCGAGCGCTCCGAGGCGCGTCGCTCGCGCTAGCGGACGCCGCGCCGCGGTCGAGGTGTGCGGCCCGCGCGCATCTCCGGCAGGCGGCCGGGGTGGCGCACCAGCCACTGCACGCGCCGGTACCCCCACAGGTAGTGGAACACCACGAGCCCTCCAAGGATCGCCGCCGCAACCAGCTGCCCGACGACGGCGAGGAGGATGGCCGCCGCCGCGAAGAAGTCAGCCTCAACGCACAGCCGCACGAGCCCCGGGACCGGGATCGGCGCGACCTTCCCCGCGGGATCGCCGTCGACGCGGAGCGTGCCCCAGACCGCCGCCGCCAGCACCGGGAGAGCGACGCTGAGGAGGACGCTCACCAGCGTGTCCTCCACCAGGTTCCACCCCGCGTAGCCGAACGCGACGAGGGCGGCGACCTCCAACACCAGCTGCAGCACCTCGTTGGGGCCGATCTCGACCTCGGAGGCACTCCCGCGCGTTCGGTTCACCTCAGGCTCCTGTCAGTTCCATAGCGCGTGCGCCACGCATAATCGCCACGATAGCGATGCATCCTGGACGCCGGATCGCGGCGCCTTCGTGGGGTCGATTCGATGACAGTACTCGGTCAGTCGTCGCGCGCCTCCACGCGGAGGGCCATCGCTCGGCGCGCGCTGGTGCGCGCCATCACCGTCGGGCTCATCGCCCTCGCCACGCCGGTGCTCGCGGCCTGCGCCGGGAACGAGGAGCCCGACGGCCCTCCACCACCGTCAGTCGCAGTCGCGGCCGGGCCGGCCTCGTTCACGATCGGCGGGACCTTCCAGCCGGGCGTGAACCGCATCACGTTCAACAACGCCGGCGAGCGCCCACGCAACGCACAACTCGTCCGCCTCGGCGAGGGGTCCACACCGCGGCAGCTGCTCGACGTGATCGAGGCAGGCACACGCTGGCCGGAGTGGGCGACGTACGTCGGCGGCCCCGGCCTGACCGAGCCCGGACGTTCGATGTCCTACGAGGTGGTGCTGGAGCCAGCGCAGTACGTCATGCTCTCGCTGCTACCCGACAACGGCGGAGCGCTGCGCATCCAGCCGAACGTCGTGCAGGCGTTCCTCGTAGAGGGCGAACCGACCGGCGCCGCGGCGACGCGCCCCACTCTGACCGTCAAGGCGGGCCGATCCGCCCTCGACGCGCCGTCGACGCACGCGCCCGGCGACGTGCGCCTCCGCCTGGTGAACGAGGACGACACCCCGCACGACGTCTCCGTCTTCGCCCTCGACGAGGGCGCGACCCCGGAGGACCTCGTCGCCTACCTCGACGGCCGCACTGTCGAGGCGCCGGGAGTGTTCGCGGGAGGCGTGCAGGCGGTGGAGCCCGGCGAGAGCGGTCTCGCGGTGCTGTTCCTCACGGCCGGTGAGTACGCCTTGGTGTCGTTGTTCCCGGAACCGGACGGCGTGACGCCCGGGTTCCAGGTTGGGATGATCCGCGGCCTCACGATCGAGTAGCGGCCTCGGGCTTGACGGTTCTCGGACCCTCTCCCCAGCCCTCCCCCTGAGGGGGAGGGGGCCGGAATCGGAGGGGCGCGGAGCCGGAGGGCGGTGCCGCCGGACGGCAGACCTACGCGGTCGCGGCCTCGGAGAGGGCGCCCTTGATGTCGATCGGGTGACGCTGGAGCTCGGCGTCGATGACGGCAGCGGCGCCCTCGGACGGGTCGATCAGCGGGAGGCGGGTCGGGCCGACGTGAAGGCCGACCTGGTTGAGGGCGTACTTCACCGGGATCGGGTTGCTCTCAATGAAGAGCACGTCGACCAGCGTCTGCATCCGGTGGTGCATCCGGGCGGCCTCGGGCAGACGGCCGTCGAGGATCGCGTCGATCATGGCGCGGATCTGGAAGCCGATGAGGTGCGACGCAACCGAGATGACGCCGAACCCGCCGAGGGCCATGACGGTGAGGGTGTCGGAGTCGTTCCCTGACCAGACCCGGAAGTCCGGCGGGGCGACGTCGATGATGGCGCCGATCTGGTTGAGCTCCCCGCTCGCTTCCTTGATGCCGACGATGTTCGGCTCTTCGGCGAGCCGGAGCACCGTGCTGACGTCGATGTTCAGCGCGGCGCGGCCCGGGACGTTGTAGAGCACGCACGGCAGTGCCGTGCTCCGGGCGATCGCGTGGAAGTGCTGGATCAGCCCCTCCTGAGGGGGCTTGCTGTACGCGGGGACGGTGAGGAGCACGCCGTCCATGCCCTCGCGCTCGGCGGCCTCGGTGAGGCGGACGGAGCGGCGCGTGTCGTTGTTCGTCGCACCGGCGATCACAGGGATCTCGGGGCCAACGGCTTCCTTCACGGCACGCCAGACCTCGACGGTCTCGTGCTCGTCGAGGACGGGCGCCTCGCCGGTCGAGCCGGTGGCGACGATGCCCTCGGTGCCAGAGTCCACGAGGGCTCGCGCGAGCAGCTTTGTCTGCTGGAGATCGACCTCCCCGTCATGGTTCATGGGGGTGACCATCGCGGTCATGAGTCGGCCGAAGGGGGCGGACATGGGGCTCCTCCGAAGGGGCCGCGCAACGTACGAGGTGTGCGCAGGGTGTGAGTGTGCAGTGTAGCGAGCGTGTGCTGCTGCGCGAGAGTTCTCGCGAAACAGCAACAGTCGAAGGGTCAGTTCCCGATTGCGTCGGGAACCGCGAGGATTCGGCGTAGCGCTGCGGGGCGATCGGGGGCCCAGTCCCCCACCCCATCCCTCCCCCATGAAGGGGAGGGAGGCGCCAGGATCGTCTCGGGCGGTACGCCTAGGCCTTGGCTTTGGCAGCCTTCGCGTAGTTGAAGACGAGGTCTCGCTTCAGCATCTCTTCGGCGATCTGGATCGCGTTGAGGGCTGCACCCTTGCGGAGGTTGTCGGTCAGGCACCAGAACGTGACGCCGTTCTTGGCGGTGCGGTCTGGTCGCAGCCGCGCGACGAACGCGCGGTCGTCGCCCGCGATGTCGAGGGGGGTCACGTACTTCGTGGGGTCCGCGATGACCTCGACGCCGGCTTGCGCCTGCAGCGCCGCGACGAGGTCGGCGATCTCCACGGGACGTTCGAACTCGGCGTGGACGACCTCGGCGTGGCCGACGGCGACCGGGACGCGGACGCAGGTGGCGGCGAAGGGCAGCGCGTCCAGGTGGAGGAGCTTGCGCGTCTCATTGCGCATCTTGAGCTCTTCCTTGGTGTAGTAGTCCTCCTCGGCGTCGAACGTGTCGACGTGAGGCAGGACATTCCCGGCGATCTGCACCGGGTACTGCTCCGGCGCGGGCACGGGCTGGCCCGTGCCGATCGCCCGGACCTGCGCGTTCAGTTCGGCGACGGCGGCGGCACCGGTGCCGGAGACGGCCTGGTAGGTGGACGCGATCACGCGGGTGAGCGGCGCGACGCCGCGCATGGCGTGGAGCGCCATCGCGAGCGGCGTGGTGGTGCAGTTCGGGATCGAGACGATCCCCTCGTGCCACTCCAAGTCGTCACCGTTCACCTCGGGGATCACGAGGGGAACCGTGGGGTCCATGCGGAAGGCGGACCCGTCGTCGATCATGACCTTGCCGCGCGCCTTGAGCCACGGCCCCCACTGCTTCGACACCTCCGACGAGGCGGAGCAGAAGACGATATCGGCATCGGCGAGGGCTTCCTCGGTGGTCTCTTCCACGACGATGTCGCTGCCGTTCGGAGCGCCCTCGAGCGGCCCGTCGTAGCGAAGCACCTTGCCCTTCGAGCGAGCAGACGCGAGGAGCTTGAGCTTCTTCATGGGGAGCTTCCGCTCGGCCGCGATCTTGAGGAAGACATCCCCAACAGCGCCGGTGGCCCCGATGACAGCTACGGTCGGCTCCACGATCAGATCTCCTCGATGACTCGGGACGCCCTCGATGGGTAGAGGTTGCTGGGGCGTCCGAGATGGCGATGCCGCCTCACGGCGGCAATACCCAGTGTACGGGAGTCAGGCGTAGGGAGGGGGCACCGAGGCAGCCGCAACGGTTCGAGGTCAGCCCCAGCCACCCATGGTCAGCCGGCTCAGCGGGCAAGCGTGAGCGTCGTGATCACCCGGTCTCCGGCCAGCAGGTCCACCTTCGCGACGTCGCCATCGATGGCGAACGTGACGAACAGGACGGCCGTCTGCCTGCCCTCCGCGTCCGGGTCGCACTCGAACGTCGACGAGAGGCCGGTAGGGCGGCCCCTGCTCTGCTCCGAGGCGTACGCGATCGACCCCTCACCGGCGCCGTCCACCAGCTGGACCTCCGCGACGAGGGAAAAGTCGAACGTCACGTCCGAGCGGCACAGCACACCGTTCGGTCCGTTTTCCGTCGGCGTGTCTTCCACCGCCTGAAGCCCATCGAACCCGACGACGACGCTGTCTCTGACGACGAGCGTGACCTCGCTTGCGACGACGCGACCGCCATCACCCGGCTCCATCAGCTCGAGGGCCGCGCTGTACGTTCCATCAAAGGGAGCGAGTTCGTCGGCGGTCGGGGGATCATTGTTGGGCGTAGCGACTTCATGGGCGGTCCCGAAGAGGACCAGTGGCGCCGGTTGAACGGCAGCGAACGGGTACACCTCTATCCGGGCCGCGTCGAAGGCGTACTCGAACGAGTCGCCACTGACGGATAGTGCGACAGGTACGTCCGTGTTCGCGCTCGTGAACTCCTCGATGAGTTCGTCCGCGACGGTGATCGTCCCGCAGGGGACACTTCCCGTAGCCGAAAACACCTGGCTGAGCGCCGCTGTGACCCCACTCATCAGCGTGCCCGCGGCAGGCTCGACACTGCCGACCTTCGTGGCCAGGCCATACCCGAGCCAGTTGACGATCGTGCCGACGTTCCCGTTCAAGGTCGCCCAAGCCTCGCAGCGTTCGCGGCTCGCGAAGATGCCAAGGTGCTCCTCTTTCCAACTGTCCGCAGGCGGCAACGGCACCTCGGTAGTCACCACCAGTCGACTTGGGGATGCCGGCGCGCAACTGGCACTGGGCGGGCCACCCATCGAGGAGGGTCCGGCGGTGCAACCCTCCACGAGGAGGGCGAAACCGGTGAGGGTCGTCGGGTCGATCACGGCGCCGTCCACGACGGCCGAGACGGGCACGTCGACCGACTGCGTCACCACGACAGGGCGATCGACCATGTACTCCAGCGACTCCTGCGCGTCGACCGACTCGTCGCGCAGCGGGCTCACGAGCCCCACCGGTTCCCAGCCCTCAGTCGCGCCTCGGCTCGCGCCGGGTGCGCCACTCGGCAGCCGCCGGCTGGACGCATCGATCTGCTCGACGGATGCGCCGTCTGCGGTCACTACCACGATCTCGGAGCCACCGAGGCGACCGGAGGCCGCGACGCCCGCCGCAGTGAAGTAGAAGTTCTCGCCCTCTATGTAGAGCGCTGCGCGCTCGTCGCTACGGGCCATGACGATCGACGCGATGCGATCCTCGACGAGACCGATGTCCACCCAGTCGATGCCGGCATCGTTCGGGCCAACGGAGACTGCGAGCGTGGAACCCAGCGACGTATCGACGAATGCGAGTGCGGTCAGTTCCACCGCGACGGATGCGGCCGCGGTGCCCGCCACGGTTGGCTCGGTTGCGCCCGTCCCGTCGTCGTTCGCTTCGCCGCCACCACAGCCGACGACGAGAAGTGCAATCACTGACGCGAGGAACACCGACCGCATACCGCTACCCAATCCCACGACGTCTCCATCCGGTGACGCTCGGGTAACTCTACGTCAACGCGGCCTTGCGCTTCGGCTCCACTGCCGAGGCCCCCGCGAGGACCTCGTCGACAAGGCCATACTCCTTCGCTTCCTCGGCGGTCATGTAGCGGTCGCGGTCGAAGTCGCGGGTGATCTCCTCGACGGTGCGGCCGGTGCGCTCGGCGAGGAGTTCGCGGAGTCGCTGGTTCATCCGCACGAGTTCGGCGGCGGCGATCTCAACGTCGCGGGTCTGGCCGGACGCTCCGCCGAGGGCCTGGTGCTGGTGAATGGTGGCGCTCGGCAGGGCGTAGCGCTTCCCCTTCGCGCCGGCGGCGAGGATGGCGGTGCCCATGCTGGCGCTGAAGCCGACGGCGATCGTGGAGACGTCCGCGCGGATGAGGTTCATGGTGTCGATGATCGCCATGCCGGCGTAGACCTCGCCACCTGGGGAGTTCACGTACATCGAGATGTCGCGGTCCGGATCCTCGCGGTCGAGCCAGAGGAGCTGGGCGACGATGGAGTTCGCCATCTGCGACTCGACCTGCGTGCCGAGGTAGACGACGCGCTCTTTCAGCAGCAGCGAGTAGATGTCGTAGGCGCGCTCACCTCGAGGGCCGCTGTCGACGACCATCGGGACGACGGCGTGAGGGTGGATGGGCTGGTTCATTCGTGGGCTCCTTTGCGTGGGACGCTGGTACTGATGCTTGGGGGCGTCTTGCCGATCGAGGCTCCCCTCACCCCATCCCTCTCCCCCACGGGGAGAGGGGGTCGCAGGTAGGGCTTCGATCGCTCCGCTTTGGCGGCTGAGCTTTGCATGCGTCTTCGTTTATATAAACACAGTCGCATGTGTTTTGCTACACTGGGCCCATGACCACCGACGCAGCTCTCGTGATGTCTGCCTTCGCCGAGCCCACGCGCCGCGCGATCCTCGACCGGCTGGTCGAGGGGGAGCGGGCCGTCTCGGACCTCGTGGCCTCGTTGGGGGCATCGCAGCCGTCGGTATCGCAGCACCTGCGGGTGCTGCTCGATGCCGGGCTCGTCACGGTGCGGCAGGAGGGGCGGCGGCGGATCTACCGCGCGTCGCCCGAGGGCCTCGCGCGGGTGCGCGCCGAGGTGGAGCGATACTGGCAGGCAGCGGTGGCGCAGATGAAGGATGACCTCGAGGGGCGCGAACCGCCCTCGGAGAGCACGCGTGGCCGGAAGGGGAAGCGACGATGAGCGAGCAGGACCGGTCCCACACCCCCGAGTCGGAGCGCGTCGAGATCGACGAGCACATCGAGGCCGACCCGTCCGAGGTCTTCGAGTACCTCGCCGACCCCGAGCGCCGGCCCTTCGGCCGCGACGACTTCCTCACGCTGGGCGACGAGGTAGCCCGCGAGGCCGAGTCGCCGGATGGCGCGCGGATCGCCTGGGAGGTGACCGTGGCCGACGGCGTCGAACGCCTCGGAGGGACGGTCGAGATCCTCGTGCGGCCCGAGGGCACCGGATCGCGCGTCCTGGTCACGCACCGGATCTCCTCGGCGGTCGAGGCGCCGGCGGCGTTGCGGGTGCTGGCGCTGGCGGCCTAGTCGCCGCTAGCGACTCCGTGGCCGAGCCGGGCTTCCGGGGGTGATGTCGACGAAGGCATGGAGGCGCAACTGATCGCGCGCGGCGTTCAGCGATGCGAGGCATGAGTCCGCTTCCGCCCAGCCGATCCTCGATACCTCACGAGCGATCACCCCTCCGCACGTCGCCGCGTTCGGCAGCTCTCGCTCGAGGCGCGAGCGCACCCAGGGCGAGATGCTGTCCTCGCGCTCGTCGAGCGTCATGCGTGCGTACTGGAGCGCGGTGAATGCGTGCTCCGGCGAGCCGAAGGCGTCCCAGTACCGTGCGTCCGCCCGGTTCAGCATGCGCACGAGGCCGCTGAGGCGCTGGTCGCGCTCCCAGCCGTCGTCGATGTCGAGCTCCCGCAGGCGGGTCTCAGCCTCCGGCTCCATCACCAGTTCGCGCAGCGCCATCCGCACCTGCGGGATGCCTCCCACCTCGCGCGCGCCGGGCAGCACGCGGGGGAAACCGTCGAGGCTCTGGCGAACGTGCTGGAGCGCGACGCCGAGGACATGCGTCACGGCGGGCGGAGGGACGTCCTCGTGGATCTGGATCGTGACCTGGTGGTCGCGGTCGTCGATCCGGGAGAGCGCCTGGCCTCGGAACGGCTCGACCGCCAGCGCCCGATCCGCCTCCGCCTGCAGCCGATTCCCGATGCTCGTGTACATGGAGTCGAGCTTGTTCCCGATGTCGGTGCCGAGTGCCTGCATGGTGCCCCTCACTCGCGAGTCGATGGTCGTCGAAGGAAGTGCACGCACTCCCCTGCCTCGGGACGCTAGCGACGAGGGCTTACAGAGAAGTCGCCCTACCCCGCCGCACAGTTGAAGTCGCGCAGCAGTGGCGATCCCGTGGGGCCTGAACGGGAGACTCGCTAGAATCCCTCCGATGGACCAGGACGCCGAGGCTCTCCTCTACCCGTACGTCACCACCCCGCGCCGCATCGCCCTCGACGTTGTCGCGGCGCTTGAGGGGTGCCCGGCCGTTTCTCGCGTCGCGATCTACGGGTCGCTCGCGCCCCTCGGCGCAGAGGCGAACAACGACGGGTACGCGGACATCGATGTCCTCGCGGCGGTCGAGGGCGAGGATGGGCCGTGGCAGGCCGCCGCAGCGCTGCGGCGATCGATCCCGCTCCGCTGGCACGGGCGGTTCTCCGACCGCGAGGCGCCCTCCGGGCGGCACTGGCCGCTCGGCGAGGCGCCGTTCCACTGCGTCGACCTCGGGCTCGTGACCGCCGAGGAGTTCGACGCGATCCTCCGCGACGGCCTGCGAGGGCACCCGCTCCGGGCTGACGTCGTCCTCGATCGGGCCGGTATCGCCTCAGCGGGGCGTCCGGAGCTTGCGGTCTGCTCGGACGAGTACGAGTTCACGCACGCCCTCTACATGGGGACAAAGGCGATGAAGGGGTACCTCCGCGCGACCAACGGATGGGACGACCTCGCGGCGGCGATGAAGGACCTCGAGGGGGCCGCGCGGACGCTCACGTGCCGGCCGGCGGGGAGCGAACCCGAGGACGTACTGAACGAGATGCGTACTCTCTACTTCGCGCTCATGAACGAGCGGCTGAGGTACGGAGGCGACGGATGAGGACTGAGCTGTGATCCGGGTGGCAGTCAGCGGCAGCGGCCAGATGGGCAGCCTGGTCCTCGAGACCGTCGAGGCGCAGGAGGACATGGAGCCCGTCGGCGTCCTCGAAGCGGTCGGCTCGCCCGGGCCGGAGCTCCGGCTCGCCAGCGGGACCGTCGTGCCGGTGCACGCCACGCCCGAGGCGCTCTTCGAGGCGGTGCGCCCCGATGTCGTGGTCGACTTCACCAACGCCGCCTTCACCCCCACCCTCGTCGAGGCGGCAACGAAGGCTGGCGTGCGCCTGGTCGTTGGCACCTCCGGGGTGAAGGACGAGACGATCGAGGCATGGCGGAAGGGCTGCGCGGACGCAGGCCTCGGCGGGGTGTACGCCGCAAACTTCGCGATTGGGGCCGTCCTCCTGATGCACATGAGCACGATCGCGGCGCGCTTCTTCGACAGCGCGGAGATCATCGAGCTCCACCACGACCGCAAGGTGGACTCGCCCTCCGGCACGGCGGTCAGCACAGCGCGACTGATGCGCGAGGCACGCGGCCGCGACTTCGTCGCGAACACCTCCGACCTTGAGACGATCGAAGGCGCGCGCGGGGCGCGGGACGGCGGCATCCCGATCCACTCGGTGCGGCTCTCGGGGTTCGTTGCGAGCCAGGAGGTGATCTTCGGGGGGCAGGGCCAGACGCTCACGCTCCGGCATGACTCGACGGGCCGCGACTCGTTCATGCCCGGCGTCGTCCTCGCCGTCCGCGAGGTGATGCAGCGCAACGAGCTCGTCGTCGGCCTCGATACGCTCGTCGGCCTACGCTAGCCTCGCGTCGAGGCGAAGCAGGACGACCGAGGGAGGCGCGCGATGCGCTGGTGTCGATTCCAGGACGGTGACCTGGCCCGCTACGGACTGATCGAGGATGACCGCGTCGTCCCCGTAACCGGCGACCCCTTCTCCCGGCACGAGCGCCTCGTCGACTCGTTCGCGCTCTCCGAGGTGAAGCTGCTGGTCCCCGTGGTGCCCTCGACGTTCTACGCCGCCGGCGTGAACTTTCGGGAGCACGTCACGCACATCGCGCACCTACAGGGCCGCGAGCCCGAGTTCCCACCCGCCGCCGACGTCGGCTACCGCGCGAACAACGCGCTGATCGCTGACGGCGAGACGATCGTGATCCCCAGCGACGCGACCGACATCGTGCAGTACGAAGGCGAGCTAGTGGTCGTCATCGGGCGGACGTGCCACCAGGTGACGGAAGCCGAGGCGCTCGACTACGTCTTCGGCTACACGATCGGCAATGACGTGAGCGAACGCACCTGGCAGCGCAACGACCGCACGCTCTGGCGCGCCAAGAACACCGACACGTTCAAGCCGATGGGCCCCTGGATCGAGACCGACCTCGACCCGGACGAGGCGACCGTCCTCATCCGAGTCAACGGCACCGAGCTCTACCGCTACGCGATCCGCGATGCCATCTTCGGCATCCGCGAGTTCATCAGCCGCATGAGCCAGTACCTGACCCTCCACCCCGGCGATGTCCTCTGGATGGGCACTGACGGCCCCACGGAGAACATCAAGCACGGCGACACCGTCGAGATCGAGGTGCCGGGGATCGGCGTGCTGACGAACCCGGTCGTTCGGGCAAGCGCCTAAAGGACGGGGCCGCTCTCTGCGGCCCCGTGGAATGAACTGCATCTAGAGAGTCGGGTCAGGGAGGCTCAGAGGCCACCCCCGAACCATCCGAACTACTGACCAGGAGCGCTGCCGGAGCGCAACTAGAGCAAGATGATTAGCAATACAACGATCAGAATAACGGTTAGCAGTCCGCCGCCAATGACCATCGTGGCACCTCTTTCCGGGGCCCTGACTCTCGCTACACCCTGACCGTACCGGCTTCGAACCAGCACACCCCGAATCAGAAGCACGCCACCGTCACAATTGCGTGCCAGTTCTCCACCGACTCCGGCCTCACAGGTGTGCGCAGTCCGCGGCGCAAGGCCGTCCTTGTGGCGCGGAGGCCAAACAGAACGGCCCGGGATTGCTCCCGGGCCGTTCGTTGTTACCGCTGCGAGGCAGTCGCTACCAGCGACGGCCACCGCCACCGCCCGAGGGGCGATCGCTGCTGGGGCGTGGGCCGCGGTCACCACCACCACCGCCGCCACCACCACTGGGGCGGTCGCTGCTGGGGCGCGGGC
>Ga0114916_1001737_pt1 | contig 12052 bp, 10 predicted proteins | sample MalvirAntarct_66_FD_83501 | JGI IMG/M metagenome (GOLD analysis project Ga0114916, IMG submission 83501) | Marine viral communities from the Global Malaspina Expedition - Malaspina viral metaG Antarct_66 | ecosystem: Environmental > Aquatic > Marine > Oceanic | place: West Anvers Island... | reverse complement strand
TCTTGTCGAGGTCGTCGTGGCGCGGCGTCCAGCCCAGCACCGTGCGGGCCCGGGTTGAATCGGCAACCGAGGTGACGATGTCGCCCTCGCGACGCGGACCGAGGCGGACCTTGAAATCGCGGCCGCTGAGCCGACGGACCGAATCGAGCACCTCGCGCACCGTGTAGCCGCGTCCGTAGCCGCAATTGGCGACGAGGCTGTCGCCACCCGCCCTAAGGTAAGTCAGCGCGTCAAGATGCGCGGCGACCAGGTCGGTCACGTGGATGAAATCGCGGATGCAGGTGCCGTCTCGGGTCGGATAATCGCTGCCGAAGACCTCGATCCCGTCACGCTTGCCCATGGCGGCTTCGGTCGCGACCTTGATCAGGTTTGCAGCACCCCGGGTGGACTGCCCGGTGCGGCCCAGGGGATCGGCGCCCGAGACGTTGAAATAGCGCAGCGCGGCATAGCGGAACTCATGCGCGGCCGCGGCATCGGCCAGCATCGTTTCTGTCATCAGCTTGGAGGCGCCGTAAGGCGATTGCGGGACTGTCGGCGTGCTCTCGGCGATCGCCCCGTCGCTCCGGGGCGTCCCGTAGACCGCGGCTGTGGAGGAAAACACGAACTGCTTCACACCGGTGGCAATAGCGGTCCGGATCAGCGCCAGGGAATTGGCAGTGTTGTTCTGATAATAACCCATCGGGTCGGCGACGGATTCAGGCACCGAAATCGAGCCGGCGAAATGGATGATCGCCTCGATGGCATGCGCGCGGATGATTCCGGCGATCGTCGCTGTGTCGGAGACATCGGCGTGAATGAGTTTCGCCTCGGGCGCCACGGCCCATTCGAAGCCCGTGGACAGGCGGTCGACAACGATGACCTGTTCGCCTGCATCCAGCAGCGCCCAGACCATGTGGCTTCCGATGTATCCTGCGCCGCCGGTCACCAGAACCGTCATGCCAATCCCTCGATGGTGTTTCCACCACCGCAGGATGAACCTCAAGTTTCAAGAAACCATGAATCCCCGGTGTGCCTGTGTGGGGCACCATACCGGCATCACAGGGAAGAGATGTAATCCGCCAGGCGGCCGGCCGCTTCCTCGACATGGTCGAGGCGACGCAGGAAGCAGGCGCGCAGGAAGGATGCTCCGCCCTTGTCGAAGGCGGTCCCCGGAGCCAGGCCGACTCCGGCCCGGTCGACGATGTCGATGGCTGCGGCCCTGGTGTCGCTGACGCCGTCGATCCGGAAAAACGCGTAGAAGGCGCCATCGGGTTTCTGGGTAACAACACGGTTGGTGCTGGTCAGCGCATCACAGAACAGATCGCGGGCGGTTGCAGCCTTGGCAATCTGGGCTTCGACATAGGCTTCACCGTGCTCCAGAGCCGCGAGCGCTCCCTTCTGCATGAACTGGGCCACGCCCGAGGTCTGATACTGGACGCTGTTCTCGAGCACCTGGATGATCGAGGGCGGGGCCACGATCCAGCCGACACGCCAGCCGGTCATCGACCAGTTCTTGGAGAACGTGTTGACGAAGATGATCCGGTCATCATCATCCATGATATCCATGAACGAGGGCGCACGTCCGCCAGCATAGAAGAAGCGGGTGTAGATCTCGTCGGCAATGATCCACAGGCCATGCTTGCGCGCCAGCGCAAGAATGGCCACCAGATCCTCGCGCGTCGCGGTCCAGCCGGTCGGATTAGAAGGCGTATTGATGAAGAGCGCGCGGGTCCTGGGCGTGATCGCGTCCGCCATGCGCTCGGGATCGATGCTCCAGCGGCCAGCGGCATAGTCGAGCGGCACCGCCACCGAAACACCGCCGGACATGCCAAGCGCTGCGGCAAAGTTGGGCCAGGCCGGCGAGATCTGGATGACTTCGTCGCCGGGATCAACGACCGCCTCGACGGCGATCTTGATCGCCTGCATGCCCGAACCGGTGACGCAGAAGGCATCAAGCGGCAATTGCCGGCCAAACAGGCGGGCATGGTAGTCGGCCAGCGCCTGTCTGAGTTCGGGAATTCCGCGTTGCCAGGTGTAGAAGGTTTCGCCAGCAAGCATGGCGTCGGCGGCGGGCCGGGCGATGAAGTCGGGAGTTTTCTCGTCCCCCTCGCGTGCCCACAGCGGGATCAGGCCCGGCTTGAGACGACCGTGATTGACCACGGCGACAATACCACTTTCTGGGGCATCGATGGCGCGGCGGCTCAGGCTTTCGAACTGGTTCATGGCAAACTCCGTTTGCCTCTCTTACCCGTTCCGCAGATTGATCGCATCTGTTCTGACATGATCGATCCATCGATTTTTCTGATGCAATCAGCCCTGGGGCAACGCCCCCCGGCACGGGTGCCGGGGTTTGTCTTCGACCTGTCCGCCGGCGCGCGGCAGCGGGAAGGCTATTTCTTCAGGAGATCACGGATCTCTGTCAGCAGCGCAATATCGGCCGGAGGCGCCGCAGGCTTTGCCGGAGCGACTTCTTCCTCCTTGCGCAACGAGTTGACCGCTCTGACCATCAGGAAGATGATCCAGGCCAGGATCAGGAAATTGATCACCACCGTGAGAAAATTGCCGTAGGCGAGCACAGCCCCCTGTTCCTTTGCAGCATCAAGCGTGGTGGCCGTCACGCCGCCGGCCAGCGGGATGAAGAAATTGGAGAAATCAATTCCGCCAAAGATCGCGCCGACGATCGGCATGATGATATCATCGACCAGCGATGAAACGATAAGACCAAATGCACCGCCGATGATCACACCGACAGCAAGGTCCATAACATTGCCCCTGGCAATAAACGCCTTGAACTCGTTCAACATGTCCATTCTCTCCGTTTGTCGCGGATGTCCCTCTTTTTCAAACCGAATGGCCCGCGCGCGATTAAATCGGTTTAGTGTTATCTAACACACTTGCACGCGTCCAAAACCCAAATTTTGCGTGCTCGCACCGCAAGACAATGCCGCAGTCTGCTCGACCAAAGACTGCCTTGTTTGCCGTGCCTTAGAGTTTATGCTGCACCACGGAGGCGTGGGGAGGAGTGAGGTCATGATGCCCGGCTGGCTGGTTTTCGGATCAGCCCTTTTCTATCTGCTGATGCTGTTTGCCATCGCAACCTATGGCGACCGCTCGGCGCGCCAGCGGCGCAAGCGGACCACCGGCCGCCCGATCATCTATTCGCTCAGCCTCGCCATCTACTGCACCTCCTGGACCTATTTCGGCGGTGTAGGCCTCGCCGCCTCGCGCGGACTGGAATTCACCGCGATCTATATCGGTCCGATCCTGATGTTTACGCTGGGCATGCCGATCCTCAGGCGGATCGTGACCCTGGCCAAGGCCGAGAAGCTGACATCCATCGCCGACTTCATGGCGGCGCGCTACGGCAAGAGCCCGCTGGTGGCCGCGCTCGTGGCGCTGATCGCCGTGATTGGCACGATCCCCTACATCGCACTGCAGCTCAAGGCGGTCTCGTCTTCGGTGGCCGTGATGGTCGATGTCGAGCAATTGAACCGGGTAACGGAAACCTTCTTTCTGTCCGACATCTCGTTCTTCGTGACCCTGGTGCTCGCCGCTTTCGCCGCGATCTTCGGTACGCGCCACACCGACGCGACCGAACACCAAGACGGCCTGATCCTCGCGATCGCGATGGAATCGCTGGTCAAGCTGCTGGCATTCACGCTGATCGGGCTGACCGTGATGTTCGCGCTTTTCGACGGCCCCTGGGACCTGTTGCAGGCTGCGACCGCCAATGCCGAGGTGATGACCGCGCTCACACACGAAACCCCGCTGTTGCGCTGGATCCTGCTGACCGTGCTTTCGGCGTTCGCCATCATCTTGCTGCCGCGTCAGTTCCACGTTGCGGTGGTGGAGAACCGGACCCCGGGCGAATTGCGGCTGGCGGGGTGGCTGTTGCCGCTTTATCTCGTGGCGATCAACATTTTCGTATTGCCCGTCGCCATTGCCGGCGTGCTGCAATTCGGCTCGGGATCGTCGAGCGACCTGTTCGTGCTGGCGCTTCCAATGGCCAACGACATGCCGGTGGTCACACTGTTTACCTTTATCGGCGGTTTTTCGGCGGCGACCGCGATGGTGATCGTCGCTTCGGTGGCCGTGGCCATCATGGTCTCCAACGACATCATTGTCCCGGTGGTGCTCAGACGGCGCAACCGGCGCGGCCAGAGTGATGATTTTTCCGGCCTTATCCTGACCATCCGGCGAACAGCTATCGTCGCGATCCTGTTGCTGGGCTTCGCGTATTATCGGGCCGCGGACATCAATGCCGGCCTTGCTTCGATTGGCCTCTTGTCCTTCGCGGCAATTGCCCAGCTCGCGCCGGCCTTCTTCGGCGGACTCTTCTGGCGTCAGGCGAATGCGCGCGGCGCCATTGCCGGCCTTTCAAGCGGCATTGCCATCTGGGCCTACATCCTGATGGTTCCGAGCCTGGGCGGGCCCGACAACAGCCACGTCGCGGCATCCATCCTCGACTTCTTCATTCCCGGCGCGCAGTTTTCCGGACCGGGCGCCGACCCGCTGTTCAACGCGGTGGTTCTGAGCCTGCTGGTCAACTGCCTGTGCTATGTGGTCGGATCACTTTCACGGCGGCCGAAGTCCATCGAGCGTATCCAGTCCGCCGTGTTCATTCCGGAAAGCCAGCGGATGACCACGTCGGGGCGCAGCTGGAAAACCAAGGTGACGGTCGGCGACCTGAAGCAGACCATCAGCCGCTATCTCGGGCAGGAGCGGACCGAACGGTCGTTTCATTCGCACGAGCGTGCGATAGGCCGGTGGATCAACGAACATGATCCGGCCGACATGGGCATGCTGCGGTTTGCCGAGCAGCTGCTCGGCAGCGCCATCGGTTCGGCCTCGGCGCGGCTGGTGCTTTCGCTGCTGTTCGAGCGCGCCGATGACATTCCCGGCGACACGGCGCGGCTGCTCGACGAGGCATCGGAAGCGCTGCAATACAACCGCGATCTCCTGCAGACGGCACTCGGACAGATGGACCAGGGCATCACGGTGTTTGACAACACCAACCGGCTGACAGTCTGGAACAAGCGCTTCCGCTCGCTTCTCGAACTGCCCGAGCAGGTCGGCCAGGTGGGATTTCCGCTGGAGAACATCATCTCCATCCTGGTCGAGCGCGGCGACCTGAAGGCGGGCGAGGAGCAGGAGGCACTGGACCGCTTCCTTGTCATGGACAAGCCGTTCTCGCTGACCATCGGCCCTGAAAAGCGGATCATCGAAATCCGCTCGAACCCGATGCCGGACAGCGGCATAGTCACCACCTATGCCGACATCACCGAGCGGGTCGCAGCCGACGTGGCGCTCAAACAGGCCAATGAGACGCTTGAACAGCGCGTCACCCAGCGAACTGCGGAACTGACCCGCGTCAACCGCGAGCTGGAGAAGGCGCAACTGACCGCCGAAGAAGCCAATATCGGCAAGACGCGATTCCTCGCCGCAGCCGGCCATGACATCCTGCAGCCGCTCAACGCTGCCCGTCTTTATTCGTCGACACTGGTGGAGCGGCTGGGCAATTCGCCGGACCAGAAGCTGGTGCAAAACATCGATTCCTCGCTTGAATCGGTGGAGGCCATCCTGGGCGCAGTTCTCGATATCTCACGGCTCGACACCGGCGCGATGAAACCACAGCTGACAAGCTTTCCGCTCAATGACCTGCTGCAGCGGGTGGTCACCGACTTTGCGCCGGTGGCGCGCGAGAAGAACCTCAGGTTCACCGTGATGCCTACCAGCGTTCACGTGCGCTCAGACCCGAATCTGTTGCGGCGGCTGATCCAGAACCTGGTGTCAAATGCCATCAAGTATACCCGCGAAGGCCGTGTCCTTGTGGGCGTTCGCCGGCGCGGCGACAAGGTGATCATTCAGGTCATTGATACCGGGATCGGTATTCCGACCACCAAGTTCCGCACCGTCTTCCGGGAGTTCGCCCGGCTTGAGGAGGGCGCCCGGACGGCGTCCGGACTGGGGCTTGGCCTGTCGATCGTCGACCGCATTGCCAGGGTGCTCAAGCATTCGGTCGATATTGCGTCACAATCCGGCAAGGGGACGGAGTTCCGGGTGGAACTGCCGGTTGAAACCAACATCGCGCAAACCAAGACACCGCCGCGCCGTGCCGGGGCCGGCGCCGCGAACAGCAACCTCAAGGGGTTGCGTGTCCTTTGCATCGACAATGAACCCAAGATTCTCGAGGGCATGACGCTGCTGCTGAGTGGTTGGGGGTGCACCGTGCTGGCCTCGGACTCGTTGAAGGACAGCCTGAGGATCGCGGAAACCGAGGACGCGCCAGATGTGATCTTCGCCGATTTCCACCTCGATGACGGCACCGGCATCGAGACGATCATCGCACTGCGCAGGCTTTGGAGGATGGACATCCCCGCTCTGCTGGTCACCGCCGACAGGACCCCGGAAGTGCGCGGCATGGCAGAAGCCGAGCGGATCGCTGCTCAGAACAAGCCGATCAAACCCGCCGCGCTGAGGGCGTTTCTCAATCAGGTGACGGTCATGCGGCGGACCGCCGCGGAGTAGCCGGCGCGCTCAGTCGCCCTGACTGAGAACCTCTGCGCCGATCTTCGAAAGCTGGATCACCGCCTGAGTGCGGCTGTCGACGCCGAGCTTCTGCAGAACAGCGGACACATGGGCCTTGATCGTGGCTTCGGAGACGCCGAGCTCATAGGCAATCTGCTTGTTGAGCAGACCTTCGGCGAGCATGCCCAGAACCCGTCCCTGCTGCGGCGTCAGGGTCTGGATGCGGGCGATCAGGCTGGCGATCTCCTGATCGTGTTCGGACCCCAGATCGACGTCGGGCGGCGTCCAGATCCCGCCACCGAGAACGGTACGGACGCCTTCCCGGATTTCATCGATGCTGGCGGATTTGGAAATGAAACCGGAGGCGCCGAGTTCGAGTGCCCTGCGCATTGTGGAGACATCATCGGTGGCAGAGACGACCACCACCGCAAGGCTTGAAAACTCGGCGCGAAAGGCAATCAGGCCGGACAGGCCCGAAACACCGGGCATGGTAAGATCTAAGAGAATGAGATCGGCTTCAGGGTGGTCGCCGGCTTTCTTGCGCGCGCTTTCCAGATCCCCAGCCTCAAAAATATCAATGTTTGCATCAATCCCCTCCAGGGCCTGCCGCATGGCACCCCGGAACAATGGATGATCGTCCGCAATAATGAATGTCATTTGCGCCATGCACTCTCCCCCTCCTGATCGCGCTGCCGCTGCAAACCGGCATGACACCGGCCTGGGCAAATCACTTTAGCGGCGCGCGAAGCCCTCGCGCAATAGCACGGGCGGGATGATGCTCCAAACGCAGGCAGACTCTTGGGTGTATCGGCGCTCAGGTTCGATCCGGGATCGGTTCCGGGGGAATCTTCGGCTTGTCGTCGAATTCCTTCTCGAGTTCTTCCACCATTCCGAAGAACCGGCGCATCATCTTTTCCATCGCATTCAAGGCACGGTCGAGTTCCGCCTCGTCGGGAATACCGGAGCCTTGCTCGGCGGGGGCCAGGGCGTCAAGCCGCTTCTCAAGCGCTTCCACGCGCGCAGACAGGTCCGAGAGGCTTTCCTCGAACGCCCGACGCTCATCGGCGGCCAGCCGGCAGACAAGCTGGCCGGTCTTTTCGGTGCAGATCGACATCTCACCGGACCGGGTGTCGAGGCGAACAAATCCGTTCTCGGTCCTTTCGAGTGTATAACGGCTTGAACCCGGTTCCTGGGCATGAGCGCCTGCTGCAATCAGCAGGGCGAGAACGGAAGCGGTGAGAATTGCAAAACGGGTCATGACGACACACTCCTGTTTCTATATGTGATGACACGCAATAAAGACGAAATCGAGAACGGACCCCGGAACGCCGCTCAAAGAAGCCTCTCCGGGTGCGAAAGCGGAAAAGCGAGACGCCCAGCCATGCATGCGACCATCTACAAGATTACCCCGGAAGCACTCTGGCGCACGGCGGAAGCCGAAGGCCGCTTCACCGGTGCATCCGTCGATCTGGCGGACGGCTTCATTCACTTTTCCACCCGGGACCAGGCGATCGAAACCGCACAAAAACACTTCAGCGGTCAGGACAACCTGCTGCTGGTTGCAGTCGATGCCAGTGCATTGGGCGAAAAGCTGGTGTTCGAGACATCCCGCGGCGGGGCGCTTTTCCCGCATCTGTACGCCGACATGCCGTTGTCGGCGGTCAAATGGGTCAAGCCGCTGCCGCTCGGACCTGACGGCGCCCACGAGTTTCCGGAAATGGAGTCGTGATGAGCCTGATTGACGGAATTGCCCGTAACGCACTTTTCACGCTCGATCCGGAAACGGCGCACGGACTATCGGTAGCGGCGCTCAAGAGCGGGCTGGTGCCGGGCTGCCGGGCCAACCTCGACCCGCGGCTTTCGGTCAACGTCGCAGGACTGGCCTTCCCCAACCCGCTGGGCATGGCGGCCGGATTTGACAAGAACGCGGAAGTGCCCAATGAGCTCATGCGCCTCGGATTCGGATATGCCGAGATCGGAACGCTGACGCCGAAGCCGCAACAGGGAAATCCGAAACCGCGGATCTTCCGGCTGGTCAAGGACCATGCCGTGATCAACCGGCTGGGCTTCAACAACCAGGGACACGCGGCGGCACATTCGCGGATAACGGCACGCCCGCGTGAAGGCATTCTCGGAATCAACATAGGCGCCAACAAGGACAGCGACGACCGCGCCGGGGACTATGTCGCCGGTATTGACCTGTTCGCAGATGTCGCCGACTATTTCACCGTCAACATCTCCTCACCGAACACCCCGGGGCTGCGCAACCTGCAGACCCGAGAGGCTCTTTCCGAACTCATGGGCCGGGTGCTGGCCGAACGCGACCGGAAAGCAAGGCGGATTCCGGTGTTCCTCAAGATCGCACCGGATCTGACCGAGCCCGATCTTGATGACATCGCGGCCGAATGCCTGACGCACCGGCTCGACGGCGTGATCATCTCGAACACAACGCTGTCGCGCAACGGCCTGTCCGCGGACCCGAAGCGTGACGAATCGGGTGGATTGTCGGGACGCCCGATGTTTGCGCGCTCGACCATCGTGCTTGCCAAGATGCGGCAGAAGCTCGGGACCGACATGCCGCTGATCGGGGTTGGCGGGATCGACAGTGCCGAGACGGCCGCGGAAAAGATACGCGCCGGCGCTGACCTGGTTCAACTCTACACCGGCTTCATCTACGGCGGTCCGATGCTGCCGGGGCGGATCTTGCGCGGCCTTTCGCGCCTCTGCGACCGAGAAACCCTGAGCAGCATCTCGGAGCTGCGCGACAGCAGAACCGATCACTACGCCGGCATGGCCATTCCGGAATAGGTTCAGGCGGAGCCGAAAGCCGTATTGCTGCGTCGTGGCAGCAGTGCCATCAAAGTAAAGCCGCGCGCCATCAGGAAGATGTTGAGCGAAATCCAGAGGCCCAGATTTCCCCACAACTGGGTGAAGACGATCGACAGGCCGATGAACAGGGCAAGGGACAAAAGCATCATGTTGCGCATGTCGCGCGACCATGTGGCGCCAATGAAGACGCCGTCCATCTCGAAGGCGAGAACGCCCGACAAAGCTGTCAGCGCCGCCCAGAACAGATAGGAGCCTGCCTCCAGCCGAACCGGCTCGAGTGTCGTCATCAGGCCGATGACGGCATTTCCGAAAATCAGGAAAAACACCGTGGTGAACCCGGCAAGCGCAAATCCCCAGAAAACCGTCAGCCGGACGGCCTTATCGAAAGCCGGACGGTGGCGGGCGCCGATGGCCCGGCCGGCAAGCTGCTCGGCGGCGGTGGCAAAGCCGTCGAGATAATAGCCCGCGACCATGAAGAAATTCATCAGGATGGCATTGGCGGCCAGGGTGGTCTCGCCAAAACCGGTGCCTTGCCGGGTGAACCAGGCAAAGGCCGCGATGAGTGCAAAGGAGCGGATCATGATGTCGCCGTTGAGCGCCATCAGCCGCATGACAGCAGGCCGGTCGATGATCTGCTTCCACGACGGGCTGTGGGCACGGTCAAACCTGCGCCGAATGACCAGGAAACCCATGGCGCAACCGGTCAGTTCGGCGATTACCGTGGCGAGCGCAACACCTTCAAGGCCGTAGTCGAGCCCAAGTCCGAACCATATAGACAGGATGATGTTGGTGCCGTTGATGACCGACTGCAGCAGCAAGCCGGTTCCGCCCATGCCACGGCCGAGCACATAACCGAGGATGGCATAGTTGGCCAGCGCTGCGGGAGCCGAGAGAGCGCGTATGACCAGATAGGTCGAGGCGGCCGCTGCCACCTCGCCCTGGGCTCCCATGAAAGCCAGCCCTGCGGCGAGAAGCAGCGGCGTGGCCGCAATGATCAGCAAACCCGCGACGACGGAGATCATCAGCGACCGCCAGAAAACGGCCTGTTCTTCCGTTGGGTCACCCCGCCCCATGGCCTGGGCAACAAGGCCGGTGGTGGCCGAGCGCAGGAAATTGAAGGTGGTGAAGACCAGATCAAACAGGATCGCCGCAATCGCCAGGCCGCCCAGCAACGCCGCATCACCCAACCGCCCGACCACGGCGGTATCGACCAGCCCCAGAAGCGGGGTGGTCAGAAAGGCCAGCGTCATTGGCACCGCGATGGCAAACACCATGCGGTTGGTTACCTCGAAGGCACGGCCTTCCGGTGGTAGGACATCGGTTTTGAAAGGCAGATCTGACAAGTGGTGCAAACCCAACGGGAATTGATGCTTCTTTCCTCTTCGAGTTCGATCTTCCTGTAAAGGGCGTCCGCGATCACTCTTCATCAATGGTTTTGATGAATCGGAAGGGGGCGAAATGCCGCGACGCTCCCGATGGACGATTGGCGCAACCCCGGGCATAAGAAACCATGCCTCTGCTGCCGATTGTTCATGCCCCGGACTATGATGCCAATTTCGATCCCGGCCACCGGTTTCCGATGGGTAAGTACACGCGCCTGATGGAACTGATCCGGGACAGCGACACCGGATCGCGGGCCGAGTTTCACGCACCTGCACCTGCTGCCGCCGAATGGCTGTCGCTTGCCCATGACCGTGGCTATGTGGATCAGGTGCTGGCCTGCAAGGTTCCGTTGCCGATCGAGCGCGAGATCGGGTTTCCGGTCAATGAACGGGTAAGCCTTCGTGCGCGGCTCGCCACCGCCGGCACGGTGATGGCGGCGCGGCTGGCGCTGTCGGGCGGCATTGCCTGCAACTCGGCCGGAGGAAGCCACCATGCCCGAAGAGCGCAGGGGGCAGGTTTCTGCACCTTCAACGATGTGGCGGTTGCTTCACATCTGCTTCTCGCCGATGGCGAGGCGGAACGGGTTCTGGTGATCGACCTCGATGTCCACCAAGGCGACGGCACGGCGGAGATCTGTGCCGGCATCGAGGCCATCCGCACCGTGTCGATGCACAACGAGAAGAACTACCCGGTGCGCAAGCAGACTTCGTCAATCGATGTGGCGTTACCGGACGGAGTGCGCGACGAGGCCTATCTCGAAACGCTGGACTGGTTGCTGCCGCGCAGCATCGACAACTTCTCGCCCGACCTGGTGTTCTACAATGCAGGCGTCGATCCGCATGAGGACGACCGGCTCGGGCGGCTGTCACTGACAGACCGGGGGCTGAAGGACCGCGACCGGCGGGTTTTCTCGTTTTTCAGGCAACGCGGCATCCCGGTGGCGTCGGTCCTTGGAGGCGGCTACAGCCGTGACGTCGACGCCGTCGCCCGGCGGCATCTCATGACCTTCGAGGCTGCTTCCGAATTCGCCTGAAAGCCGGAGTTACCGGCGCAGGCTGAGTAACCGCATGACGATAAAGACCGGGATTACCACGCCGGCACCGAGCACGAGATATCCACCGAAACGGCCAAGCGCGGCAAAGCCGGTTTCCCACAGGTTCACCAGAAAATCGCGCGCGATGTAGAGAAGGTCGACCGGATACCAGTTGAAGGCCGCCATGACGACGCCGACCACGAAAGAGGCGACCAGCAGCTTGAGTGCGGTGCGGCCGGGCGTATCGCCCAGAAAGCGTGTCAGAACATTGCTCATGCCGGCGGTTCCCGTGTTTCGTCG
>Ga0114916_1001731_pt1 | contig 12062 bp, 1 predicted proteins | sample MalvirAntarct_66_FD_83501 | JGI IMG/M metagenome (GOLD analysis project Ga0114916, IMG submission 83501) | Marine viral communities from the Global Malaspina Expedition - Malaspina viral metaG Antarct_66 | ecosystem: Environmental > Aquatic > Marine > Oceanic | place: West Anvers Island... | reverse complement strand
CATGAAAAAAAAATACTTATTTATAATAATATTCTATTTCATTTCATTTCACAGTTTCGGACAAGATTGTTTAGAAAGAAGTCTCTCAGATGACACAATATGTATTGGTCAAAGTGCTTCAATTATTTTGTCAAATAGTGAAATCACTATGACTTATCAATTAAGAATAGGAGCTTCTGATATTGGAAGTCCCATAACTGGAACTGGTTCAGATATCACTTTTACAGTATCCCCTTCTACAACAACCGTCTACTCTGTTTTTGCTACTTCTAACACCGCTACTAGTTGCAATATAACATATGCAGATGTTTCTACAGTAACCGTAAATACTCTTTCCGTTGCACCTACTACTATTTCTGGAACAACAACAATTTGTAACGGTCAATCTACTACCTTAACTGTAAGTGGAGGCACTCTAGGTACAGGAGCTATGGCTGAATGGTTTTTAGGTTCTTGTAATGGTACTGCTGTAGGAACTGGAAATAGCATTACCGTTTCTCCTATTGGCAATGCCACATATTACGTGCGTTACAATGGAACTTGCAATGCTACCAGCTGTTCTTCTACAACAGTAATCGTTAATTCGGTTTCAATTCCAACTGTAACAATAGGTGTAAGCCCAGGTAATAATATATGTGCTGGAACAACCGTAACTTTTACAGCTACTCCTACAAATGGAGGAACATCTCCTTTATATCAATGGAAAATTAATGGAACTAATATTGGTTCCAATAGTTCAACATCAACTTTTACCTCATCCTCTTTAATTAATACGGATAAAGTAACAGTAGTCTTAACCTCTAATGCTACTTGTGCTTCTCCTATAAATGCTACTAGCAATCAAATTACAATGACTGTTAATGATGTTGTAATACCCGCAGTAAGTATTTCTGCATCAACAACAACAATTTGTCCCGGAAATAATATCAATTTTTCAGCAATACCAATAAATGGAGGAAGTACACCTTTCTATCAATGGAAAATAAACAACAGTAATGTTGGAACGAATAGTCCTAATTTTTCCTCTATGACCTTAATTGATGGAGATGTTGTTACTGTAGAATTAACTTCAAACGCAATTTGCGTTTCTCCAACTAAGGCAACAAGCAATAGTATCACAATAACAGTTAATCCAGCTATACCAACTACCCCTTTAGCTATATCGGGAATTAGTACACAATGTCCAACATTAAATAATCAGGCTTATACAATTGCAGCGGTAACAAATGCTACTATTTACAATTGGACTGTGCCTTCTGGATGGACAATAACTGGAGGACAAGGAACTAATTCTATTAACGTTACAACTGGTAATAGTGGTCAAAATGGAAATATAAGTGTTACCGCTGGCAATAGCTGCGGAACAAGTTCTGCAAATACTTTGGCTGTAACTATAATCTCTAATGCAAGTATTTCATCAGTAACTGGGACTAATACAATATGTATTTCAGCAACGGCAACATATACAGCAAACTCGGTTGTTTTAGGTGGTGGAACAGGTTCTTGGAGTAGTAGTAATACAGCGGTAGCAACCGTGGATTCATCTACAGGCATAGTAACTGGAATTGCTGTGGGAACTTCAAACATAGTTTATACTATAACTGGAGGCTGTTCAGGTACTAAAACGGCCCAACAAGCAATAACTATATATCCAAATGCTAGTATTACCTCTGTTACAGGAACAAGTCCAATATGCATTTCTGGCACAACAACTTACATAGCTAATTCAGTTGTACTTGGAGGAGGAACTGGAACTTGGAGCAGTAGCAATACAGCTGTCGCTACGGTTAATTCGTCAGGTCAAGTAACTGGAATTGGAGCTGGAAATTGTGATATCATTTATACTATAACTGGGGGGTGCACTGGAACTAAAAGTGCCCAACAATCAATAACTATAACTCCTAATGCCAGCATTGCTTCCGTAACTGGAACAAGTCCAATATGTATTTCCGGGACGACAACCTACACAGCCAATTCCGTTGTACTAGGAGGCGGAACTGGTTCTTGGAGCAGTAGTAACTCCGCAGTAGCAACAGTAGATTCCGCAACAGGTATCGTTACAGGAATAGCAGCGGGAACTTCAAACATAATTTATACCATTACTGGAGGCTGTTCGGGAACTAAAACTGCATCACAATCAATAACTATAACCCCTAATGCAAGTATTGCCTCCGTTACTGGTACAAGTCCACTCTGTATTTCTGGAACAACAACTTATACGGCAAATTCCGTTGTATTGGGCGGTGGAACTGGTTCTTGGAGCAGTAGTAACTCCGCAGTAGCAACAGTTAATGCAGCAACAGGAATTGTAACGGGAATTGCAGCGGGAACGTCAAACATAATTTATACCATAACTGGTGGTTGTTCGGGTACAAAAACCGCGCAACAATCGATCACTATAACTCCTAATGCAAGTATTGCTTCGGTTACTGGTACAAGTCCTATATGTATTTCAGGATCAACAACTTTTTTAACTAATTCTGTTGTTTTGGGTGGGGGAACTGGCACTTGGAGCAGTAGTAACACAGCGGTCGCAACAGTTAATTCATCAACAGGAGTTGTAACTGGAATTACAGCGGGAACTTCAAACATAATTTACACCATTACAGGAGGTTGTTCAGGAACTAAAACCGCGCAACAATCGATAACTATAAATCCAAATGCGAGTATTGCTTCCGTTACCGGAACCAATAATCTTTGTATTTCAACCTCAACAACCTATACTGCCAATTCAGTAATTTTAGGAGGTGGAACTGGAGCTTGGAGTAGCAGTAATAATTCCGTTGCAACTGTAAATACTTCAGGGCTTGTTACCGCTACAGGTGCTGGGAGCTCTACTATTACCTTTACCATAACAGGTGGTTGTGGTGGTACTATATCTGCCTCTCAAGCTGTAAATGTATTTTCAGGTATTCCAGGAACACCAGCGACCCCAACTGGCCAATCATCTATTTGTCCTGTTGCTGCAGGGTTGGTATATAATGTGGCAGCCGTTGCTGGTACTTCAAATTATATTTGGACTTTACCGACAGGATTTACAATAACAGCGGGCTCAGGTACAAATTCTATTACGGTCACTGCGACATCTTCCGCAATTACAGGTAATATATCCGTAAAAGCAAGTAATACTTGCGGTTCAAGTGCGTCAAGTGCTAATTTAGCAGTAACTGTTGGTAATTTTGCTTATGTAGATGCTGGCGTAGACCAGACAGTTTGTGCAACATCACCGAATGTATTATATAGCGCAACTGTTGGCGGTGCTATAAGCGGTAACAATGATGTACAATGGACATCATCCAACGGAGGAAGTTTTACAAATGGAGGAAGAAAATCCACAGGAACTTATACGCCTAGTGCAGCGGCAATAGCAGCGGGTACAGTGACATTAACTATTACAACCGATGATCCTGCTGGTCCATCATGTGATGCAGTAAATGACCAAATGATAATAACAATAACACCTACTGCTAGCATAGCTTCTGTTACAGGTACAAGTCCTTTGTGCAGCTCCGGAACAACAACCTACATAGCCAACTCTGTAGTTCTTAGCGGTGGTATTGGCGCTTGGAGTAGCAGTAATACTGCTGTAGCTACTGTTAACAACACAGGAATAGTAACAGGAATCGCATCAGGTAATTGTAATATTATTTATACTATTACTGGAGGCTGTGGCGGAACTAAAACAGCCTTTCAATCTATAACCATTAACGCTGCACCAACTGTTAATGCAGGTGGTCCTGATACCGTTTGTCAATCTAGCTCCCCTTCTGCCATTACGCTATCTGGAGCGACAGTTTCTGGTGGGGCAACTACTGGTGCTTGGTCCATCACTTCTGGAGGAGGATCATTATCATCAACCGCACAAACTGGCACGCCAGCATTTGTGACTTATACCCCTGCAGCTAATTATAGCGGAAACGTAATTTTGACATTAACTACAAATGCACCAGCAGCCTGTTCTCCAACTAGTGCAACAAGAACGATTACCGTTAATGCGGCTCCTACTGTAAATGCTGGAGGACCAGATGTTGTTTGTCAATCTGCGTCACCTTCTGCCATAACTTTATCAGGGGCGACTATTGGGGGTGGAGCAACTACTGGAGCATGGTCAATTACTTCAGGCGGAGGTACCTTAAGCACTACTGTACAAACGGCTTCGCCAGCAACTGTGACTTATACTCCGGCGGCAAATTATAGCGGAACAGTTATTTTGACTTTAACCACAAATGCTTTAAGTGCTTGTTCGCCAATAAACGCTACAAGAACAATTACTGTAAATACTGCATCTACTGTAAATACAGGATCTAATCAAACCATATGTCAATCTTCAACTCCATCGTCCATAACTTTATCAGGTTCGTCACTTGGTGGAGGAGCAACTACAGGAGCTTGGTCAATTACTTCTGGAGGAGGAACTTTAAACAATACTGCACAAACAGCATCGCCTGCTACCGTAACTTATACTCCAGCGGCAAATTATAGCGGAGCGGTTATTTTGACTTTAACAACAAATGCTTTAAGTACCTGTTCAGCAGTAAGTGCAACAAAAACGATAACAATTAATGCTGTATCAACTGTAGATGCAGGTTTGGATCAAACCATTTGTCAATCTTCATCCCCTTCAGCAATTACCTTAACAGGTGCTTCAATAGGTGGTGGAGCTACAACTGGAGCTTGGTCAATCACTTCTGGAGGAGGATCATTAAGCAGCACTGCACAAACTGCATCGCCAGCTACAATTACTTATACTCCGGCGGTAAATTATAGTGGTATCGTAATTTTAACATTAACTACGAATTCAGCTACTTCATGTACTCCGACAAGTGCAGCTAGAACAATAACTATTAATGTTGCTTCAACTGTGAATCCTGGTTTGAATCAAACCATTTGTCAATCGGCATCCCCATCAGCAATACCATTAACTGGAGCTTCATTTGGTGGCGGAGCTACATCTGCAGCTTGGTCCATTACTTCTGGTGGAGGATCTTTAAGCAGCACTGCACAAACTACATCGCCTGATCTTGTTACTTATACACCTGCTGCAAACTTTAGCGGAAATGTAATTTTGACTTTAACCACAAATTCCTTGAGTTCGTGTACTGCTACTAATGCTACAAGAACAATTACAGTAAATGCGGCACCGACAGTAAACGCTGGTGGCCCTAATATTGCATGCCAATCTATGTCGCCATCATCAATTACTTTAACAGGAGCTTCAATAGGTGACGGAGCAACAACTGGAGCTTGGTCAATTACTTCTGGAGGAGGAACATTAAGCAGTACTGCACAAACAGCATCTCCAGCAACAATTACTTATACTCCTGCATCAAATTATAGTGGTACCGTAATTTTAACATTAACCACAAATGCCTTAGCTTCATGTTCTCCTATTACTGACACAAGAACAATAACGGTGAATGCAGCATCAACTGTTGATGCCGGATCTGATCAAACTATTTGTCAATCTGCCTCTCCTTCGGCAATTACCTTAACAGGAGCTTCAATAGGTGGTGGAGCAACAACTGGAGCTTGGTCAATAACTTCTGGAGGAGGAACATTAAGTAGTACTGCTCAAACTGCATCACCACAAACAGTAACTTACACTCCGGCATCTAATTTTAGTGGAACCGTTATCCTTAAACTAACCACAAATTCTGCAACCTCATGTGCAACTTCAAGTGCAACAAAAACCTTAACAGTAAAAAAAGAAGTAATAATTACAACTCAGCCATCCAACACAAGTATCTGCGCCAGTTTTTCTGCCGATTTAAACGTTGTTGCAATTGGAGATGAATTAACATATCAATGGTATAAAGGGGCTGTGCCTGGAGTACCTGTTTCCAATTCGAGTAATATTTCTGGGGCACAATCATCAAACCTTCACTTTAACCAAGCTAGTTTATCAGATGATGGTATTTACTACGTGATTGTTAGTGGAGCTACAGCTTGTTCTCCAGTAACTTCAGCTCAAAGAACATTAAATGTAGACCAAGCGATAATCGTATCTACTCAACCTATCACACAGTCTATATGCAGTGGATCTAATATTACTTTAACCGTTACTGCCGACGCAAATGGTGATATGCTCTCTTTTCAATGGAGGAAAAACGGTACAAACATTGGAGTGCCTACGACATCTACAACAACGTCTTCATTAATTTTAAATAATAATACTGTAACTGCTACTTATGATGTTTTAATTTCAGGGCCATCAGGTTATACCTGCTCCTCAGTTCAGTCAACTACTGCCACAGTAACTATTTATCCAATACCTACAATCAGTGGCACACTTTCAGTTTGTGAAGGCGCTAATACCCAATTGAGTGGTTCTGCATCCCCAAATGTGAGTTCCCCTTGGTTGTCTTCAAATACTTCAGTCGCGACCGTAAGTAACACTGGATTAGTAACCGGTATTCTCGCAGGTTCAACTACCATTACATATACCAATTCAAATGGATGTAAAATTACTGCAATTGTAACTGTTAATCCAACTCCAAATGCAGTCGTAACAAATGGCTCGCAAACTATTTGTTCCAGCATATCAATTACACCAATGATCATTTCTGGAAATGTTCCTTCAACTATTTTTAATTGGACAAGAGATAATACAGGAACAGTGACAGGAATCTCGGCTAGTGGTAGTGGAAATATCAGTGGAAATTTAGTTAATACAACTTCAGCTCCAGTTACTGTAACTTTTACAATTATTCCATCTACTGCAAATTGCATTGGTACGCCTATAACTTCAACTGTAGTAGTAAATCCAACTGCACAAGTTAATCAACCTCTAGATCAAGTACTATGTAATAGCAGCTCTACTACTGCAGTTAATTTTGGAACTACAAATACCGGAGGAACAACTACTTATAACTGGACAAACAATACACCATCAATAGGGTTAGCAGCATCAGGAAGTGGAAACATTTCTACTTTCGCCGCTATTAATAATGGAAATTCTCCAATAGTAGCAACAATAATAGTCACACCAACATTTACTAATGGAGGAACAAATTGTACTGGTGCAACAAAAACTTTTACAATTACTGTCAATCCTAAAGCGAATGTAACTAAGCCATCACCAATTGATGTTTGCAATGGGAATACAGTCGCAGCTATTACTTTTGGATCTTCAAATTCAGGCGGAACAAAAACGTATGCTTGGACAAATACTGATCCTTCAATAGGTTTAGGAGCTTCCGGGACTGGAAATATCGCAGCATTTACTGCAATAAACAATGGAAGTTCTCCTATTATTGCTACAATTAATGTAACTCCTACCTATGATAACGGAGGAATTAAATGTAATGGTCAAGCCGAAACTTTTGTAATCACTATTAACCCTACAGCACAGGTTAATCAACCAAGTAATTTGACATTTTGTAATGGAAATGCAACTTCTATTATTACTTTTGGAACTACTAATACTGGTGGAACTACGACCTATAATTGGACAAATAACACCCCTTCAATAGGTATAACATCTGGAAGTGGTAGTATCCCCTCTTTTAGTGCAATAAATAATGGTGCAACTCCCGTAATCACTACTATTACTGTTACTCCATCATTTAATAACGGCAGCATAAATTGTACTGGTCCTGCTAAAACATTTACTGTAACAGTTAACCCTACCCCTGCTGTAACTGTACCTTCAAACATAACCGTTTGTAATAATGAAGTGATTCCTGGAACCAATTTCGCATCAACTCCAGCTGGAGGTACTTTCGCTTGGACTAATAGTAATCCAAGCATAGGATTAGGCGCCTCTGGAACTGGAAATATAGGCCTATTTACTGCTATAAACTCAGGAACATCAGCAATTAATGCAACAATAACCGTTACCCCAACTGTTAATGGATGTGCAGGAACCCCAAAAACATACACTATTAAAATTGATGCCTCCTCAACGGGTGGTATAGTTAGCTATTCGGATGGGACAAAAACGAAAACCGACTGTCATTCCGCTTCAGGACAACTTATTTTAACTGGATATACGGGTTCAATCCTTTATTGGGAAACCTCTATAGATGCAGGAAATACTTGGACAAATAAAGCAAATGGTGGTATTGCAACTTATAACTATTCTACTATAACTACAAATACTCTGTTTAGAGCGGCGATACAAAATGCCTCTTGCACCGTAGTTAAATCTGATGTTGCGATTTTATTTATTATTCCAAATATCAAACCATCTCCTGTGAGTGCTGTACCTTCCACAATATGCGAAGGGGATTCCACAACATTAACCTCAAGTGCCAGTTACTCTACCAGTCAAAATTTACAAGATGGGGGACTTTTCAATAGTGCCCAACCTGTTGGTTGGTATGTTGATGGAGGGAATTTTAATGCCTCTGGTGACAACGGAAACAATCATACTTGGTTAGAAACTAATGGAAATGCTGGGACAGAATACGACACAGCATCTGGTGATAAATTTGCAGTAGTTAGAGGTGCAATTGATTCAAGATTAGAAACACCTATTTTTGATTTGGTTGGGCTTACATCTGCAAATTTAACTTTTGACTATGCTTATCAATTGGGTTCGGGAGCATCGGGTAAAGTAGAACTTTCTTTTGACGGAGGTGCTACTTATCCTGTAACCTTGATTACGTATACTGGAAATAAAACTCCATATAATCAATTTACCAGTGCAATGAATATTAATTTAGATGCTTATTTAGGATATTCAAATTTGAGAATAAAATTTAATTTTCACGGTACGGTAAATAGTGTTAATGCTTTTGGGGGTAGTTCATGGGCAATAGATAATGTCAAAATTCCACAAGCACCAGTTCCTACCTTAACATCTCAGTGGCAAAATCTAGGGACTGGCGCGATTATAAGCGTTAGCAATGCTACGAATGTAACTGTAACTCCTGCAGTAACTACAACTTATGCAGTAACATCATTTCTTAATGGATGTACCAGTTATGGTGTTGACGGGACTACATATGTAACAGTTACAGTAAATAAAAGACCACTTGTTACTGCTTCTCCAGCAACAATCTGTTCTGACGACATGTCAAACATTCCCTTGTCAAGTGCCGTTGTAGGAACCGAAACATCAACAACATTTGCTTGGACAGTCGTACAAACTGGAGTGACAGGAGCAACTGTGGGAAGTGGGAATTCAATTGCACAAAAATTAACAACTACTGGTGCTATATCAGGAACAGCTGTGTATACAATTACCCCAACATCCAAAGGGTGTTTAGGTACGGCAAAGACTATTACGGTAACTGTAAATCCAAGACCAACCGCAAACATAGGACCAAACCAAACGATTTGTTATGGAGGTACTGGTACTTTTAGTATTGCCTTAACGGGTAAAGCACCTTGGACTTTTACATATACAAATGGTACAACGCCTACAACAGTAACTACAAGTGTCAACCCCTATGTATTTACAGTCCCAAATATTATCATAAATACAACATATATCGTTACCGCATTAAGCGATGCAAATTGTAACCCTGCAAATTCATCTGATTTAACCGGATCAGCTGTTGTAACTGTTCTAACGGGAACAGCTGGTATCTGGACTGGTTTAGTAAGTACAGACTGGTTTGATTGTAAAAACTGGGAACAAGGACTTCCTTCCTATACAATTGATGCTCAAATACCTACTACTCCATCTGGTGGATTACGAATGCCTGTTATTGACAACACTTCACCATTTGCCGCTTTATATAGCGGTATTGCCAGCGCTAGAGATTTAATTGTTAATCCTGGAGCCTCTGTAACTATGGTAAACACTAATAATTCTGAATTACAAATAAGCCGTAATTGGAGAAACAGCGGTGCTTTTATACCAGGAACAGGAACCGTTACTTTTAATGGAGGAACTGCAAATCAAGTCCAAACCATAAATCTTGGAATAAAAACGAACGAAGCATTCTACAACCTAAAAACCAATACCACTGGAACGGCTAAAGGCTTAAGTGTAGTAAATCAATTTGAATTAACGGTACAAAATCAACTCAACTTATTAAAAGGAGATTTACGTTTAACCGGTGAAGCCCAACTGGTACAAACTATTGCTACATCAAACCCAACAGGTGGACAAGGTGTATTATTAATTGATCAACAAGGACAAAAAAATAGTTTTAATTACAATTATTGGTCTTCGCCAGTAAGCTATAATAATACGAATTATTCTATTGCAACTGTATTAAGAGACGGAACTGATGTGACAACAAATCCATATAATCCTGCTGTAATAACTTTCCTTGATGGTCCCTTTAGTGCCGACCTATCACAAACAAATCCAATAACTATAAGCAACCGTTGGTTATGGGTGTTTAATTCACCTGCATTATCAGATCCTTTATTAAATTACTATCAATGGAAATATGTTGGCAGTACAGGGACTATAAACATTGGAGAAGGATTTACGATGAAGGGTAATGGAGGAGTTGCTTCAATTTCATCATTACAAAACTATGTATTTGTAGGTATTCCAAATACTGGTACAATTCAATTAACAATAGATCCAGATCAATCCTATTTATTGGGTAACCCCTATCCATCTGCCCTTGACGCTAAACAATTTATAAGAGATAATTTAAGAGATTGCACTGGTTGTACAAATAGTAAAAATGTATTTAATGGCGCTCTCTATTATTGGGATCATTTTGGATTATCAAATAATCATTATTTAGCAGAATATGAAGGAGGTTATGCTACCTATACACTAATGGGAGGTGTTGCTGGAATCAATGATAGCTCTTTAACACTTAATGATGGATCAAATGGATCAAAAATTCCAAAACAATACATACCAGTAGCACAAGGATTTTTTGTAGATGCCTTTTTAGATACTGACATTTCTGGTTCAGAAATCCCAATATCTGTTGACGGAGGAACTTTAATTTTCAAAAACAGTCAACGACAATTTGTTACAGAGAGTTCCGGAAGCTCCCTATTTATGAAAACAAATAGCACTACTAAAACTAAAAACCCAGAAATAGATGATAGTCCTAAAATACGATTAGGTTTTGACTCAGCAATAGGTACCCATCGACAATTACTTATTGGTATTGATTCCAATACTACAAATCAATTTGATATTGGTTATGACGCGCCTATGTATGATTTAAGTGAGGATGATATGTATTGGGAAATGAATAATACCCAATTCATTATACAAGGAGTTTCTAATTTTAATGACGATCAAGTTATACCAGTAGGTATTAATGTGACTAATGAAGGTGAAATAACAATTAAAATAGATGCAATGGAAAATATTACTAATTCACTGGAAATCTATTTATTTGACAATGTAACTGGCATTTATAATGATATAAAAAACAATGATTTAACTCTATCACTTTCACCTGGAACATATACAAATCGGTTCTCTTTGCATTTTGCAAATAAAACACTAAGTGTTGACAAAGCTAAATTGAATGATGGAATATTAGTATATTTTACCAATGACAATAAAATAGTAAACATTAAAAATAATTTTGTAGATGCTAGAATAGAAAAAGTATACCTTTTCAATATTTTAGGTCAAAAAATAGAAAATTGGATTATTGATGATGGTACACAAGCTTCTATTAAACTACCAATTAAAAATGTTAGAACCGGAGTATATATTGTGAAAATTCAAACTTCGAAAGGCAATTTTAGTAAGAATATTATTGTCCATTAATCGACGAAATATTAACTAAATTTTGTAAAGTTGAACTGAGAATTGTTTTTATATTTGAATCGAAAATTCGAATATAAAAACGATAAAGAATATGAAAAAAATTAACACCCTTTTAGCAATAGCTTTATTTACTATAAACGCAAGTGCTCAAGATGCAAAACCGGCTAATAAAGAAAAAGCAAAAAAAGAGTCTTGTTGCATGGCAAAAGAATCTCCTACAAAGACTATGAGTGCAGAAGATGTTGCTAAATGTCAAGCAAAATGCAAGGGCGAAGGAAAAAAATGCAGTGCCAAAACAAGTAAAAAAGAAGGTAAAAAATGCTGATTTAAAAAAGTATAAAATAATTTTTACAAAAGAAGGCTCTAAATAATTTAGAGCCTTCTTTTTTTACAAACTAGTAAACAACTT
>Ga0114916_1001730_pt1 | contig 12066 bp, 8 predicted proteins | sample MalvirAntarct_66_FD_83501 | JGI IMG/M metagenome (GOLD analysis project Ga0114916, IMG submission 83501) | Marine viral communities from the Global Malaspina Expedition - Malaspina viral metaG Antarct_66 | ecosystem: Environmental > Aquatic > Marine > Oceanic | place: West Anvers Island... | reverse complement strand
AGATGTTGGTGCGTTGCATGGGGGCCCTCCAGGCGGACATCCATCATGGTGTATATCATACCACCGGCCCACTGGCTCTGCGGAGTATCGGCCCTCTGCACTTATTCCAAATAACAGGGATCAACCGCTCCGAGATCTTCGGGCTATACATCTGCATGCTCCTCTTCGTGGACATCGGTTGCGGTCGGCTGCGGGGTGTAGCCGAGGATGTGGTCGACGGCGCGCTGGGCCTGTCCGGCCGCCGCGACCGCGAGCCGGCGGTCGTCGTTGAGCGCCCGCAGCCACGACGCGATGTAGGCGGCGGATTGGTCGAGGCGCGAGGCGTCGCTCCCGGCCTCCTGGCAGAGGAACGCCGCCGCGAACTCCGCGACCAGCTCCTCGCGTGAATAGACCGGCGAGCCGAACGGTGCCGACTTCTGGTAGCCCTCGCGGTCGAGGCGCGAGCGATGTCCGGTCGAATGGGCGAGTTCGTGGAAGAGCGTCGCGTAGTAGCCGTCGACATCGCGGAACGCGCCGAGCGGCGGGAGGTGCACCTCGTCGCGCGAGGGGATGTAGTAGGCGGACTCACCGTCATGGAAGACGTGAGGCCCGTCCGCATAGCCAGCGACAATCGCCTCGGCCCACTCCAGGGGGTCGAACTCACCTCCGGACTCCGGATCCGGGAGCGAGAGCCCCTCGCACTGCGCGACGTTGAAGACGGTGTAGAGCCGCATCAACGGGAAGGCCGGGCCCCGGTCTGCATCCGGAGAGTCGCTGTTGCGGTCCTCGTCGCGTGCGGGCCACTTCCAGAAGACGACCCGTGTCCCGTGCTCGCCGCGGCGGACGTGCCCGCCGAGCTGCTCCGCCTGCCGAAACGTCAGCCAGCGGGCGTCGTCGTAGCCCGCCTCCATCGAGGTCAGGCTGAGTACCAGCAGGTTGATCCCCCGGTAGGGGCGGTGCGAGACCGCGTTGCGCAGGCCGCGTGCGCGCCAGGGGTGACGCCACGGGACAGTGCCGCGCTCCAGCGCGGCGATGATGCGGGCGGTGACCTCGGCGTACGGGTCGCGGCGCACCGCTGGGCTACGCCGCGTGCGGGCCGTCATGGGATCCCGCGTGGGGCTCGCTGCCGGGTGTCCGGCGCTCGTATACGGTGAGCCGCACCGCGTGGGTGGGGTCGTCGGTGCGCACTGCCTGGATAGCGGTCGCGTGGAAGCCGGGGATCGGCGAATGCCAGAGCGGGATCACCGCCACGGCGTACTGGCCCGAGCGCGTGGTGACCACGCGCCGAGCAGTCGGCTGCAGGAGCATCGGCTCAGGCCGCCTGTGCGGGTCCGTTGCGGCGGTCGAGGCCGCGCGCTAGCCGGGTGATGGCATCCTGCAGGCGACGTGCGTCGAGCTCGTCGAGTGGGCAGCCATACTTCTCGGCGACCCACTCGCGCGTGCGCGCTTCATCGGAGCCGGCGCGCTCGGCGATCGCGAGCACCTCGCGGCGGAGCGGTTCGGCATCCACCGGGCCGGTCGTATCCGTCCCATCGAGGCGCGCCGACAGCTCGTTTCCCAGCCCGGCGCCGTAGTGACGCAGTGCTCGCTTGAGGCCGTCGGTCACGGCGCTCTTGTAGGCAGTCGCATGCGCGTCGGCGGTTTGTTCGTCGACGCCTCCCGTGCCCACGTCGCTGTGTGCGGCGCAGCCGTCGACGGTGACGCGCACGGTCGCCGTGTAGATCCCGAGCACCGGGGTGGCGCTGCGCCGTCCGGTCTGCGGGATCGGGCGGTAGGTGACCTCTCCGACCACTTCAGCGCCCCAGCGGTCCTCGCCGAAGATCGCGTTCGCGAGTTGGATCGCCCGCCACCCTTCCAGGTAGCGGACCGGCCCGTCGCCGCCCTCGCGTGCCGAGATGTGCTCGGGCGCGAGCGTCTGCCGGAGCTTCCGCTTCGCTGCGGTGCTCAGGCGGCGCGGTTGAGGCGCGTTCGTTCGCTCTGCTGCCATGACTGCTCCCTTCGTCTGCGGGCCTCGCCGAGGGCGGCGAGGAAGGCGTCACGCCCGCCCCGCCGCTGGCCCAGCTCGTTGAAGTCGTGCGCTCCCTCCGGAAGCGCGACGGTGATGGCTCGCGTGCCGAGTCCGGACGCGAGCTGCGCCGAAGCGCGACGGCCGGGGCCGTCGGCGTCGAGCGCGAGGTAGACCGTGCGGAAGCCGCGCAGGGCGGCGAGGGCGAGCCGCGATGCGTGCGTCCCCACCAGCGCGACGGCCGGTACGTCCCACTCGCAGGCAGTGAGCCAGTCGAACGGGCCTTCCACCACGACGACCGCGCGCTGTCCGACGAGCCGTGCCCCGGCGAGGCCGAGCAGCGGCGAGGGAGCGCGGAGGTTCAGGTAGCGCGGACTGCGGCCGGCGAGCGACCGACCGGTGAACCAGGTTGCGCGGCGCCCGGCGTCCAGGTCGGGGACGACGACCCGCCCGGTGAACGGTTCGCGATCGCCGTCCAGCAACCCGAGTCGGCCCGCTGCTTCGAGGCTCAGGCGCGACTGACGCAACTGTCGGGCGAGACCGCCTGCGGCGTAGCCGAGGCGAAGCCGGCGTGCCGTCTCCATGGAGATGCCGCGCCGGGTGAGGTAGGAGCGCACGTCCGGGTAGTCGAGGAGCGCACGCTCGTAGTGCTCGACGGTCGCCTCGACGACTGCCAGTGACGCAGCATCGAGTCGAGCGGCCGGCGGCCGTGCCGGGAGCCGGACGACGTTCGCCGGGAGTGCGGGCAGCCCCTGCGAGAGCATCGCTGCGGTCTCGCGGAATGACGTGCCACGAACGCGAGCGACGAAGTCGATCACGTCGCCGCCGGCGTGACAGCCGTAGCAGAACCACGACGCCGTCTCCGGGTAGACCACGAAGCTCGGGTCGCGGTCGCGGTGGAACGGGCAGAGCCCGGCCAGCCGTTTCCCTGACGGCCTGAGTTCGACGCCGGCGGAGGCGACTGTTGCCGCGATCGGGTGTGCGGCGCGGATCGCCGCGACGTCATGCATCAGGAACCGCCGTTTCGATCTCGCTGACCCGTCGCCAGAAGCACTCCTCCTGCACGGTCAGCGCGTCCGCAGGGTCGATGCCCGCGGGCAGGTGAGGCTTCAGGACCTCGCCGGGCGGGTCGCCGAGCTCCCAGTAGCGGGCGATCAGGTCGCCCTCGCTCTCGGCATCGGCAAGCCACGCGAGTAGGGCGTCGACGGCGGGCTGTACGGCAGCCCGCTGCATCTCGGTCCACTCGCTGTAGACGGCATGGCTGTGCTCCCACACGCCGCGCACGGCGCGCTGGAAACGATCGTTCTTGGACACGTTCGGATTCCCTTCATTGGACACGGTTGGTTTCGTTCTCCGGTGCGCCCGACTGCCGGGCGCACCGGCTCCCGCTTGGACGGGCAGCACGAAATCGGGGCCGCCCGAAGGCGGCCCCGAAGGAGGTGGATGGGCTGTGGAATCAGCGGGTCAGGCGAGCGGGCGTGCGCCTCGCAGCGCCTGCGGCGCGAACCGGCGACCGCGCTCCCAGCGGCGCAGGCCGATCGCCGAGACGACCTCGTATTGGCCGTCAGCGGTCGGCATAAGCACCGCGCCTCGCCCGAAGCCTGTCCGGTAATGGACTGCCGCGAGCAACCCGATCCGCCGGCAGGCGGTGAGCCAGAGCCCGTAGAGGTGCCGGGCGAGTTCCTCGGGCAACGCCTCCAGGTCGAGCGGTTCCAGCAGGTCGAGTGCCGCCACTGGCTCGCGGCGGTGGCAGCGGCGTGCCTCGCGCAGCGCGTCTTCTGCCACCCGCACCTTGACGGCCTCCGCGCGGTTTCGTAGCGTTTCGAATGTCTCTTTCAGGTCCGGCTGGCTGCTGATCGACTTTTCCACGGAAGTCAGCAGTCGCCGGGCCTCTTCGTGTCTGGCGTGGTCGAGGTGCTCCTCCACCAGCGTCAGCGCCTCCCGTATCTCCATCTCTCTCTCCTTGCTCCGCTCCTCGTCGAGAAGCCGCTTGATGTCCTCCCGCTGAGCGAGCGCATCCGCCTCGCGTTGCAGGACAGCCGCATGCGCATCGGCCCGCGTGGCGAGCCGGCCCATGTGTTCGGCCACGGAGCGCGCCTGGTGGCGATCGCCCTCGGTGAACCCGCTCCGCGCGATCTCGTCCGCCCGTGCGGCTGCCTCGTGCGTCTGAGCCGCGATGCGGCCGACGCGATCCAGCTCCGCTCGGAAGCGTCGCCACTGGGCGAGTCCCGCCTCGGCCTCCCCCCGCCGGGCGCCGTCGGCCTCGATCACCGACGCGAATTCGGCGAGCGCCGCCTGCGCGTCCGCGACCAACATCCCGATCGCGTCAGGATCGCTCCCGTCGATCACGGGCACGAGCGCCAGTTCATCCGGCACGCGCTCGTCGACCACGAAGCGGTCACGGACCGCCGCGAGCTCAGTCAGGCTGTTCAGCACCAATCCCTGGGTCATCGTCTCCATCTCCTATCTGTGCGCGGCGACGGCGTAGGCGTCGTCACTCGCGGGTGCCATGGGTGCGTCGGCGTCGTCCGGGAACGGTGCCTCGTGGTCGAATGGCGGTGGCTCCAGCGCTGGTGGACGCAGCGGTACGACCGGGGCCGGCCGCTGCTTCCTTGCCCGGTCGCCGGGGACGGCGCAGACCAGTTCGCCCAGCGCCTCGCCCACCACCTCGTGCAGTTGCTGGCGCAATGCGGCCACTACCGCGCCGTCGCTCATCGGCTCGCCTTCAACCGTGAGGGCGAGGAAGAGCACATGCCGGCGGACCTGGTGTCCGGTCTCGAACACCTGCAAGAGTGACGCCAGCTGGCGCTCCTCCTGCTCGACCGTGCGTTGCACCACGATCAGCAGGTGGTCCGGGTGCGGGACGCGCAGCGCACCGAGCTGCGCCCGCGTCGCCCGGCAGAGCATCCGGCGCAATCGTCGTGCCCGGCCGCGCTTCGCGTCGACGAGCACGACCGGTCGCCACGGACGCAGCCGCGTCGCGGCCGCCCGCCATCCGGCGCGGAGTTGCAGACAGCACCAGATGACTGCATGCGTGATCCGCCCGGTCCACCGCCTGATCCATTCGCTCCACCGCCTGAGCAGGTGCGGCTTCCGCTTCCTCGTTCTCCGTTCCATCCGATCCTTCCGTTCCGTCCCGCTCCAGGCGGGACTGTTATGCAGGGATGGCTTTCGAGGCGGCGGCGAGCACGAAGGTGATCACCATCACCGTCGCGACGCAGCGCGCCAGGGCCGGGCCACGGCGGCCTCGGATGTACCGCCGGCCCCCGGACTCGTCGCTCTCTCCGTCATCGAACCGATCCATTGCTTCCTCCTGTGTGGGCACGCGGAATCGCCCCGGATGGGATCCATCGGGGTTGGTTCGTGGCGTGCGGGCTAACTGTCAGGCGTCTGGCGTCGAGCCACGTCGTGCCGGCCCCAGGCGCCGATCGCAGAGGATCGGGCGCTCAGCAAGCGGGCATGCTGGTCACGTCGGCCAAGTGTGTGCGAGTCGTACCCGAACGGGCGCGGCTAGTCGAGCATCGTTTCGGTCATGGCTCCTTTCGTGTCGATGACATAATCCTGCGTGACGATCGCACCGCGGCAGTCGGGGCATCGCTCCAGCGTGTTCCTCGTTCGTTCTCAGTGTGCCTCCTGTCAGTGTTTGCTCTGGATTGGTTGGTGGCTCGTTCGACGGGTCGGGTGGAGAGCGCTGCTCGTTTCCCTGAGCGGGGTGATCCGTCCTCAACGTCCTGGATGAGCCCATCCGTACCGGTTTTCTTGCTCACTGGGAGCTGGCGAGACCGGCGAAACGCACTACTTACGCGGAGCAGCCTAGCAGCGGCGACTCCACGGGCAGTCCACCGGCACGCTTACCTCGCATGACGCACGCTTATTTCGCACTACGCCGCGCTGATCGGTGGCGAGACACTGCGAGCGGTTGGACAGCATCCGGTGGAACGCGCGGCTGCGAGCCTGCCGGGTCGTCTTCGTGGCGGTCCCCAGCCGAGAGCATTGACAAGGATTTCGCCATCGTAAGCGTGAAATAAGCGCGGATTGCCCTCGGATATATATCCGAGGGCAATCCGCGCTTATTTCACGCTTACGATGGCGAAATCCTTGTCAATGCTCTCGGCTGGGGACCGCCACGAAGACGACCCGGCAGGCTCGCAGCCGCGCGTTCCACCGGATGCTGTCCAACCGCTCGCAGTGTCTCGCCACCGATCAGCGCGGCGTAGTGCGAAATAAGCGTGCGTCATGCGAGGTAAGCGTGCCGGTGGACTGCCCGTGGAGTCGCCGCTGCTAGGCTGCTCCGCGTAAGTAGTGCGTTTCGCCGGTCTCGCCAGCTCCCAGTGAGCAAGAAAACCGGTACGGATGGGCTCATCCAGGACGTTGAGGACGGATCACCCCGCTCAGGGAAACGAGCAGCGCTCTCCACCCGACCCGTCGAACGAGCCACCAACCAATCCAGAGCAAACACTGACAGGAGGCACACTGAGAACGAACGAGGAACACGCTGGAGCGATGCCCCGACTGCCGCGGTGCGATCGTCACGCAGGATTATGTCATCGACACGAAAGGAGCCATGACCGAAACGATGCTCGACTAGCCGCGCCCGTTCGGGTACGACTCGCACACACTTGGCCGACGTGACCAGCATGCCCGCTTGCTGAGCGCCCGATCCTCTGCGATCGGCGCCTGGGGCCGGCACGACGTGGCTCGACGCCAGACGCCTGACAGTTAGCCCGCACGCCACGAACCAACCCCGATGGATCCCATCCGGGGCGATTCCGCGTGCCCACACAGGAGGAAGCAATGGATCGGTTCGATGACGGAGAGAGCGACGAGTCCGGGGGCCGGCGGTACATCCGAGGCCGCCGTGGCCCGGCCCTGGCGCGCTGCGTCGCGACGGTGATGGTGATCACCTTCGTGCTCGCCGCCGCCTCGAAAGCCATCCCTGCATAACAGTCCCGCCTGGAGCGGGACGGAACGGAAGGATCGGATGGAACGGAGAACGAGGAAGCGGAAGCCGCACCTGCTCAGGCGGTGGAGCGAATGGATCAGGCGGTGGACCGGGCGGATCACGCATGCAGTCATCTGGTGCTGTCTGCAACTCCGCGCCGGATGGCGGGCGGCCGCGACGCGGCTGCGTCCGTGGCGACCGGTCGTGCTCGTCGACGCGAAGCGCGGCCGGGCACGACGATTGCGCCGGATGCTCTGCCGGGCGACGCGGGCGCAGCTCGGTGCGCTGCGCGTCCCGCACCCGGACCACCTGCTGATCGTGGTGCAACGCACGGTCGAGCAGGAGGAGCGCCAGCTGGCGTCACTCTTGCAGGTGTTCGAGACCGGACACCAGGTCCGCCGGCATGTGCTCTTCCTCGCCCTCACGGTTGAAGGCGAGCCGATGAGCGACGGCGCGGTAGTGGCCGCATTGCGCCAGCAACTGCACGAGGTGGTGGGCGAGGCGCTGGGCGAACTGGTCTGCGCCGTCCCCGGCGACCGGGCAAGGAAGCAGCGGCCGGCCCCGGTCGTACCGCTGCGTCCACCAGCGCTGGAGCCACCGCCATTCGACCACGAGGCACCGTTCCCGGACGACGCCGACGCACCCATGGCACCCGCGAGTGACGACGCCTACGCCGTCGCCGCGCACAGATAGGAGATGGAGACGATGACCCAGGGATTGGTGCTGAACAGCCTGACTGAGCTCGCGGCGGTCCGTGACCGCTTCGTGGTCGACGAGCGCGTGCCGGATGAACTGGCGCTCGTGCCCGTGATCGACGGGAGCGATCCTGACGCGATCGGGATGTTGGTCGCGGACGCGCAGGCGGCGCTCGCCGAATTCGCGTCGGTGATCGAGGCCGACGGCGCCCGGCGGGGGGAGGCCGAGGCGGGACTCGCCCAGTGGCGACGCTTCCGAGCGGAGCTGGATCGCGTCGGCCGCATCGCGGCTCAGACGCACGAGGCAGCCGCACGGGCGGACGAGATCGCGCGGAGCGGGTTCACCGAGGGCGATCGCCACCAGGCGCGCTCCGTGGCCGAACACATGGGCCGGCTCGCCACGCGGGCCGATGCGCATGCGGCTGTCCTGCAACGCGAGGCGGATGCGCTCGCTCAGCGGGAGGACATCAAGCGGCTTCTCGACGAGGAGCGGAGCAAGGAGAGAGAGATGGAGATACGGGAGGCGCTGACGCTGGTGGAGGAGCACCTCGACCACGCCAGACACGAAGAGGCCCGGCGACTGCTGACTTCCGTGGAAAAGTCGATCAGCAGCCAGCCGGACCTGAAAGAGACATTCGAAACGCTACGAAACCGCGCGGAGGCCGTCAAGGTGCGGGTGGCAGAAGACGCGCTGCGCGAGGCACGCCGCTGCCACCGCCGCGAGCCAGTGGCGGCACTCGACCTGCTGGAACCGCTCGACCTGGAGGCGTTGCCCGAGGAACTCGCCCGGCACCTCTACGGGCTCTGGCTCACCGCCTGCCGGCGGATCGGGTTGCTCGCGGCAGTCCATTACCGGACAGGCTTCGGGCGAGGCGCGGTGCTTATGCCGACCGCTGACGGCCAATACGAGGTCGTCTCGGCGATCGGCCTGCGCCGCTGGGAGCGCGGTCGCCGGTTCGCGCCGCAGGCGCTGCGAGGCGCACGCCCGCTCGCCTGACCCGCTGATTCCACAGCCCATCCACCTCCTTCGGGGCCGCCTTCGGGCGGCCCCGATTTCGTGCTGCCCGTCCAAGCGGGAGCCGGTGCGCCCGGCAGTCGGGCGCACCGGAGAACGAAACCAACCGTGTCCAATGAAGGGAATCCGAACGTGTCCAAGAACGATCGTTTCCAGCGCGCCGTGCGCGGCGTGTGGGAGCACAGCCATGCCGTCTACAGCGAGTGGACCGAGATGCAGCGGGCTGCCGTACAGCCCGCCGTCGACGCCCTACTCGCGTGGCTTGCCGATGCCGAGAGCGAGGGCGACCTGATCGCCCGCTACTGGGAGCTCGGCGACCCGCCCGGCGAGGTCCTGAAGCCTCACCTGCCCGCGGGCATCGACCCTGCGGACGCGCTGACCGTGCAGGAGGAGTGCTTCTGGCGACGGGTCAGCGAGATCGAAACGGCGGTTCCTGATGCATGACGTCGCGGCGATCCGCGCCGCACACCCGATCGCGGCAACAGTCGCCTCCGCCGGCGTCGAACTCAGGCCGTCAGGGAAACGGCTGGCCGGGCTCTGCCCGTTCCACCGCGACCGCGACCCGAGCTTCGTGGTCTACCCGGAGACGGCGTCGTGGTTCTGCTACGGCTGTCACGCCGGCGGCGACGTGATCGACTTCGTCGCTCGCGTTCGTGGCACGTCATTCCGCGAGACCGCAGCGATGCTCTCGCAGGGGCTGCCCGCACTCCCGGCGAACGTCGTCCGGCTCCCGGCACGGCCGCCGGCCGCTCGACTCGATGCTGCGTCACTGGCAGTCGTCGAGGCGACCGTCGAGCACTACGAGCGTGCGCTCCTCGACTACCCGGACGTGCGCTCCTACCTCACCCGGCGCGGCATCTCCATGGAGACGGCACGCCGGCTTCGCCTCGGCTACGCCGCAGGCGGTCTCGCCCGACAGTTGCGTCAGTCGCGCCTGAGCCTCGAAGCAGCGGGCCGACTCGGGTTGCTGGACGGCGATCGCGAACCGTTCACCGGGCGGGTCGTCGTCCCCGACCTGGACGCCGGGCGCCGCGCAACCTGGTTCACCGGTCGGTCGCTCGCCGGCCGCAGTCCGCGCTACCTGAACCTCCGCGCTCCCTCGCCGCTGCTCGGCCTCGCCGGGGCACGGCTCGTCGGACAGCGCGCGGTCGTCGTGGTGGAAGGCCCGTTCGACTGGCTCACTGCCTGCGAGTGGGACGTACCGGCCGTCGCGCTGGTGGGGACGCACGCATCGCGGCTCGCCCTCGCCGCCCTGCGCGGCTTCCGCACGGTCTACCTCGCGCTCGACGCCGACGGCCCCGGCCGTCGCGCTTCGGCGCAGCTCGCGTCCGGACTCGGCACGCGAGCCATCACCGTCGCGCTTCCGGAGGGAGCGCACGACTTCAACGAGCTGGGCCAGCGGCGGGGCGGGCGTGACGCCTTCCTCGCCGCCCTCGGCGAGGCCCGCAGACGAAGGGAGCAGTCATGGCAGCAGAGCGAACGAACGCGCCTCAACCGCGCCGCCTGAGCACCGCAGCGAAGCGGAAGCTCCGGCAGACGCTCGCGCCCGAGCACATCTCGGCACGCGAGGGCGGCGACGGGCCGGTCCGCTACCTGGAAGGGTGGCGGGCGATCCAACTCGCGAACGCGATCTTCGGCGAGGACCGCTGGGGCGCTGAAGTGGTCGGAGAGGTCACCTACCGCCCGATCCCGCAGACCGGACGGCGCAGCGCCACCCCGGTGCTCGGGATCTACACGGCGACCGTGCGCGTCACCGTCGACGGCTGCGCCGCACACAGCGACGTGGGCACGGGAGGCGTCGACGAACAAACCGCCGACGCGCATGCGACTGCCTACAAGAGCGCCGTGACCGACGGCCTCAAGCGAGCACTGCGTCACTACGGCGCCGGGCTGGGAAACGAGCTGTCGGCGCGCCTCGATGGGACGGATACGACCGGCCCGGTGGATGCCGAACCGCTCCGCCGCGAGGTGCTCGCGATCGCCGAGCGCGCCGGCTCCGATGAAGCGCGCACGCGCGAGTGGGTCGCCGAGAAGTATGGCTGCCCACTCGACGAGCTCGACGCACGTCGCCTGCAGGATGCCATCACCCGGCTAGCGCGCGGCCTCGACCGCCGCAACGGACCCGCACAGGCGGCCTGAGCCGATGCTCCTGCAGCCGACTGCTCGGCGCGTGGTCACCACGCGCTCGGGCCAGTACGCCGTGGCGGTGATCCCGCTCTGGCATTCGCCGATCCCCGGCTTCCACGCGACCGCTATCCAGGCAGTGCGCACCGACGACCCCACCCACGCGGTGCGGCTCACCGTATACGAGCGCCGGACACCCGGCAGCGAGCCCCACGCGGGATCCCATGACGGCCCGCACGCGGCGTAGCCCAGCGGTGCGCCGCGACCCGTACGCCGAGGTCACCGCCCGCATCATCGCCGCGCTGGAGCGCGGCACTGTCCCGTGGCGTCACCCCTGGCGCGCACGCGGCCTGCGCAACGCGGTCTCGCACCGCCCCTACCGGGGGATCAACCTGCTGGTACTCAGCCTGACCTCGATGGAGGCGGGCTACGACGACGCCCGCTGGCTGACGTTTCGGCAGGCGGAGCAGCTCGGCGGGCACGTCCGCCGCGGCGAGCACGGGACACGGGTCGTCTTCTGGAAGTGGCCCGCACGCGACGAGGACCGCAACAGCGACTCTCCGGATGCAGACCGGGGCCCGGCCTTCCCGTTGATGCGGCTCTACACCGTCTTCAACGTCGCGCAGTGCGAGGGGCTCTCGCTCCCGGATCCGGAGTCCGGAGGTGAGTTCGACCCCCTGGAGTGGGCCGAGGCGATTGTCGCTGGCTATGCGGACGGGCCTCACGTCTTCCATGACGGTGAGTCCGCCTACTACATCCCCTCGCGCGACGAGGTGCACCTCCCGCCGCTCGGCGCGTTCCGCGATGTCGACGGCTACTACGCGACGCTCTTCCACGAACTCGCCCATTCGACCGGACATCGCTCGCGCCTCGACCGCGAGGGCTACCAGAAGTCGGCACCGTTCGGCTCGCCGGTCTATTCACGCGAGGAGCTGGTCGCGGAGTTCGCGGCGGCGTTCCTCTGCCAGGAGGCCGGGAGCGACGCCTCGCGCCTCGACCAATCCGCCGCCTACATCGCGTCGTGGCTGCGGGCGCTCAACGACGACCGCCGGCTCGCGGTCGCGGCGGCCGGACAGGCCCAGCGCGCCGTCGACCACATCCTCGGCTACACCCCGCAGCCGACCGCAACCGATGTCCACGAAGAGGAGCATGCAGATGTATAGCCCGAAGATCTCGGAGCGGTTGATCCCTGTTATTTGGAATAAGTGCAGAGGGCCGATACTCCGCAGAGCCAGTGGGCCGGTGGTATGATATACACCATGATGGATGTCCGCCTGGAGGGCCCCCATGCAACGCACCAACATCT
>Ga0114916_1001725_pt1 | contig 12072 bp, 7 predicted proteins | sample MalvirAntarct_66_FD_83501 | JGI IMG/M metagenome (GOLD analysis project Ga0114916, IMG submission 83501) | Marine viral communities from the Global Malaspina Expedition - Malaspina viral metaG Antarct_66 | ecosystem: Environmental > Aquatic > Marine > Oceanic | place: West Anvers Island... | reverse complement strand
CGGCTTCCTCATCGCCACGGTGCGCGCCGTCGCCGGCACCTTCCGCGACGTCGACACCGAGACGCTCTGGACGCTCGTCTTTCTGACGCTCTTCCTGCTGTTCAGCATTTCCGAGTCCAGCATTGCCCGGCAGAACAACCTGGTGTGGGTCATGTACGTGGCGTTCACGGCGGCGTATGGATGGCGGCCGGAGCCTCGCCGCGTCCGGCCGCTGCCGCGGATCGTGTGGCCGGAGCGCCGTAGGGGCGAGGCGGCCGTGTCGGCGGAGACGAGCGCGCCCCGGCGCTGATCCGCTACTGCGACGCCAGCCGCCCACGAAGGTGGGCCGAGACGGGACTGTCATGGACCTTCAGGCATACAGCACATTCGAGCGGCACGAATGGTCGGCGCTGCGCTTCAACACGCCGCTCACCCTGTCCGAGGCGGACCTCGTGGCACTCAGCGGCCTCAACGAGGTCGTGTCGGAGCAGGAGGTGATCGAGATCTACCTGCCGCTGTCGCGCCTGCTCAACCTGCACGTCCGCGCAGCGCGCCAGCTCGGCGCGGTCAAGGACGAGTTCCTCGGCCGCTTCGTGCGCAGCCCGCCCTACGTGATCGCCGTCGCCGGCAGCGTCGCCGTCGGCAAGAGCACCTTCGCGCGCATCCTGCAGGCGATCCTGGCGCGCTGGCCTGACCATCCGCACGTCGAGCTGGTCACCACGGACGGCTTCCTGCGCCCCAACGCTTGGCTGCAGGAGAACGGCCTGATGAAGCGAAAGGGCTTCCCGGAGAGCTACGACCTCAGGGCGATGGTCGAGTTCCTGGGCCAGGTGAAGTCCGGCGCGCCGGAGGCGAAGGCGCCCGTCTATTCGCACCAGGCCTACGACATCGTGCCGGGACAGTGGCAGACGGTGGCGCAGCCCGACATCCTGATCTTCGAGGGCCTGAACGTCCTGCAGACCAACACCGCGGAGGCGCCCGTCGGCCGGTCGCCGGCGGTCCTCGTGTCCGACTTCTTCGATTTCTCGCTCTATCTCGACGCCGACCGGAACGACATCGAGAACTGGTACATCGAGCGGTTCCTGCTGCTGCAGCAGAGCGCCTTCCGCAAGCGCTCCTCCTTCTTCCACCACTACCGCGACCTGCCGGACTCGGAGGCCCGGGAGACCGCGCGGCAGATCTGGCGCGACATCAACCTCGTGAACCTGACGGAGAACATCATCCCGACGCGCGGCCGGGCGAACGTCGTTCTGCGCAAGCGCGCCGACCACGCGATCGGCGAGATCAAGCTCCGCCAGATCTGAGGCCTGTTAGAACCGGAAATCCGGTCAGGCCGTTTCCCGCAGCCCGATCTCGGCCAGCGCCTCGCGCACCGTGAGGATGGCGCAGCCGGCGGCCGCCGCAGCAGCCGCGACACGCTCCAGCTGGTCGGGCGTCGAACCGAACGCGGTCGGCCGGCGGCGCACGTCGTGGCTGAAAAAGATCACCCAGCCGTTGCGCCGTCGCGCCTCCTCGATCAGCGCCAGTGCCGGCGCGATGTTCTCCTCGCCGTAGATCTTGTGCGACGGCAGCAGCGACGCGTCGATCGTGCCGGCGCACAGGCCGGACCAGATGCCGCGCGCAGTGGTGAAACGGCGGCCCATCAGCGCCTTCGAATCGAGGCCGACATTGCCGTAGGGATAGGCGAAGTTCGCCATCCGGTAACCCGGCACGATCTCCGCCATGCGCGCGGCGTTGCGGTCCAGATCGGCAGCGAGCGTACCCGGATCGGTCAGCGCACAGTCGCGATGCGCGTAGGTATGGCAGGCGAGTTCGTGCCCGGCCGCCACCATGTCGGGCAACACGGAGGGATCGAACCCCTCGCCGCTCATGTCGAAACGGCGGTCGTCGGCCAGGCAGACATAGTAGGTGCCGCGCCCGCCGTGCCGCTCGAGGATCGGCGCCCCCTCGTGCAGCGCCGACGGCGGGAAGTCGTCGAACGTGAAGGACACGATCGGCCGGCGGTTCGTCATGCGGTGCGGCCGGCGGTGCCGCAGCGGGACGAGCCGGCGATAGAACTTGTTGAGGAAAGCGCCCTGCTCCCGATAGAGCCGCGCGACGGCCGGAACCTCGTTCATGCCGTCTCTCCGCCGCGCGTCCCCGCGCGTGCCGCGATGTCCCGATAGAGCCATGCCCGATAGAGCTTGAGCGACATGTCGCGAAGGCGCATCGGCAGGATCCGGAACCTGTCTATGACCGTGGCTTCCAGCAGCCGCAGCATCGCACGCGGAAACGGCAGCCGCGCCGCAAGCCGCGCGGCGCGGAACAGCGGCAGCCGCTCGACCTCGCCGGGGTGTCGCCCGTACAGAACCTCGAAGTTCGCGACCGACTCGCGATACTTGCGCAGCAGCACCTCCGCCGATGAGAAGCCGCGATGCACCGCCGGATTGTCGACCTGGACGATCGGCGCCAGCTTCATCGCGCGGATCGCCCAGTCCACGTCCTCCCAGCCCCAGCCCCGGAAAGCGTCGGAGAACGGACACGCCAGCATGACGTCGCGGCGCACCAACAGGTTGCTGGTATAGGCATACTTCGCCGGGTCGCGCTGCCGGTCGACCGCCGGAAGGCAGTGGTCGCGCCGGCTGGACCAGACGTGCAGGTCGTGCGACGGGTCGTCGTCGACCCCGAGTTCCATGTCGAAACCGCCGAAGGCGATCCCGACGGGGCGGCTCCGGATCAGCGCGATATAGTCGGCGAGAAAGGTCTCCCGCTCGACCGACATGTCGCCATCCAGGAACAGCACATGCCCGCCGCGCGCCTGCTCCGCGAGCAGGTTGCGGATGCGCGACCGTCCGCGGTTGCGCCCCGCCAGCAACACCGTGACCGCCGTTCCGTCCACCGCCTCCGCCACGGCGATCGCCGCCGCACCGAAGAGCGGATCAGGCGAGGCGTCGTCGGCGCAGACGATCTCGACCGCGTCGTCGAGCGTCGCCGCGCACCTGGCGAGGTCGCGCAGCAGTTCCGAGGGATCGGAGCCGTAGAACGGCACCAGCACGGACAGCACGATCTGCGCGTCCGGCGCGGCGGCGGCCGGATTGCGCACCCGCTCCACGTCGCCGGCGATCCGATCGCGTGCCGGCGCTGCCTCGCCCATCATCCCGTCCCCCTCGCGGCCAGCCGGCCGCGCAGCCCAGCCACCATCCCGCGGCAGCCGCCGACGTCCAATGCCAGCGCCACCGGAACGTATACGACAATGCCGGCCGCTATCTTCAGGAGAAGCACAGCCACCCCGGTCTCGCCGGGGATCAGCCAAACTGCGGCGCCCATCGCACCGGCTGCGATGCCGCCCCGCACCACCGTGCCGGGGATCAGCGGTATCGGGAAGAACCGGCGCCCGACCCAGGTCGCCAGCACCAGCGCCACCGCATAGGAGATCACCGTCGCGATCACCGCACCCGGCAGTCCCATCCGCGGGATCAGAAGGATGTTCAGCACGACGTTCAGGACGGTCGGCGGCGCCGCCATCCAGGCCATCAGGTCGGTGCGGCGCGACAGGATGAAGGCGTTGTGGACATAGTGCGCCATCAGGCCGTTCATCAGCGCCGCCAGCACGATCCACGGCACCAGCGTGGACGCCGACGCGCGGAACTCCGCGCCGACCATGACGCTGGCCAGCGGCGCGGCGATCGCGGCGAGGCCGGCCGCCGCCGGGAAGGCCAGCAGGACGATCATCTCGGCATTGCGGCGGGAGACCTCCACCGCCGCCTCGCGGCCCTCGCGCTCCAGCGCGGCGATCATCAGCGGCAGGCCGGCCATCGCGATCCAGATGAAGATGATGCCGACGATCCGGCTGGCCAGCGCATAGCTCGCCGCATAGACGCCGACCGCGGCCTCGCCGAGATACCAGCCGATGAGATACCGGTCCGCCGCCGCGAGCGCGAATTCCAGCGCCAGCGACATCGAGACCGGCAGGCCATAGGCGAAGAAGCGCTTCAGCTCGGGGATCGACGGCGTGGTCGGCCGCGCGATGCGCACCACCGCCGGCAGGTCGAAGGCCAGGCAGACGAGCGCCGCCGCCGCCAGCGCCACGAAGGGGGCCGCCTCGCGCAGGTCGGTCGTCAGGATCAGGACCACGGCGACGCCGAGGCCGATCACCGAATAGACGGATTCGAGCGTACCGAAGAGGCGCACGTTCCGCGCCGCACGGTGCGTCTCGAGGCCCACCATCAGGACCGAGCGCAGCAGCAGCACCGCCAGGCCGAAATACATCACGCTGCGCACCGCGGCCGGCAGGTCGGCCAGTTCGACGGCACCCGCATAGACCGCGGCCACGGCCAGACACAGCACCGCCACCGCCGCATAGCCGGTGGCGAAATGCTCGCCCAGGCGCCCCTCGCCGCGCGCCGTCTCGTAGAAGCGCGCCATGCCCGCATGCACCCAGGTGAAGCAGGACATCTGCACCAGCTGCGTGGTCGCCAGGACGAGCGCGTAGCGGCCATACTCCTCCGGCAGCAGCAGGCGCGTGAACAGGATGATGGTGCCGAACGCGACGGCGCCCTGTATGGCGTTGACCGGCAGGTAGCCGAGGATGTGACGCCAGAACATGTGGCCTGCGAACCGTAGGTGACGAGCGGCGGATCTGGCACGAGGCTGCGGCCGCGACGCCGGCGCCGAAGCGCCGCATCGTCTGCCGCCGCTCGGTGGATAGTGAGTCGCACCGATCGGGTCAACCGCGGCGGGTGGCGACGGCCGGCTCCGGGGTGAATGTGCTACGCCCGCGGTTTACGGCGGCTTAAAGTCTGCCGTGCACTCTCGTCGCGTCGCAGCACCGTCCTCGACGGTTCTCGGCCGGGCCTCTATATGCGGGGTGCCCGCATTTCCGGGAAGTCGCCGGCCGGAGCCCTGCCCAGGGCACCGCCCCGCCTTCGCGCCGTGGAACGATCGGTTCGTCATGACCAGAGTCACCGCGCTCCTGTTCGCCTGCCTGTCCCTCGCCGTCGGATCGGCGACCGTGGCACCGCCCGCCGCGGCGGCACTGGACACCCCGAGCGGCATCCAGCGCAAGATCGACCTGTGGAGCAACGAAACCGGCCCGCACCTGCGCGGCTCGGCCATTGCCCAGCGCCGCCGCGACCCGCGCGTGCCGGGCGACATGGACAAGGCGTTCCTCGGCCCGGATCCGATGGGCGTGCCCTATCGCCAGAAGGACTTCGACAAGCTGGCCGCCCTCGGCGCCAACGTCGTGACGCTCTCCCACCCCGGCCCCTTCGCCGAGACGCCGCCCTTCGCCGTCGACAAGGCGGCGCAGGACAATCTCGACCGGCTGATCGACCTCGCGGAGAAGGCCGACCTGTTCGTCGTCCTGTCGTTCCGCGCCGGGCCGGGCCGCAGCGAGTTCACCTTCCACCCCCACTCCGGCGGGACCTGGTTCCCGAACGAGATGTACAACGACAGCGTCTGGAAGGATCCGGCCGCGCAGCAGGCCTGGGTCGACATGTGGACGCACGTGGCGAAGCGCTACAAGGACCGCAAGTCGGTCATCGCCTACGACCCCATGTCCGAGCCCAACTCGCACCTCGTCGGCAGCGGCATCGACGACCGCATCGAGATATACGATCCGGCGAAGTTCCACCGGAAGTATGGCGGCACGACCTACGACTGGAACACGCTCTACCCGCGCATCGTGAAGGCGATCCGGGCGGTGGACACCGAAACGCCGATCCTGATCAGCGGCAACGGCTATGCCTCGATGGCCTTCCTGCCCTATGTGAAGGTGCTCGACGTACCGAACCTGGTTTATGCGGTCCACCAGTACGAACCCTGGCAGTTCACCCACCAGGAACCCGACGCGAACATCGTCTATCCCGGCACAGTCAAGCCCGAGCACGGCCCACCCTTCCGCATCGACAAGGCATACGTCGAAGGGGTCTATGCCACGATCGACGACTTCAAGCGGAAGCACGACGTCCGGGTCGCGGTCTCGGAATTCGGCCTCAGGCGCTATGCGCCGGGCGGCCCGCGCTACCTCGTCGACCAGATCGACATCATCGAGACGCGCCACATGAACTCGTTCATCTGGCACTGGCCGACCAGCCATCAGCCCTACGAGGCGGCGGTAAACCAGCACAACTACCTCTTCGGAACGGACCCGAACAGCAAGGCCGAGGTGGCCGACAGCCCCTATGAGCCGATCCTGCGCGACTTCTGGGGCAGGAACCGCTTCCGGCCCTCCAACGTGAACTTCGAGCGGAGCAAGTAGGACATGGCGCCCCCGACCGTCGCGAAGATGCTGCGCACCCTCCAGTCCTACGTGCCCATCCTGAAGCCCGCCAAGGAACAGCTGCAGATCACGATGCGGCGCATCCGGCGGCAGCCGCACGAGCCCGACTTCCTGATGCTGCCGCGTCTCGGGCTCGGCCCCGCGCCGCTCTGCCTCGACATCGGCACCAATTACGGCCAGAGCATCGATTCGATGACGCTGATGCTGCCGGACGTCCGGATCGTCGCGTTCGAGCCCAACCCCGGCCTCGCCGCCCGCGTGCGCGGACGTTTCGCCGGCCGTTCGTCGCTGACGCTGCACCAGGTGGCGCTCGGCGAGGAGGACGGCGAGATGGTCCTGCACGTGCCGGTCTATCGCGGCTACGAATATGACGGCCTCGCCTCGCTCGACCGCGCCAGTGCCGCCGGGTGGCTGGGACCGGAGACGGTGTACGGCTTCGACCCGCGCCGGCTCGAGATCCGCGAGATGAAGGTCCAGATCCGCAGGCTCGACGATTTCGCGCTGAAGCCCGCCTTCGTGAAGATCGACGTCCAGGGCGCCGAACTGGGCGTGCTCCGCGGCGGACGCCACACCTTGGAAACGGCGCGGCCCATCGTCATGGCCGAGGCGGTCGACGAGGACAGCCCGGTCATGCGCTTCATGTCCGAACTCGGCTACGAGCGCTTCGTGAAGGTCGGCGACCGCCTCACCCGTCAGGCCGACTATGGCGAGAACGTCTTCCTGGTCCCGTCCGAAGCACGGCTCGACGCGAGCGTCGCCGACCGCGCGGCTGCCTGACCGCTTGGTAGCACCCTGGTCCTGGAAGTTCGAATCCGGGGGCCCTTTCCTACTTTCCCGGACAAGCCGCCGAAGGCGGCGCAGATCCGGGACCTAGGGGCCGGCGCCGTGGCGGCACCAGGATCGTCCGGCATCGGTGCGCTTGCTCTAGGTCCCGGATCTGCGCGCTTCGCGCTTGTCCGGGAAGGTAGAATCAGGCGTGGCTCGGACATCGGCATTTAGCCGGCGCTCGGAGCCCGGAACTGCGCCGCATTGCCACGGTTGCGCCATGCCATAGACTAGGGGGCTAAGGGACACGCCACGCCAAGGTAGCGCCATGCAGCCGGCCAAGCTGAGCCTCGACGACAAGTACACGGCCGAAAGCGGCCGCGTCTTCCTGACGGGCTCGCAGGCCCTGGTCCGCCTGCCCCTCGTCCAACGCCGCCGCGACCTCGCGGCGGGCCTCAATACGGCGGGCTTCATCTCCGGCTATCGCGGCTCGCCGCTCGGCGGCTACGACCAGCAGCTCTGGTCGGCGAAGCGCTTCCTGGACGAGCACCACATCCGTTTCCAGCCGGGCGTGAACGAGGACCTCGCCGCCACCGCCGTCTGGGGAACCCAGCAGGCCGGCGCCTTCGGCGACGCGCGCTATGACGGCGTCTTCGGCATCTGGTACGGCAAGGGACCGGGCGTCGACCGGTCCGGCGACGCCTTCAAGCACGCCAACAATGCCGGCACGGCGAAGCATGGCGGCGTGCTGGCGCTCGCCGGCGACGACCATATGGCGAAGTCGTCGACCACCGCGCACCAGAGCGAATACGCCTTCATCGACGCGATGATCCCGGTCATCGTGCCGGCCGGCGTGCAGGAATTCCTCGATTTCGGCCTGCACGGCTGGGCGATGTCGCGCTTCGCCGGCCTCTGGGTCGGCTTCAAGTGCATCGGCGAGACGGTCGACAGCGCCGCCACGGTGCTGGTTGACCTGGACCGCGTGAACACGCTCGTGCCGGCCGATTTCGAGATGCCGCAGGGCGGCCTCAACACCCGCATCATCGTCGCGGAGTTCCTGCTGCTCGAGGAACTGCTGCACCGCTACAAGATTCCGGCCGCCCTCGCCTATGCCCGCACCAACCGGCTCGACCGCGTCGCCATCGGCGGCCCGCGCCGGCGCATCGGCATCGTCGCCGCCGGCAAGTCCTACCTCGACGTCCGCCAGGCGCTCGACGACCTCGGCCTCGACGAGCGCACCGCCCAGGAGATCGGCCTCTCGGTCTACAAGGTCGCGATGACGTGGCCGATGGAGACGGAGGGTCTGCGCGCCTTCGCCGAGGGCCTCGACCTGCTGATGATGGTCGAGGAGAAGCGCAGCATCATGGAGTGGCAGGCGAAGGAGGCGCTCTACAGCCTCCCGGCCGACCGCCGGCCGCTGATCGTCGGCAAGACCGACGAGCGCGGCGCCCCGCTCTTCCCGTCGAACGGCGAACTGTCGCCGGGTCAGATCGCCCGCGCCATCGTCGCGCGCCTGGACGGCCTCGCCGTGCCCGACGGCCTGCGCGAGCGCATGAAGGAGCGGCTGGCCGACCGCGACCGGCTGATGTCCCAGAGCGCCGGCAACCAGCCCGCCCCGATGGCGCGCACGCCCTATTTCTGCTCGGGCTGCCCGCACAACACGTCCACCCGCGTGCCCGAGGGCAGCCGCGCCGGTGCCGGCATCGGCTGCCACTACATGGCGCAGTGGATGGACCGCAAGACGGCGAGCTTCACCCACATGGGCGCCGAGGGCGCCAACTGGACCGGTCAGGCGCACTTCGTCGAGACGAAGCACATCTTCCAGAATCTCGGCGACGGCACCTACTTCCACTCCGGCCTGCTGGCGATCCGCGCCGCCGTCGCGTCAGGCGTGAACATCACCTACAAGATCCTCTACAACGACGCCGTCGCGATGACGGGCGGCCAGCATGTCGACGGCCCGCTGACGGTCTCGATGATCGCCAACCAGGTCGCCGCCGAGGGCGTGAACCGGGTCGTCGTCGTCACCGACGAGCCGGACAAGTATCCCAAGGATTACGGCTTCCCCGCCGGGACGAAGGTCGAGCACCGCGAGGCGCTGGACCGGGTGCAGCGCGAACTGCGCGAGCTGACCGGCACCACCGTCCTGATCTACGACCAGACCTGTGCCGCCGAGAAGCGCCGCCGCCGCAAGCGCGGCACCTTCCCGGACCCCGACAAGCGCGTCTTCATCAACGAACTCGTCTGCGAGGGCTGCGGCGACTGCGGCGTGAAGTCGAACTGCGTCTCCGTGCAGCCGGTCGAGACCGAGTTCGGCCGCAAGCGCATGATCGACCAGTCGTCCTGCAACAAGGACTTCTCCTGCCTGAACGGCTTCTGCCCGTCCTTCGTCACGGTGCGGGGCGGCAAGCCGCGCAAGCAGAAGGGCGTCGGAAAGGGCGAGACCGAGGGCCCGCGCCTCGTGCTGCCGGAACCTGAGCTTCCGACCCTGGACCAGCCCTACGGCATCCTGATCACGGGCATCGGCGGCACCGGCGTCATCACCATCGGCGCGCTGCTGGCGACCGCCGCCCACATCGAGGGCAAGGCAGCGACGATCATGGACATGACCGGCCTCGCCCAGAAGGGCGGCGCCGTGTGGAGCCACCTGCGCCTCGCGAATGCTCCCGACGACCTGCACGCCGTGCGCATCGCGGCGGGCGGCGCCCGCCTGCTGCTCGGCTGCGACCTCGTCGTCTCCAGCCAGCCCGATTCCGTCTCCAAGCTGGAGCGCGGCGTCAGCCGGGCGGTGATCAACACCCACCGCACCTTCACGGGCGAGTTCACCCGCAATCCCGACATGGCCTTCCCCGACGACGCGCTGCGCTCGCGGATCTCGGCCGCCGTCGGCGAGGAGGGTGCGGACTTCATCGAGGCGACGCGCCTCGCCACGGCGCTGATGGGCGATTCGATCGCGACCAACCTCTTCATGACCGGCTTCGCCTGGCAGAGGGGTCTGATCCCGATCTCGCTGCAGGCGATCGAGCAGGCGATCGAACTCAACGGCGTCGCGATCGAGGCCAACAAGCGCGCCTTCGAGTGGGGCCGCCGCGCCGCCGCCGACGCCGCGGCCGTGGAACGCGCCGTCGCTCCCGTTGCAGCACCGGAGAAGGTCGCCTTCGCCTCGTCCCTCGATGAGATCGTCGCCACCCGCAAAGACTTCCTGAAGGACTATCAGAGCGGCCGCTACGCGAAGCGCTACGAGGCGCTGGTGCGCAAGGCCGAGGCGGCCGAGAAGGACGGCGCCAAGGGCCGCACCGGCCTCGCCGAAGCGGTCGCGCGCAACTACTTCAAGCTGCTCGCCTACAAGGACGAATACGAGGTGGCGCGCCTCTATGCCGGTGCCGGCGGCCATTTCCGCAAGGCGCTGGAGAAGCAGTTCGAGGGCGACTATCGGATCGAGTTCAACCTCGCCCCGCCGCTGATAGCCAAGACCAACAAGGAGACCGGCGAGCCCCGCAAGATCGTCTACGGTCCTTGGATGCTGAAGGCGTTCGGCGTGCTGTCGCTCCTGAAGGTCCTGCGCGGCACGCCGCTCGATCCCTTCGGCAAGACCGAGGAGCGCCGCACCGAACGCCGCCTCATCAAGGACTACGAGGCGACGGTCGCCGAACTGCTGAAGGGGCTGACGGCCGAGAACCACGCCGCCGCCGTCGAGGTCGCCCGCGTCCCGGACCAGATCCGCGGCTTCGGCCACGTGAAGCTGGCCACTCTGGAGAAAGCGAAGAAGCGCGAGGCCGAGTTGATCGAACGCTTCCGCAACCCGATGCGTCAGGCGGCGGCGGCCGAGTAACGCCCGGTCAGCCCAGCAGCCGCGCCATCTCCGCCAGCAGCCGCTTGCGCGCCGCGTCGTCCGGCGCGCGCTCCAGCGCCTGGCGGAGCGCGATGGCGAGGCGGGCATAGTCGTTGTGCCAGTCCTGGCCGCCCACCGTCTCCGGCCGCAGCCGCCGTCCGGCTGCGGCGGTCGGCAATGCCCGCCGGATCTGTCCGCCGCCCGCGGGTATCTCCACCCGCTCGTCCAGTTCGGGCACGAACGTCCGGTCGGCCGGCACGCCAGCGGCGATCGCCGCCTCGCGCTGCGCCGCCAGTGCCGCCGCCTCGCCGTGCACCAGGAAGAGCCCCTGGCGGATCGGCAGGCGCTCCCGGATCCAGTCCGTGATCCCGTCGCCGTCGGCATGGCCGGAATAGACGTCGATCTGCCGGATCGCCGCCTTGACCTCGACCTCCTCGCCCTGGATGCGCACCACCCCGGCACCCTCGGCGAGCAGCCGGCCGAGCGTCGCCGGCGCCTGGTAGCCCACCAGCATCACGGTGGTGTCGGGGCGCCAGAGATAGCTCTTCAGGTGGTGCCGGATGCGCCCGGCCTCGCACATGCCGCTGCCGGCGATCACGATCGCGCCGCCCTTGAAGCGGTCGATCGACTTGCTCTGCTCCACCGTCTCGGCGAAGTGGAAGTTCGGCGCCAGGAAGGCCGCCTCGCCCAGATGCTTCAGGTCATCGAGGTCATCGGCGTGGGCGCCGAACACCCCCGTCGCCCGGATCGCCAATGGCGAGTCGAGAAAGACCGGCACCTTCGGCAGTTCGCCATGGTGCAGCAGCAGCGCCAGGTCGGCGAGCAGCTCCTGCGTCCGCTCCACCGCAAACGCCGGGATCAGCATCATGCCGCGCCGGTCGAGTGCCGCACGCACCTCGCGCGCCAGGACTTTCCGCCGCTGCTCGGGCGTCACCCGTTCGCGCGTGCGGCCGCCATAGGTGCCTTCGCAGACCACCACGTCCATGCCCTGCGGCGCATCGGGGTCCGGGTGGAACAGCTTGTGCTCCGGCCCGATGTCGCCCGAGAACAGGATCCGGTGCGCCGGCTCGCCGGCCTCGCTCGCCGCGATCTCGACCTCGATCGACGCCGAACCGAGGATGTGCCCGGCGTTCCAGAACCGCACCCGAACGCCTTCGGCGACCCGCGTCCACGCCTCGTAGGCGACCGGGCGCATCAGGTCCAGGCAGGCGTCGGCGTCGGCCGCCGTGTAGATCGG
>Ga0114916_1001724_pt1 | contig 12073 bp, 14 predicted proteins | sample MalvirAntarct_66_FD_83501 | JGI IMG/M metagenome (GOLD analysis project Ga0114916, IMG submission 83501) | Marine viral communities from the Global Malaspina Expedition - Malaspina viral metaG Antarct_66 | ecosystem: Environmental > Aquatic > Marine > Oceanic | place: West Anvers Island... | reverse complement strand
ATATAGCGCACTATTATTCTGTAAAGGAGTACTTTAAAAGACCCAAATAAAATTCTTGTTCAGCAATCAGAGAATGTGCAATATGGTCGTCAGATAAGATTTGACAATGTCAAAAAAATTAATCTTCTCGAAAATACCATTAAAAACTATATAAAGGAAGCTGTGGAAGTTGAAAGATCTAATCAGAAAATTTCATTAAAAAAAGTATCAGATTATAGCGTACCAATAGAATTGAAATTAAAATTTGATGAAGATGTATCATTTAAAACCGCGTTTAAAAACCTAACACCTGGCCGTCAAAAAGGCTATTTACTGCATTTTACAAAACCAAAGCAGTCTGTAACTCGAATATCAAGAATTGAAAAATGTAAGAAACGGATTTTTAATGGTAAGGGACTAAACGATTGTGTCTGCGGACTTTCTAAACGTATGCCAAATTGTGATGGATCACATAAGCAATTATTATCAACCTGATCTTGACATTTAGTACTTGTTACCATCGTCTTAACAACATCTTATTGCATTCTACGTATCTTTGAATATGCGTTGTATCGTTTTTTTTATTTCGTATTTGACACTATCAACATTAACCTTTGCCCAAGATGATTTTTTGGCAAAACAATATTTTGCTGATGGAGACTTCGATAAGGCTGTTATTTTCTACGAGAAATTAGTAGAAAAAAATCCGAGAAGAACAGAATATGCCCAAGAATTAGTAGCTTGTTATCAGCAATTGAAGCGATACGCGGACGCCGAAGAATTTCTTAAGGAACGATTAAAAGACCGCAATCCGTACCCAACATTATTAATCGATTTAGGATACAACCACACCCTTCAAGAACAACAAGAACTGGCAGAGAGCTATTATGAAAAGGCTTTGGACATAATTTCCAAAAATCCGAATTATGGGTATGCCATCGGTCTTCAATTCCAAAAATACAGTTTATTGGATATGGCCATAAAGGCATTTAACCAATCGATGGAAATGAATCCGGCATTAGACTTCAATTTTCAATTGGCCCGAATCTATGGTGAACAAGGTAATGTCGAAGCGATGTATAATTCTTATTTAAACTTGGTCATTGATGGAAAAACCTCCAAATCGAATATTTTAAGAAGCATCGATGATTTTATAACAGAAAATGCTGAGGATAAGAATAACATTCTACTTAAAAAAGTACTACTGGAACGTGCACAAAAAAATCCCGACATTATCTGGAATGAATTGTTAAGTTGGCTATTCGTTCAACAAAATCAATACAGCAGTGCATTCCGGCAAGAAAAGGCAATTTTTAAACGTATGAATGGTAGTACAACCGTTCGTTTAGAAGATTTAGGCGACAACGCTTTACAAAATGAACAACATGATATTGCAAAAGATATTTTTGAATATATCAGTGACAACACCAGCAACGATATTACCAAGCTCAATGCAGAATTAAACCTCATCGATATTGATTTGATAAGCTCCTCGGATAATCAGTTCGATGCCGTTCAAAAAAGGTATGAGGCCCTAATAGATGTCTACGGATACAAAACACAAACCTTACAACTGCAAGTGGCCTACGCCAACTTTCTTACATTCAAAAAAAATGAACCTCAACCTGCAGAAAAACTATTGAAGAATAGTCTTGAGCTACCTTTAAACGAACGAGGAACAGCATATATTAAGTTGGCACTTGGTGACATATTGGTATATGACAAAAAGTTCAATGAAGCCCTTATATACTTCTCCCAAATACAGCAGAAACTAAAAAATGACGTTCTTGGGCAAGAGGCACGTTATAAAGTTGCACAAACTAGTTTTTACAAGGGCGATTTTGATTGGGCGCTTACCCAATTAAAAGTTTTGCGAAGTTCTACCTCACAATTAATTGCAAACGATGCCATGCAGTTAAGTTTATTAATCTCTGATAATTCGTTAGAAGATTCTACCCAAACGGCCTTAAAAAAATACTCAAGGGCCGATTTTCTAGCGTATCAAAATAAAACCGATGATGCGATTCATGCCCTAAACGATATTTTAGAGAATCACAAAGGGGAGAAAATTGAAGATGAAGCCCTCCTAAAACAGGCGCAGTTATTCGAGCAACAAAAAAAATATGAAGATGCACTGTTAAACTATCAAAAGATAATTACCTTTTATGGCAATGGTATTCTCGCAGATGATGCCTATTATGCCTTGGGTGAACTTTACCGAAAAGTACTGAATGACCCAACAAAAGCGAAAGAACAGTATGAGAAAATCATCTATAATTATCAAGATAGTTACTACTTTCCCCAAGCAAGAAAGAACTTTAGGATATTAAGGGGAGACTCCATCAACTAAAAACTCTACTCAACAAATTCGTTTTACGACAGAGTTCAATTAACTTTGTAATTTAACTTGATTTTGATACATGTATATTTACAACGTTACAACCAACATTACGGAAGAATCTCATGATAAGTGGGTAAAATGGATGAAGGAAATCCATATTCCGGAAGTGTTATCCACAGGTAAATTCTTGAGCGCAAAATTTACCAAGGTCTTGGTGGAGGAAGATATGGGAGGTTTTACGTATTCAGTACAATTTGGTGTACAGGACAAGGCTACTCTTGAACGTTACTATGAAGAGGATGCTTCTAAATTGAGAGAAAGTGTTCAACGTAATTTTGCCGGTACATATGTTTCCTTTAGAACAGAGCTTGAAGTAGTGGATGAATATTTTGTACAACGAGCCACAGCGACGCACTATCTGTTCACCTACGGCACATTACAGGAAAAGGAAGTTCAGCTGGGTGTTTTCGCAAGACCCTTGAACGGCTTCGAAGATGGCTTGCCTAATTATGTCATAGCAGAGACGAAAGTCGCAGACCTTTATCCAACCTTGCTGCACACCGGAAAATCAGACGATATCATTAGAGGTCAAGTGTACACGCTATCACACCAAGAGCTACAGAAGGCCGACAGATATGAAGGTGAAGCCTATAAACGAATTGAAATCCAACTAGCATCGGGAAAAAATGCATGGGCATATATTGCTAAATAAGCTTAGCTTAATCATAAGGTATGGGAACGAAAAGGAAGAAGAACAAAAGTGACCAATATGCTCATAAAAAGCATCACGAAAAAGGTCCCGTAAAAGCGAAAAAGCATTTAGGCCAACATTTTCTGAAAGACGAAGCTATTGCCAAACAAATTGCAGATACTCTTTTACAGAAAGAATATCAGAACGTAATCGAAATTGGCCCTGGCACTGGGGTATTGACAAAATACCTTCTATTAAGAAACAGTAACTTAGTGGCGATGGATTTGGATACCGAATCAATTACCTACCTCAACCAAACCTTTCCGTTAGAACATCCAAAAGCATTCGAGGGGGATGGTTCTTTTAAGGTCATAGAAGCCGATTTCCTGAATTTTGATATTCAGACCTTATTTGGGGACGAACAATTTGGCATCACTGGCAATTTTCCATACAATATCTCTACCCAAATTGTATTTAAAATGCTTGAATTACGGAATCAGATTCCAGAATTTTCTGGAATGTTTCAAAAGGAAGTCGCCCAGCGAATTTGTTCGAAAGAAGGTAGTAAAGCCTACGGTATTTTATCCGTTTTGGTTCAGGCATTTTACGATGCGGAATATCTTTTTACCGTAGAACCTGATGTTTTTAATCCCCCGCCTAAAGTACAATCGGGCGTATTAAGACTGACAAGAAAAGCTGACTTTGAACTTTCTTGCGATGAACAGCTATTATATAGCGTAGTAAAGACAGCTTTTAACCAACGTAGAAAGACCTTACGGAATAGCTTAAAAACATTCTCCCTGTCAGATATTCTCAGGGAAGACACTATATTTGACCTGCGACCAGAACAGTTGGCCGTAGAAGATTTTATTGCATTGACGAAGAAAATAGCAGATGACACCCTTTAAACTTACAGAAGAACTTGTTTCAAGTATAGAACAACTCATTATTGATAAAAATGATGTTGAACTAAATTCAATGTTTAAAGATGTGCATTATGCAGATATGGCAGAAATCATCAATGAATTAGATGATGACGAAGCTACTTACCTCATAAAATTATTGGATAGCGATAAAACCTCGGATATTCTTACCGAGTTGGATGAGGATATTAGAGAGGCTATTTTAGGAAATCTGTCTTCCCAAGAAATTGCAAGTGAATTAGAAGAACTCGACACTGATGATGCTGCGGATATCATTGGTGAATTGCCTAAAGAGCAAGTGCAAGACGTTATCTCAAAAATTGAGGACCGAGAACACGCCAAAGACATAGTAGACCTTTTACGCTATGCCGAGAATTCTGCAGGGGGGCTTATGGCGAAAGAACTTGTGAAAGTCAACGAGAACTGGAATGTACTTACTTGTGTAAAAGAAATGAGGGCCCAAGCAGAAAATGTTACCCGTGTTCATTCCATTTACGTAGTCGATGACGAAGACAAGTTAAAAGGACGGCTATCCTTAAAAGATTTATTGACTACCTCGACCACCACACATGTCAAAGATGTATTCATTAAAAATGTAGATTCGGTAAATGTCAATGAGGACCCGGAAGAAGTTGCAAGGATCATGAGCAAGTATGATTTGGAAGCTATTCCCGTAGTTGACGAGATAGGCAGACTGGTAGGGCGAATTACCATTGATGATATCGTTGATGTTATTAAAGAGGAAGCTGAGCGTGATTATCAAATGGCGGCAGGTATTTCCCAAGGGGTCGAAGCCGATGCAAGTATATGGGACTTAACCCGTGCACGATTGCCATGGTTAATTCTGGGGCTTTTTGGTGGTGCAGCGGCGGCCGTAATCATGGGTGGATTCGAAGAAATGTTCAGAGAGTATACAGTTTTATTCTTATTTACCCCACTGATTGCTGCGATGGCAGGGAATGTAGGGGTACAATCAAGTGCAATTATTGTGCAAGGTTTGGCAAATGACGATATTAAAGGAAGCATAAGTAATCGGTTGATAAAAGAAATGCTTTTGGCACTGCTAAACGGTTTTATACTTTCTTGCTTATTATTAGTTTTCACCTGGATTTGGAAAGGCGATTTTCTTACTTCTTTGGCCATCTCCATTTCATTGATTGCCGTAATTGTCGTTGCAGGTTTCATAGGCACTTTCGTGCCATTATTTCTCGATAAACGAGGTATCGATCCTGCTATCGCTACCGGACCCTTTATTACCACTAGTAATGATATTTTTGGAATCTTGATTTACTTCTCTATAGCCAAGCTAATCTTAGGGATATAATAATCAGCATGCGCTCTTTTTAAAATCTGTTGCTTTACGTATCTTACTATATTCAATATAATGCGCTATATGTGTTTCAAGCCTAAAAGCTTATTTGAGCATACCCTATTATTGCTAATAATCATCCTTGCCTGCCAAGAAACATCGAATCCGCTGGTAAGCGATACTACTTTTAACAACCAGTGGTTGAACGAGGCTATTGTTCATCAAACAGATACAAGAAGCTTTAGGGATATCGATAACGAAGGTATGGCCGATTTAAAATTGAGTATAGAGGTTACAAAAAAAGTAGCCTCTTATAAAGCGGTGATATACTCCGCATTGTAAAAATTAGTAGCACAAATGAAAAGCATTAATATAGAAGATAAATATGAACTAATCAATGGGTATTGGCATCCACACCAAATCGGTGTTGTCGATAATATGCAAGTGCTATTGGCTAAACTTAAAGGTGAGTTTGTCTGGCATGCCCATGAAAAAGAAGATGAATTGTTTCAAGTTATCAAAGGAACCTTGCATATGCAATTTAGGGATCGAACCGAAGTGGTGAAGGAAGGTGAACTCATCATTGTGCCCAAGGGGGTTGAGCACTGCCCCATGACCAAATACGATGAAGAAGTTCAGGTATTATTATTTGAAAAACTAACTACGAACCACACGGGAAAAGTAACAACCAAAATAACCCAAACGGTCTATCCAAAAATATAATTTCTTAATAAATGAAAGTACTACACGTAGATATTAACCATCCACTTATTATTGAACAGTTTTCTGAATTGGGTTTTCACAACGATGAGGATTACACGTCCTCTAAACAGGAAATTGAAGATAAAATTGACCAATATGACGGATTAATCATTCGCAGCAGATTTACCTTAGATTCCCAATTTTTAGACAAAGCAAAAAAATTGAAATTTATTGGTCGATTAGGTGCCGGTCTTGAAAACATTGATACGAAATATGCAAAATCCTTGGGCATATTTCTAGCTGCTGCACCAGAAGGGAATCGAAATGCGGTTGGTGAGCATGCGCTAGGTATGTTATTATCATTGTTCAATAAGCTTAATACCGCAGATAGCGAAGTACGAAACGGAAAATGGGACCGTGAAGGAAATCGGGGTATTGAACTCGAAGGTAAGGTAGTGGGTATTATTGGATACGGCAATATGGGAAAAGCCTTCGCAAAAAAACTAAAAGGGTTTGATGTCGATGAAGTCATCTGTTATGATATTCAAGGGGGCGTAGAAGATGAAAATGCTCGTCAAGTCGGTATCATGGAATTTCAAAGCAGAGTTGATGTAGTCAGCTTACATGTACCACAAACTGAAGTAACAGTTGGCATGGTCGACTTGGAATTCCTACATAAATTTCAAAAATCGATTTGGATTTTAAATACGGCAAGGGGTAAATGCATAAAAACCGTTGATCTGGTAGAGGCATTAAAATCGGGAAAAGTTCTAGGAGCCGGATTAGATGTATTGGAATATGAAAAAGCTTCTTTTGAAAATATGTTCACGGAAGATAATTTACCGGAGGCCTTTCAATACTTAATCAATTCGAACAAAGTTATTTTAAGCCCACATGTAGCCGGATGGACGGTGGAAAGCAAGATAAAATTAGCACAGACCATAGTAGATAAAATCAAGGACAAATTATTGGGTTAATATGAAATACGAAGCCAACACACCCAGTGATTATATAGCTCAACTACCACCAGAACGTCGTGAAGTCATTCAAAACCTTCGCGAAATCATCTTAGAAAAATTACCTGAGGGTTTTGAAGAGCAATTAAGCTATGGAATGCTAGGTTTTGTAGTCCCACATTCGGTGTATCCTTCCGGGTATCATGTAAATACGGAACTACCATTACCTTTTATCAATTTAGCTTCGCAAAAGAATTTCGTCGCTTTGTATCATGCCGGAATCTATGCTGACAAAAATTTATTGAATTGGTTTGTTGGTGAATATCCAAAGCATTGCAAAAGAAAATTAGACATGGGGAAAAGTTGTGTTCGCTTTAAGAGTATGAACGATATCCCATATAAACTAATTGCAGAGCTATGCACCAAAATGACGGTTCAAGAATGGATTGATTTGTATGAACATAGAATAAATAAATAACTCACTAGATATGAAAAAAAGAGTAACAGGTGTAGGTGGCTTCTTTTTTAAAACGAAAGATCCGAACAAAGTAAAAAATTGGTACAACAAACATTTAGGTCTGGATACCGACCAATATGGTTGCACTTTTTGGTGGAAAGATAAAGAAGGAAATGATTGCTCTACCCAATGGAGCCCAATGAATAACGACACCACATATTTCGAGCCAAGTCAGTCTACATTTATGATGAACTTCAGAGTAGAAAATCTCGTAGAACTACTAGAGGCCCTTAAAGAGGAAGGGGTAACGGTTGTTGGTGATATTCAAGTATTTGAGTATGGAAAATTTGGTTGGATATTGGACCCTGATGGGAATAAAATAGAACTTTGGGAACCTATTGATAAAGCATTTTTATGATGTTCAATTTTTTATTACATTTAGTAAACATAATAACCACCAAATAACAACTAACATGTCAGACGAGAATAAAGATTTTGAAGACAAGGCAGAAGATGCTTTTGACAAAGCAAAAGAATCTGCGAAGGAATTTTCAGAGGACGCTAAAAAATCATCCAAAGAGTTTAGTGACAGTGCCAAAAAAACGGCAGATGAATTTACGGCCGGGGCCAAGGAAGCTTTTGGTGGTGCTGGCGGTGAGAACAAAAAAGTACTAGCAGGGATATTGGCTATACTTCTGGGCTCTTTGGGAGTTCATAAATTCATCTTGGGCTATCAAAAAGAGGGATTTATTCTCTTAGGAATTTCTGTTGCGGCATGGGTCCTCTCTTGCCTAGCTATTGGATTATTATTCATTTGGATACCCTCAGTTATTGGACTGATCGAAGGAATTATCTATTTAACAAAATCTGATGAAGAGTTTTATAACACCTATCAGGTGGGTAGAAAACCCTGGTTTTAAATAGGTAAAGTCAAATATTAAAACTTCTGAATTTTTTTATGCTAACTTTTTATTACAATACATAAATACAAATTAAGCATAACCAGAATAGAATTTTTTAGTCTGGAACAAAATGAAGCGGTTGCTGTAAAACGCTCCGTAATGAATCAACTAACGATAAGACCAATGTTGGCAGCAGATTGGGAATCTGTGGCCAACATTTATAAAGAAGGCATTGAAACGGGAGTTGCTACGTTCGAAACCGTGGTACCCACCTTTGCAAATTGGGATAAAGCGCATATGGCTAACTGCCGATTTGTTGCAGAAAGCAAGGATGGCATTAAAGGCTGGGTGGCCATCTCACCTGTTTCCAGTAGATGTGTTTACGGAGGTGTAGCCGAAGTAAGTATTTATATTTCAAAAAGCAGTAGAGGAAAAGGTGTTGGTAGGTTATTACTTGAATGCTTGATAGAAGCTAGTGAAAAGGATGGTATTTGGACCTTGCAATCGGGTATTTTTCCCACCAATTATGGCAGCATTAAATTGCATGAGTCTACTGGCTTTAGATGCATTGGAAAACGCGAACGCATAGGGAAACTAAACGGTCATTGGATAGATAATATTCTTTTTGAACGACGAAGTAAAGTAGTAGGAATAGGTTAAGCTATTCTTTTTGAGCGTTTTGCGCTTCTTGTAACCTACGTTCCAATTCCGCTTGAAATTCTTCCATTACCGGTTTTACAGTACTCTCGGGCAAATCTGCAATTTTGATATACATTAAACCGTCTACAGAATTATTGAACAAGGGATCAACATTGAATGCAACCACCTTTGCATTTTGCTTGATGTATTTCTTTATCAATACCGGCAAGCGTAAATTACCTGGTTCCACTTCATCGATAAGTCGGTCGAACTTATTCAAATCAGCTTGTGTTTCATCAAATACAAATTCCTTATCTGCATCATTTAATTTTACCTTGAATTCCTTCTTAGGTCTAATATATTGTGCAACATAAGGATCCCAATAATTTGATTTCATAAACTCGATCATTAGCGATTTCGAGAAATTCGAAAATTGATTGCTAATACTTACCCCACCAATTAAATACTTGTGCTCGGGAAATCGTAGTGTTGTATGAACGATACCCTTCCACAGTAAAAATAGCGGCATCGGTTTTTGCTGGTACTCCTTTGTAATATAAGCGCGTCCCATTTCAATGGAATGATGCATCATACCATAGAGTTCTTGTTCGACCCGAAAAAGATCTTGCACATAAAAGCCATCGATACCATGTTTCGGATAAATCTCAGACCCCATTCCCATACGGTAGGCCCCAACAATACATTTTGCCTCATCATCCCAAAGAAAAAGATGATGGTAATAAGTATCGAATTTATCCAAGTCAATAGCTTTATTGGTCCCCTCACCTATTGCCCTAAAAGTAACTTCACGTTGTCTTCCAATTTCTTTTAGAATAAAAGGCATGTCTTTTTCCTTCGCTAAAAATACCTCATAATTCTTGCTCTGCAACAAACGACATTCTTTCTCCCTAAGTTTCTCTATTTCACCCTCCATTACCTCTTTACGAACAGCAGTTGCAATTTTCTTGGGTTGTTTAGGTATTTTTAGGGAAGTCGGTATTTGATCTATTAAACGCTCCTTCTCGTAGGCATTTGATAGAATATATGTTTTACGACGTAGTAAACCTGTGTATTCCTCTAAGTTTTCTTGTTCCTTTTGGGTCGCCACAGAAATCGGCTGTCCGATTCTCACCTTTATAGGTCTATTATTTTGAGTAAACACCTGAGAAGGTATCATTGCGGTTCTTAAAGTGTCGCTCAACTTGGCCATCCGATAAAACAGGGAACTATTCTTGGCATGAAAGTAAATGGGAACTACCGGTACTTCAGCCTTACGAATTAATTTTATTGCTGCCTCTTCCCAAGGTTTATCTACGATTAATTTACCATCTTTCAAGGTAGACACTTCGCCCGCAGGAAAAACACCGAGTACATGTCCATTTTTTAAATGTTGCAGGGCGTTTTTGAAACCCGCTAAATTACCCCTTGCTTCTTTGTGTTCCGTAAATGGATTTACCGGAAGAATATAAGGTTCTAATGGAACCATCCGCTGTAAAAGAAAGTTTGCCATTATTTTATAATCCGGCCTTTGTTTTACCATTAATTTAAATAGTAGAATACCATCCACAGCACCTAACGGATGATTGCTAATGGTAACATACGGACCTTCTTTTGGTAGCCGCCTAAAATCCTCTTCGGGTATTTCGTAATCGATTTCGAAATGCTCCAGAATAGCATCGGCATATGCCTCTCCTTCTAAATGCGCAATGGAGTCATAGAAACGATTAATACTTGAAATTCGTGTTACTTTCATAAGCACCCAACCGATAAAAGTCCCAAATATCCCGTACTTGGTTAAATTGATGGCCTTGGCAACTTCCTTAGCGGTAACTAAACCCATATTGTCATCCTCATTTAGAATGTAAATATAGGAAAATAGCAATTGTAGCTTCCTATTTGTAATTAAAGGAATTTACTTTACGACAAGCTGTACGGTTTCTGTTCCACGTTGTTCTAAAAGTAGCTCATAGCCATTCTGCAATGTTTCCAAAGACTTCGTATCAAAATGACGAATCGTATATAAAGCTACATTTTCATGATATACTACCTTGAACCTGCTTTTTAATTGCTGTAAAAGTGTTTCTAATCCACCAAATTTATTGTCGATACATACCGAAAAACTAATGGCGGAATTCTGAATTAAATCCACTTTTATTTTATGTTGATGGAACAATTTAAAAAGTTCACTTATACTATCTTCAACAATAAATGAAAAGTCAAGCGATGAAAGTTTCACCAACACCTGATTCTTTTTTACGATAAAACAAGGAACTTTAGGTTCAATTCCTACGCCTTTACCCACCGTAGTACCTTTATCGGTAGGGTTCACGAAAGATTTTACATGTAGCGGAATTTCTTTTCGCTGTAAGGGCTGTAATGTTTTAGGATGTATCACAGAGGCACCATAAAATGCCAATTCGATAGCCTCTCGATACGATATATTATTGAGCAATTGTGTTTCTTTGAAATATCTTGGATCTGCATTCAAAACCCCAGGTACATCCTTCCAAATAGTTACTGAATCTGCGTTTAGACAATAAGCTAAAATTGCGGCAGTATAGTCAGACCCTTCACGGCCCAAGGTGGTTGTAAAGTTATTATCGTCGCTACCCAAAAATCCTTGAGTAATGTTCAATACTTTTTTATCGATTCTGGTTACATTTTCTTGTGTGCGGTCCCAATCAACGGTAGTATCCCTATAAGTACTATCCGTTTTAATAAAGTTACGTACATCTAACCAATTATTAGCAATTCCTATTTCCTTGAAATAAGCACTTACAATGGTAGTGGAAATTAATTCCCCATATCCGACGATTTGGTCGTATACAAAGTTATAATTTGGTGATTTGTTCCAAACTAGAAACCCGTTGATCTCATCGATAAGAATTTTAATTTCTTTGTAAATAGTATGCTGGGTATTCGGAAATAACTCAGATACAATGCTATGATGATAATATACGATTTGAGCCACTTTCGAAGGTATCTCCTGTTTATTACTAAAGTACGCGTCAATTATATCTTCCATCGCATTGGTAGTTTTGCCCATGGCAGAAACAACCAATAAGGTATTTTCATACCCAACTTCTTTTAATACCTTAACTACATTCCTAACCGCATCTGCATCTTTTACCGATGCTCCACCAAATTTAAAAACCCTCATACTCTATATTATCT
>Ga0114916_1001721_pt1 | contig 12090 bp, 14 predicted proteins | sample MalvirAntarct_66_FD_83501 | JGI IMG/M metagenome (GOLD analysis project Ga0114916, IMG submission 83501) | Marine viral communities from the Global Malaspina Expedition - Malaspina viral metaG Antarct_66 | ecosystem: Environmental > Aquatic > Marine > Oceanic | place: West Anvers Island... | reverse complement strand
TCGCCAGACCCTGCGCCTGAAGGGCCAGGGCATGCAAGGCTATGGCGGTGGTCCCGCCGGCGACGCCTATATCGAGCTGCACATCGAGCCCGATGCACACTTCGTGCGCAAGGATGACAATATCCATCTCGAGGTTCCGGTGACGCTGAAGGAAGCGGCGCTGGGAGCAAAAATCGAGGTTCCGACCCTGACCGGCCATGTCAGCCTGACGGTGCCGAAGGGATCGAATTCCGGAACCAAGCTCAGGCTCAAGGACCGCGGCATCAAGAACCGCAAGACCGGGGTGAGAGGTCATCTCTACGTCAGCCTCAAGGTGGTTCTACCCGAGGGCGACGAGCCGGAGCTCTCTGCGTTCCTTGAAGGCTGGACACCCAGGCAAGCCCAAAATCCGCGCAAGGAGATGCTGTCATGAAAAACCTGGAAGAGGTGATTGCGCTCATCCCCGAGCTTCATCGCGACGATCTTGAGCGATGGATGCGCGACGCCCTTGTCGAGTCCGCTGAAGATGCGGGAACCGCGAGCTTCAGCGAGTTCCAGTTCGCCCGGGTGCGGCTGATCTGCACGCTGCGCTACGACATGGATGTCGAGGAGGAAACCCTGCCCGTGGTTCTCGATCTGCTCGACCAGTTGCATGACACAAGGCAGCGGCTGTACACGCTCAGCAACGCCGTGCTGGCCCAGGATGAAGAGGTCAAGGCTGCCGTGCTTGAAGCGCTTGCGCAAGCCGGGCGGTCCGGCCGCAGGTAAGTGCAGCAAGCGCGCGCAAAGCAGCGGCGCCGCCCCTGAACGGACGGCGTGTGTCCCGACACGCATCCCGGATGTTCACGGCCTCTTCGCCGATGACCGCCACGACCGATCGGGGATCGGCCGCAGCATTCCGCGTCAGGACGTACCTTCCATCAGTTTCTCGACATAGCCGTCAAAGGTGATGACGCCGCCTTCCGCAGCTGCGCGGCCCGCGTCCCTGGCGGGAAGCGCGTCCTGCACAAGGTCGATCCGCTTCCAGCTTGGGAACGGCTGCTCACCTTTCTCGTTCGGAACATAGGGGCTTTGCGCGACCCGCGTGTGCTTGTGGATATAGCGCGCGCAATTGAGAAAACAGGCTGTCACATCCACCCGCACCAGCATGTTGGCGCCGGGGTAGCCGTCAAGTTCCGGATCGTCTGCCGAAAGCGTGGCAGTGCCCTGAACCCGGACCCGGTTCGGCGTTTCCATGTCGATGAACAGCAGACCCACCTTGCTGGCTTCGGATATGTTGCCCATCGACTTGAACATGCCGTTGCCGTCGTAATTGGGAAACACCAGGGTCCTGGAATCGAGAACCTTGACCAGCCCCGGCGCCCCGCCCTTATAGCTTACAGTCGGCTCGCCTTCCGCACTGACGGTGGAGAGAAAAAAGAAATCCCGGCTCTCGATGAAGGGCACGTGCGGAGGCTCGATTTCGTCGCGGACGATCGCCTGGACCACCACATCGGCGAGCTTGACGCTGTCATGCCGGGCTTGCAGCTCGCGCTGCGCGTCGGTGTAGAATTCGTCACTTGTAGGCATATCAAGAAATCCTTTTGGTGGCAGCCGCGCCCCCCTGCCCCCGGACACGCCGGATAGCGCATCCAGAGGTGAGGGCGTGATGCGATCATTCGGCCGCGACTTGCTGAACCACGCCAAGTTGGTCTTCTGCGGCCTCGGCAATCTCCCGCGCCGCTTCGTTGTCGAAGGCCATCACCACGGGGCTCGGTTTCTGGTTGAACATCAGCCGGAATACATCGGGCCGCGAATAATGCCCGCACGGATCGCCCGCCGCCTTGGCGATCGAGATCATGTCGAGATCAATCTCGGCAATCACCAGCCCTTCCTCGTGCTCGTCGAGCACATTGCCCATCGGCGAGCCGTCGGGTCCGAAAACGCGCGCGAAGCCGCCGCCGGTGGTCAGGAATTGCTGCTTCATCGGATTGTCGCAGAGCATGTCGACCATCTCCTGACTCACCGTCGCGCAGGAAGCGATGACGAAGCACTGGCCCTCGGCGGCATACATCTGGCTGGCGGCGGTGTTGAGCTCGGCGCCAAGCGCGTAGGCGCCGCCCTTGTAAAGGCTGAAGCTCGGCCAGGAACCGATATGGATCTGCTCGTTTTGCGAATACATGGCGTATTTGTTCAGCGGCTGCAGATGCTCCCAGCAGCACAGTGCACCAACCCAGCCGAGATCGGTCTGCCTGACCACCATGTCGGAGCCATCGCCTTCGCCGAACACGGTGCGCTCGACATGGGTCGGCTTGAGCTTGCGCCGCCGCGAGATGATCTCGCCATCGGCGCCATAGTGCCACTGGGCAAGATAGAGCGTGCCGTTGTGCCGCTCCGAGAGCCCCATGACGACCTGGATGTTGTTGTCGCGCGCGGCCTTTGCCAGCCGCTTGTCCTGAACGCTGCCGCGCTCCACCGAATTTTGATTGTAGGGAATGACATAAGGCATGGTCACCGCCGGTGCATCGAGCCAGATCCACCACGGATAGCCGGGCAACCAGGTTTCCGGAAACCCGATCAGCCTGGCGCCCTCGGCCGCGGCCTGCTCGATCAGTCCGACCGCCTTGTCGATGCCCGCATCCAGATTGAGAAAGGCCGGAGCGGCCTGCACTGCTGCAACTTTGAAAGGTCCTGACATTTCCTGTGTTCCCTTGTTGTGATCTTGCGTCGCAGATCACCCTGCCACCGCCGGGACTGCGATGCTTTGCAGATTGGGCGCGTGGACTTGTGATTTCGGGCAGTGGTGAAAAACCGCTTGATTTTCGCTCGGAATGGTCAATCCTCAAGACAAGACTAAGGAGGCTGCACTGATCGAGACCGGCATCCACCTGAGCACGTCGAGCGTGCATCAACGCGACAGATTTGCGTTCTGGCGCGAGGCTGTCTGTGACGCCTATGTTCAGCTCGAGTGCATTTCGGACAGCCGCACCGATTTTACCGGGGAAATCCGGCTCAACCGGATGCCGCGAATATCAACCTCCATAGTCTCCGGCAGCCAGCAACTGGTGCGCCGCCGCAGGCACGACATAGCAAAGGCCACCGACGAGTGGTTTCTGCTCAGCATCCAGCTGGAACGGAACGGCCTGATTCAGCAATGCGGACGAATGGCCGAACTTGGCCGGGGCGACTTGGCCCTTTACAGCTCCATCGACCCCTATGATCTGTCATTGCCCGACGGGTTCCGCCAACTGGTGGTTCAGATACCCCGCCTCGAATTGCTGCAAAGATTGCCCAATGCGGACCTTCTGACCGGGTTAACCGTAAGCGGGGCATCGGAGATCGGCGGACTTGTCCGCGACAGTGTGCTTCGCCTGATCAGGGCCCAGGTGACGGCAAACCCGGCCACCCGCCGTTGTCTCGAGGACAGCATCATCGACCTGTGCGCCACCGGACTGACGACCTTGCGCGGTGGCGAGGCGGTCCGAACGGCAACGGAGAACCGGCTGATCCACCAGGCCGATACCATCATTGCACAGCGGATTCGCGACCCTGATCTGGATCGCGCCGAGATAGCAGCGGCTTTGTCGGTTTCGGTACGCCGCCTGAGCGAAGTGTTTCAGGCGGAAGGCACATCGGTCGCCTCCAAGATCAGGCAACTGCGGCTCACCGGCGTCGCCTCCGATCTGCGCAATCCGCAATTTGCCGGCTGGACCGTGAGCGCCATAGCCATGCGCTGGGGCCTGAACAACATGCAGCACTTCTCGCGCATCTTCAGGGAACACTACGGCATCTCTCCGCGAGAATATCGCGCCGCCGGGCCGGACGGCAGCGTTCGCTCAGCAAGGCTTGCGGAAAAACCGGAATAGAACGCAAAATCGTGAACCTTGTTCACGGCCGCAGCACTGTTCCGGCCGAAAAAACTCTTTGCAGCGCAATCCCCGAACGACCGGACAATACCAGATACAGATCACCACCCCCAGAACTGACCGCAAACCCACCATGTATCGACCCGATATACATGAAATATTTCTTTATCGATACATGGGTCGCAAACGAAATCTTACGCAACCGTGACGTATGAATTAGTTAGAAATCAAACATTTTGAGACATAATACGTTAGATGAATGGCCTGTTGCATGACTTTGATATTTGCACCACTTAAATTTAAAGGTTAACTTATCCGGATGATAAGCTGATTCAATCGGCGCGAAGGCCTTTTCAATTCGGGTAAATAGATGGGTGTGCAGGATACGAAAGTCTTCGAATTTATAGAGCGGGTCGACAATCACATTCTGATTGACGACCTGCTCGACGATCTGCTGCGGGTGGTCGGCGATTACGGCTTCCAGCACATGATCTATACCGGCCTTCCGGTCGGCGACAACGCCATAGACCCGCTGGTCAAGACCAACCGCTTTCCCAAGGACTGGTGGGATCGCTTTGTCGAACGGGATTATGCCGGCACCGACTCGGTCTGCCAGCAGGTCTATTCAACCATGTCGCCCTTTGTCTGGCATGAGGTTGACCAGAGATTTGCACAACGCCCCGGCGCGGCGCAGGTCGCCGGCGAGGCAGCCGAACACGGTCTCGTGGACGGCTACATCGTGCCGGTGTTTTCACGGGATGAATGGCTTTCGGCCATCTCGTTCGGCGCCGCGACCAGGCTGAGGCTGAGCTCGAGAGAACGCGGGGCTCTCAACCTGATGGCGGTCTACACCTCCTCGGCCATCGAGCGACGCCAGCAGAGGCGTCCGGCACGCGGCAGACTGTCTTCCCGCGAGCGCGAAGTACTGTTGTGGACCTCGGCAGGGAAATCCTGCTGGGACGTCTCGGTCATTCTCGGTATCAGTGAAAAGACAGTGCGCTTTCACACCGCCCAGATCCGCATGAAGCTCAACGCCACCAACACCACCCACGCGGTTGCACGTGCACTTCAACAAGGCGAGATCACCCTGGGTCAACTGGCCGAATCGCTAGGCGACGCTCACTAGCCACCAGGACTATCTTTCCCCCGGGAGCAAAGGGGAAAGAAGATGATTGAAGCTCATGTTGTCAATGCACGGAATAAGCATCTCTACGAACGCGAGTTCGAGGAGTTCCTTCGCCGCCGTCACGACTATTACGCGGTAGCCAATCGCTGGGTACCGATCAGCGACGATGGACTGGAACTCGATCCTTTCGACACGCCGGACTCGACCTATCTGCTCGGCATGCTCGAGGGCCGGGTGGTCACCTCCGCGCGGCTGATGCCGACAACGATACCGAATCTGGTGTCGGAAGAATTTCCGCACATGTGCGAAAACATCGGCCTGCCCCGCAGCCCCGAATGGGCTGACTGGACCCGCACCTACGTCTTGCCGGAGTATCGCGGCGTTGGCGCCACTGGCATCCTGGGCCAGATGTTCTGTGCTGTGATGGAATACTGCCTTGACGAAGGGGTGACCCATACCGGCGGCGTTCTGCAGCAGTTCCTGCTCAAGCGCTGGCTCGATCTGGGATGGAAAGTCATCCCGGCGGGAATGCCGCGCATCCTTTCGGGCGACTGGTGCCTTGTCGCCTATGTCGAAGTCAGCGAGGTCGCGCTGCAATCGGGCCGGATCCACGCGGGCATCGACCGGCCGTTGATTGTCCGCAGGGGTGCGCAACTGCCTTTCATCACGCAGGATCAGGCCTCTCGGGCCGGAGCGTTCTCATGAGCGACAAGCCGGCTGGAATCGATCAGACGATTACGCTGTTGAAGATCCAGGCGCTTCTGGCCAGCGCCTATGAGCTGTCGCGCAGTACCGGCGAGGATCAGCCGCGGTCGGACACGCGCTTTCTCTCATACCTGATCAAGATGGCGCGCATGGAGGTCACGGCCTGCTTCGACACCGCCAGCTCGCCGCACAGCGACCCCGATCAGCGCGACCGCCACAGCCGCATCTGACCCCGGTTGCGCCGGTGATCCCGACCGGATCATCGGCGCGCCATCATGCCCGCCCCGGCTCTATACGCCGCGCGGCTTTCACCTTTCCTTAAATCCATTCGGTTAACCTTAAATTGCGAGACCCCTCAAGGGGCGGCATGATGCACTCTCGCGGGCCAACCAGATCGCTCCCGATCCCGGCATGTTAATCAACATTGCAGACCGCGTTCACATGATGCCGCAGCCCGACAGGGCGCGACCCGTCCATGCGCCGGTCAAGGTCAACATTTTTGTTATCGCGTAAGGAGTTCGTCGTGGCTGCCCAGAAATCAGAAAAAAGCAAGGCTCAGAACGGCAAAGGCGGCTTGATGGGCTTGGTTGCAAAACTCCTCGGGGTCGTGGCGATCTCGCTCGGAACGCTGTTTTTCGCGGCCATGTTCGACATCGGCCACGCAGGGCTTATTCACACCCTGGCAGGCCCCGCAGCCATACTCGTTCCGCTGTTTGCGGTTCTTTCGATCGGTGCAATGTTCCTGACGCCGAAATCCACCGCCGATCTCGACGAGCAGGAAGCCCAGATCGCCGCGCTGTCGGAATTCCAGTCAAAAATGAAGTCGCAGATCCTCACCTTGCAGAACCAGATGGATTCGATGAACGGTCAGTACGTTTAGGCGCTGCGTGCCCGCAACAAGGAATTGCAGGAAGAGCTAGACGCCATCCACCAGGCCGAGCGCGAAAAGATGGATGTCGAGGTTGATGCGCTGCGTCAGCGCAACGAGGAACTTGAAGCCCAGATCAAGCAATGGGCACTCGACACCGTCACCAAGAACATTTCCGGCGACGCCGCCAAGGCCGCCTGACCCGGGTCCGGTCCGATCCGGCGGTTTGACCGCCATCATCCCTTCCAAGCACGCTCCCGGCAGCCCCACTGCCGGGAGCGTTTTGATTGCGCCACTGTTTCAGCCAAGCCTGACCGGAACCCCGGTTTCAAGCGACCTGGCAGCCGCATCGGCGATCATCTGGGCTGCCAGCCCGTCGCGGATGCCGGGTGACGGTGTCATGCCGGAGGCCACGCACTCCACGAAGTGTTTCATCTCGGCCACATAGGCCCCGGCATAGCGCTCAAGAAAGAAATGCTGCGCCGGCGCCGAGCGGAAACCGGCGCCGCTGGCGATCTCGACATTGTTTTCAGCCACATTGTTGGCCTTGATCAGCCCGAGCGATCCGTGCACCTCGGCCCGCTGGTCATAACCATAGGTGGCGCGGCGCGAGTTGGAGATCTGGCAGATCCTGCCCGAGGCGGTGGTCAGCACGGCAACGGCGGTGTCGACGTCGCCGGCCTCGCCGATCGCCGGATCGACCAGCGCCGAACCGGTGGCGAAGACGCGCACGATCTCCTCTCCGAGCAGGAACCGGGCCATGTCGAAATCATGGATCATCATGTCACGGAACAGCCCGCCCGAGCTCTTGATATAGGAAACCGGCGGCGGCGAAGGATCACGTGACAGGATGGTGACGAGCTCCACCTCGCCGATCTCGCCGGCGGCAATGCGGGCGCGGATAGCCGCGAAGCCGGGATCGAAGCGGCGGTTAAAGCCGGTCAGGAACGGCACGCCGGCGGCTTCAACGATCGTGATCAGCTGACGGATCCGGTCCGATGACATGTCGACCGGCTTTTCGCAGAAGATCGCCTTGCCTGCCTTCGCACTCTTCTCGATCAGGTCGAAATGCGTGTCCGTCGGCGTCCCGATCACCACCGCGTCGATATCCGGACTGGCGATGATCTCGTCCGAACTCATCACCCGGGCGCCGGTTTTTTCGGCAAGCGCGCTGGCCGCCGTGGGAAACGCATCCGCGACGGCCGCCACCCGCGCACCATCGACATGGCTGACGCTGCGGGCATGAACCTGGCCGATGCGGCCGCAGCCTAAGAGTCCGATATTGAACATATGCGTCAGTTCCTGTTGCGACAGTTATGGTTGCCCTGGGCCGAATGCGCGGATCACCTCGCGGGCGGCTTGCATCACCGGGTCATGGGTTTCTTTCAGGATCGTCACCCGGTCGAAACGCTCCGGGTCGCGGTTCACCGCCTCGCGCAGGGCCGCGCCAAAGGCCATGCGGAGTTCGGTGCCGATATTGAACTTGCAGATCCGCGAGCCACGCGCCAGCGCCGTGCGCTGCGCCACCGGAACGCCGGAACCGCCATGGATGACCAGCGGCACCGTGGTCACCGCCTCGATGGCGCGGATGCGCGGCTCGTCGAGCCCGCCTTCCTTGTCCTGCTGCAAATGCACGTTGCCGACCGAGATCGCCATGGCGTCGACGCGCGTTTCGCTGGCAAAGCGGGCGGCTTCCTCCGGATCGGTGCCGGCGGAAGTCTCGCCGCCGGAATAGCCGACAAAGCCGATCTCGCCCTCACAGGAGATGCCAGCCTTGTGCGCCATTTCGGCGATCCGCGCGGTTTCCTCGATGTTCTGGTCAAGCGGCTTGCGCGAACCGTCAAACATCAGAGAGGTAAAGCCGCTGTCGAGCGCCTCGCGGCATTCCTCGAACGTGTAGCCGTGATCGAGATGGGCGACGACTGGAACGGACGCGTTTTCAGCGAGATGACGGAACATCTTGCCAAGGATCGGCAGCGGCGTGTGCGCCCGGCACGACGGGCCGGCCTGCAGGATCACCGGCAGGTTCTCGGCCTCGGCGGCGGCCACATAGGCGCGCATGTCTTCCCAGCCGAGCGTGACCAGCCCGGCCACCGCGTACCCCTGCCTGAGCGCCGGCTGAAGCACTTCCGCGAGTGTGGCGATGCTCATTTGAACTTCGCGACCATGTCCTTGATGCCCGGGATCGTCTCGATCTGGTAGGCATGGGTGGGCTGGAAATACTGGATCAGCGAGCGCTGGCTCAACCCGCCCAGGATGGTGAAATAGTACATCTCATAGCCCGGCAGCACGCAGCACGGATGGTAGCCCTTGTCGAGGCAGATCGTCGAACCGTCGACGATGTGGTAGGCGTCGCCCGGCTTGTTGTCCTCGCGCTGCAGCATCTGCACGCCCGAGCCGTGATTGGGCCGGAAGCGAAAATTGTAGGTCTCGTCATGCCGGGTTTCGTCCGGCAGACGGTCGGTGTCGTGCTTGTGGCTCGGAAACCCCGACCAGCCGCCCTGCCCGACGGTGAACAGTTCGCTGACCAAGAGCCGGCCGACCTTGCCATGCTGCTTCTGGCCGAGAATGTGCTTGATCTTGCGGTGCGTCTTGGTGTCGTCCGAGCCGTACTGCACAAGATCGAGCCCGTCGGCGCGCACGTCGAAGGGCTCGAGCACCTTGTCGTATTTGGCACCGGCAATGAAGGTCTCGGTCCGATCCGACACGCAGACGATCGTCACCTTGGCGCCGACCGGCACATAGACGCCCTCCGGTTCGCCGTCCCAGACATCGACGCCGCGATTGCCGAGCTTGGCGAAGGACACGCCCTCGACACTGACATCGACGCTGCCGGTGGCAGGCACGATGCAGGTCTCGTAGCCGGGCACCTGGTATTCGAACGCCTCGCCCTTCCTGAGCTTGACGATGTTGAAATAGTTGAGCGGAACACAGGCGTTCTCGACATCCACGATCGGCTTGTTCTGGTTGTCATAGGGCGCGATATGCATGGTTCTGGTCCTTTCAGACGATATGCGGCTCAGACAGGCGTCGGGCCGGGATGGGATGCGAGGAAGGCCTCGAGCTGCTCAGTGTCGGGCATGGCCGGTGCGCAGCCGGGACGGGAGACGACGATTGCGGCACAGGCGGACCCCCGCAGCACGGCGTCGCGGATGTCCCGGCCTTCCGACAGCCCTGCCAGCAGCCCCGCCATGAAACTGTCGCCCGCGCCGGTCGGCTTGAGCGCGTCCACCGGATAGATGCCGGTGCGGATCGCCTCGCCGCCGGAAAACGTCACAGCGCCCTCGGGGCCCATCTTGTACACAACGATTGCCGCGCTCGAACCGGCGAGGTCTCGCGCCTTTTCGAGCCCCTTGTCGACACCACCGGCCATGAAGCCGAATTCCTCGTCATTGCCGACGATGACATCGGCGAGGCTGCCCGCGCGCGACAGCACCTCTTCGGCGACCTGCGGCGAGGCCCACGAATAGGGCCGGTAATCGACGTCGAATATGATCGGCAGGCCGGCCGCCCGCGCCAGTTCAAAGGCCCGGAAGGAGGCCGAGCGCGACGGCTCGGCGGCAAACACCGTTCCGGCGGTGATCAGCGCGCCGTAGGCGGTATAATCGACCGCCTCGACATCGGCGAGGTCCATCTGGAAGTCCGCCGCATTGTTGCGGTAGATGACGCTCTGGTGCTCCTCGACCCGGGTCTCGTAGACCGCGAGCGAGGTCCGGTATTCGCCGGTGATCTTTTTCACGTGGCTGCGGTCGACGCCGTAGTGATCAAGCTGGTTGAGACAATACCAGCCGACAGCATCGTCCGATACCTTCGTAACCAGTGCCGCCTTGCAGCCGAACTTGACCAGGCCGGCGGCAATGTTGGCGCTCGACCCGCCCATCGCCACCATCATCGAACTCGCCTCGCGGGTGCGGGTGCCGGCGGGATCGGGCGACAGATCCATGCCGACCCGGCCGATGACGAGGAAGCTCCGCGCTCTGATGCCCTCAAGAACATTCATGCCCGGCCTTCCGCATTGCCGGCGCGCGCCGCATCGAGCACCTCCGGATAGGGATAATTCAGCCCCAGAAGCTGGCGCATGTCCGGGCTAGCCGCGTCAAGAAAGGACTGCGGCAGCGCGACGGGCATATCCTCCATCGGCTTGACCCATTTGGGCAGATACTGGATCAGGATGGCACTGCGGTCATGATCCGACCGGTTGGGCATGGCGCAATGCCAGGTCACGCCGTAAAACAGCGCCACGTCACCGGGCTCGCCCAGCATCCGCTCGCAGCGTTCATGGAAGCGGTCCTCGGTCACCGGATAGCGCAGCTGCTTCTGGCTGCCCGGAACATAGGCGGTGGCGCCGCTTTGTTCGGTGAACGGATCGAGGATCACCGAGACCTGGGCATTCATCGGAAACGAGCCGTTGAAGCCCACCGGATGGGTCTCCGGCTTGTGGAAATCCCAATAGGGATAATCGACATGCGGCTCCTGTCCCGGTCCGCCCGGCAGGATCCGGTTGGCCGCGATCGAGCCCATGATGAATTCGGTGCCGAGAAACTTGCGCAGGATCTCCATCAGCACCGGATGTGCCGCCATGCGCGAGAACACCTCGCCCTTGGCAAGCAGGTTCCACACCCGGCGCTGCAGGTTGATCTTGCCCTCCTGCTCCGCCGCGCCCTGGAAATGCGTGACCTTCTCGCTCTCGTTCTCCGAGTGCGCCATGACGATGGCGCGGGCCTCGGCAATCTCCTGAGGCGTGAACAGGCCGGAAATGGCGACAGCGCCGCCCCCATTGAGCAGTTCCTCGATCACGATGTCCGGATCTGCCGTTTGTGCGGTAAAGCGTTTCATCTCAGACACCCTTGCGCTGTTTGGAGCGGGTGGCTTCCTGCTCCTGGTGCGCAGCCCTGACCTTGGCGTTGCCGGTGACATGCGGCGTGCCGACTTCCCACCAGGCATGGCCTTCGGTGGTCCAGCCGTCATAGGGATCGACCTTCATGACGATGACATGGGTCTTCGGGCTCGCCTTGGCGCGCTTGAACGCTTCGCCAAGTTCTGCCGGGTTGGAGACCGTTTCGGCCATCGCGCCCATCGCCGCCGCATGCGCCTCGAAATCCACCGCGAAGGGCTCGGCAACCGTCGGGCAATCGGCGATCAGGTTGTTGAAGCTTTCGTTGCCGGTGTTGTTCTGCAGCTTGTTGATGACGGCAAAGCCACCATTGTCGAGCACCAGGATGATCAGCTTGCGATTGCTCAGCACCGAGGAATAGATGTCCGAGTTCATCAGCAGGTAGGAGCCATCGCCGACGAAGACGATGGTGTCCCTGTCTGGTTCGCGCTCGAACTGGGCGATGCGCGCGCCCCATCCGCCGGCAATCTCGTAGCCCATGCAGGAAAAGCCGAACTCGACGTCGACCGTGCCGATATCGAGCGTGCGCCAGTTGGCGGTAACTTCCGCCGGCAGCCCGCCCGCCGCTGTCACCACACGGTCGCGCGGATCGCACAATGCGTTGACCACGCCGATCGCCTGCGCATAGGAGTTGGGCCGGTTGCCATGCGCGACATTGCCCTCGACGTAAGTG
>Ga0114916_1001720_pt1 | contig 12092 bp, 11 predicted proteins | sample MalvirAntarct_66_FD_83501 | JGI IMG/M metagenome (GOLD analysis project Ga0114916, IMG submission 83501) | Marine viral communities from the Global Malaspina Expedition - Malaspina viral metaG Antarct_66 | ecosystem: Environmental > Aquatic > Marine > Oceanic | place: West Anvers Island... | reverse complement strand
GTCATCACCATCATTTTACAGCGATGACTTATCATATATTTTATGTAGAGCTTCATAGTAGATAGAGATTTCTTTGTAAATATAAGCTTTTATCTTGCAGCCTTTAATTGAGTTATTCATGTTGCTCTTAAAAGCTAGTCATTATTTTAGTTCTGGCTAAATTGTTTTGTTTTAGAATTTAGTTGAACTTATCGAACAAAAATAAAAGACTGGAAAAACCAGCCTTTTATAAAGTTTTTAGATTATTTATCATCAGATCCAAAGCCTTTTATCGTCGTACCTAATTCATTCATATCGTTACTAAACTCAGTTTTGAATTTTTCCCAACCTTCTTCTGTATTTGCTTCATAATCTTCTAATCGAGCTTCCAAATCGTCGTTTTCTTGCTCTAACTTTTCAATTTGTTTTTCTCGTTGAGCTCTCTCTTCACTTTTGAAGCGACTAATGCGAGTTCGATATTCAGCAATACGTTCGTTGTTTGCACTGATTCTGTCTCTCGATTTAACTCTATAATTTTCGACATCCTTTTTGTACTGTGCGTTTGCTTCCTCTAAATCGTGTTTTGCTTCGGTCACATCTTTTTGTGAATTTTCAACTTTTTCGGCTGGAGAATTACAACTTGTCATTATTGAAGCTGCGGCAATTGCTAATGAAAACACTAGAAATTTCAGCATTCGATTTTTTATCTTGTCATCTATCAAATTGTTATCCATCGTAGCCACCATTTTCTTAGTGGTACTTTCCTGTCTAGATTGACATCTTTGTTCTGATATATACATCTTTATTTTTTTTTGATTATCCACTAACTGGTGGGCAGATGTGAATTTATTTTCACAAAACAAAGATTGTAATAATCAAAGCTGTATTCATTACACTAACTTGGGGATTAGTTGTATAAATCACATAAATACTTTAGAGTATGATTTTTTCTATTTCAAATTTTGATGACAGGTTTTAGTGTTAAATTGATTTCCTTTTGAGTTCTCTAAGAGTACTTCTTTTTCATATCAATATCAGTTAACCACATAGAGAGAAGGTAAATAGGGACTATTATTGGATACGAAAATGTATAAACAAAAACATATCCATGATAACCACTGGCGTGTTCACCGATTAAGGCATCAATAATGTCATATGAGTACATGAAAACTGTTAATGATAGAAAAGGAACTATTAAGCTTCCAAGAACTAATGGGTATGAAAACTTACTTTCAGGGTTTTTCTTCCTGTAGAATTTAATTATGTAAAAATGTAAAATTGTAAGTAAAATACCAGCAACAACCGAACTGATAAATGGTATAGATTTTAGTGTACTTTGCGAAGGGCCGTCAGGTTTGTATTTTAGCTCAATAAATTCATGAGGCAATGATGAAAACCTCCACTTTGCTTTCTTATCAAGACTTCCTTCTGATGGATCACCAAGGTTTGAAGTAAGTTCACCTTCGAATTTCGACTTATCAATAATAACCTCCAATTCTCCAAAAGATTTCCAATATTTAGCTGGTGATAAAGCATAGCGGAAACTATATTTTTTTATCCAATCACTTCGATCAACCCAATTTTTTGCTACGTATTCAACTCGAATAGTATGAAACTCATTGGTTATTTCTGTTTCAAAATATTTAAAATCGTTAATCTTTACTGAGTAACCATACCAATTATTGGACTCCAAAATAATTTCATTATCCGAATAGATATTGTCTGTAGAGTCAAATAGGTATGTAAAATCTTGGAGAAAAGTACTGTCTTGATTCAATAACTCTTTTGGAATGTCTCTTAGGTTAATTTCTTTGTCGTCTATCCATACTTTAAAATCACCTTGATAATCAATAGCATAAAATAGAAGTGGTATTTGCTTTCCCAACTGATTAGATTTAATTTGGTACTCAATTGAGAAAAATGCAGTTTCAAAATTTTCGTCAGGTGTTATAAAAATCTTCTCTTGTACTATATCCACGCTAGAACTAGTGAGCGGGGAGGCGTTTTTGCTTCCAGCGGAAATAGGAGAAGCCATATTCGCCAAAACTACTGAGCTCAAAAGTAAGATAGATATAGTTGAGAGTAGCTTCAATTGAATATGAACTGATTTAATTTAATCGTAGAACGAAAGTTTGAGTTTTAAAATAAATATTACTCCTCATCCCAAATCGTGTCCCTTGGCGGATAAACAGGATTCCCTTGGGCGTCAATCGAATCATCTCCATACTGATTCACTAATGCCTCATCAGGTCTTATTCCTAATCTATACCCTAAATCTTCTTCTACAGGTTGAGCTTTGATAACAGGTTGACTTGCCTCACCATAAACTATATTTCCCGACGCGTCTATAGAATCACTTCCATACATATTTTGCAACGGGTGTAAATTCGATTGATCAGCTTCTTTTTTATCCTCTGTGGCATCTTGCTCTAAATTTTCTTCTCCTTCCTTGCAAGATAATAGTGCTAAAAAGACTAAAGTTAATATTGATAATTTTTTCATAGTAAATTGGTTTTTAGTTACTCAAATATAATGAAATCTTTAACAATGTAAGAGACGTTAAGAGAGAAGACGTTAAGATGTTGAGACGGAAGATGTTAAGATGTTAAGACGGAAGACTTTAAGACGTTAAGATGTTAAGACGGAAGACGGAAGACTTTAAGACTTTAAGACGTTAAGATGTTAAGACGGAAGATGCGCTTTGCTGCAAGACTTAAGGAAAAATATTAATGACCGAAAGTCTCATCATCCAATCATCTCAATATCTCACCATCCCACCATCTCACCATCTCACCATCTTAATATCTCACCATCTTAATATCTCAATATCTCAATATCTCACCATCTATTCCCATTAATTAACTATTTTTGATTCTATGCTTATTTTGAGATATATCCTTTTGCCTTTTTCATTGCTCTACGGCAGTGTGATGTGGCTGCGGAATATATTTTTTGATCTCGATATCAAAAAGGTTTCAAAAGTGGACTCAACGGTTGTTTCTGTTGGAAATCTTTCGATGGGAGGTACGGGTAAAACACCACATGTTGACTGGATCGTGTCAAAACTTAAGGACGAAATCCCAACCGCTATTTTGTCTCGAGGTTATGGCAGGAAATCAAAAGGATTCTTGTTGGTGACCAAACATTCCCAAGCAGAAACAGTAGGTGATGAAGCACTTTTTTACAAAAGGAAACACAAAGAAGATATTGAAGTTGCCGTAGCTGAAAAAAGAGTGGAAGGAGCTGAAAAGTTGTTAAATTTAAAATCGAATTTGAAACTCATCGTTTTGGATGATGCGTATCAACACCGCTACATTCAGCGAGACGTAAATATTTTGCTTACTGATTACAATCAGCCTTTTTACAAAGATTTTGTTGTTCCATCGGGTCGGTTGAGAGAGTTTCGGGTTGGAAAGAAAAGAGCAGATGTAGTGATTGTCACAAAATGCCCATCAAGCATAGATGAAGCAGAGAAGGACTTAATTCAAAAAAGAATTGATATTGCTCCTGATAAATTGGTGTGTTTTTCACAAATCAAATATGGCGAAATACTTCCTGTCAGCACTGGGGAGTTTATGATTCCTGAAAAAATTCTTTTGGTTACAGGAATCGCAAATCCACAACCTCTGCACGATCACTTGAAAAAAATGGCGGACGTAGAATTGTTGTCGTTTCCAGACCACCACGATTTCACTGCGAAAGATATACGTAAAATTCACAATTTATTTGATACATTTGCAACACAGAATAAGTGCATTGTGACCACTGCGAAGGATGTTCCAAGACTTAGCAGTATTGTGGTAAAACCTATAATTGAAAATTATCCTTGGTTCTACCAAACAATCAATGTGGAGATAGACAAAGAACAAGAGTTATTAAAGAAAATAAAAGAACATGTTAAAAAAGATTGAGGAAGCAGTTTCCTTTATTCAGTCGAAAACAGAGGTTAAGCCTTCGATTGGAATTATACTAGGAACAGGATTAGGTGGATTAGTAAAAGAAATCGAGGTAATTGATACTATTTCTTATGAAGATATTCCAAATTTCCCTGTTTCAACTGTAGAAAGTCATAGTGGAAAACTGATTTTCGGTAAACTTGGTGGTAAACATGTTGTTGCTATGCAAGGACGTTTTCATTACTATGAAGGATATGATTTACAACAAGTAACCTTTCCTGTTCGAGTAATGAAGCAGCTTGGAATTGAACGTTTAGTAGTAAGTAACGCTTCTGGAGGTGTTAATCCAGAGCATATCATCGGAGAAATTATGATTATTGATGATCACATTAATCTTTTCCCTGGTAATCCATTAATCGGTAAAAATGTTGACGAATTAGGTCCGCGTTTTCCTGATATGAGTGATGCTTACGATGTTGATATGATCGCAATTGCTGAAAATATTGCAAAAGAAAATGATATTCGTATCGCAAGAGGCGTTTACGCTGGACTAACTGGTCCAACGCTTGAAACTCCAGCCGAATACAAAATGATTCGTATTTTAGGTGCTGATGCTGTGGGTATGTCAACAGTGCCAGAAATTATTGTTGCGCGTCACATGGAGATTCCTTGTTTCGCGATTTCAATTATTACTGACCTCGGTGTTGAAGGGAAAATTCAAAAAGTAAGCGTTCAGGATGTAATTGAAGTAGCTAGTCGTCAAGAGCCAAAAATGACTAAAATTATTTCTGAATTAATTGCACGTGTTAAATTGGTTTAAAAAGGAATGACAAAAGAATTATTAGATAAATACGAAGCTGTAATTGGATTAGAAGTCCATGCGCAAATGTTAACCAAAACAAAGGCATACTCAGATGATGTCAATGAATATGGTGCGCGTCCGAATACAAATATTAGCGCAATCACTTTAGGTCATCCAGGTACATTGCCTAAAATGAACAAGAAAACCATAGAGTTTGCTATCAAATTAGGTTTGGCTTTAAATTGTGAGATTGCAGATCATCAGTATTTCGCCAGAAAAAACTATTTCTATCCGGATTTACCGAAAGGCTATCAAATCACGCAAGATAAAACGCCAATTTGTACAAATGGTCACGTCAATTTAAAAATGGGCGATGGCGTAGTGAAGAAAATTGGAATTACGCGAATCCACATGGAGGAAGATGCTGGAAAGAGCATCCATGATGTCGATATTTACGATACATTGGTAGATTTAAATCGTGCTGGAACGCCACTTTTGGAAATCGTAACAGAACCAGATATGCGCAGCGGAGATGAAGCGTATGCTTATTTGACTGAAATTCGTCAGTTGGTGCGTTACCTCGAGATTTGTGATGGAAACATGGAGGAAGGTAGTTTGCGTTGTGATGCGAATGTTTCGGTGAGATTAAAAGGTGCTGAAGAATTTGGAACCAAAGTAGAGGTGAAGAACATGAACTCTATCCGTAACGTTCAACGTGCGATTAATTTTGAAATCGAACGCCAGATTGAAATGGTGGAGAAAAATGAACCCATCGCTCAGGAAACACGTTCTTTTGATGCTGTGAATACGCGCACAATTTCGATGCGTACAAAAGAAGCAGCGAATGATTATCGTTATTTCCCTGAACCAGATTTACAACCATTGTCCGTAACGAAAGAACATATTCAAGCAGTAAAAGATGAAATGCCCGTACTTCCAAACGCTTTATTTGAAAAGTACACCAAAGAATTGAGCCTATCGGATTACGATGCGTCTAATATCATTTCAACAAAGCCTTTCGCTGAATATTTTGAAGAATTAATTCAACATACAAAGAGTTATAAAGTTGCAGCCAACTGGATGAATGGTGATGTGAAGTCTTATTTGAATCAACAAGGAAAAACAATTGAAGAGTTTCCGATTTCACCTGAGAAACTTGCAGAAATGATTGCGATGATCGACGAAGGTAAAGTGTCGAATACAATTGCCTCTCAAAAGTTGTTTCCAGCACTTTTGGAAGACCCAGAGAAATCACCTCAAGCAATAGCTGAGACGATGAATTTAATCCAAGATTCTGATGAAGGTTCAATAAAAGGGTTTATTGATGAGGTAATAAAGCAACATCCATCGGAGGTGGAACGTTATAGAAGTGGCGAAAAACAATTGGTCGGATTTTTTATGGGACAATTAATGAAAGTTTCCAAAGGTAAAGCCGATCCAAAAGCAGCAAATAAGTTGATGCGAGAAATGCTAGAAAATTAAATGATGAAGAAAATTTTATTGATAACACTAATCGGTTTTGGACTATTCTCATGTAATACTGAGGACTCAAACAATGAAGTTGACGAACAAAAAGAATCAACAGCAGTTTCTGAAAATGAAAACGACTCCACATTAGTGCGAGACGAGACAGATTTAGAACCGAATGTTTTAGTGGAAGGTAATATTGAAAACGGATCAAAAGTACCTCTTATTTTGGAGGCGAATACCGATAAAGGAGCCGTTACAATAGCAAAAGGAATCACTGACGACAGTGGCGATTTCTCTTTAGAAGGTGCAATCAAGGGAATGGGGGTTTATCAGTTACGAATTGAAGAACAACTTCAGCAAAATCAAGAACCTCGTGTAATTGCAATGACTTTGGTTCCTGGGGATACTGTGAACATTCAGGCTGAATTCAACGAGTTTAACCAAACCCCAATATTTTCAGGTACAGAATGGGCTGAGCCTTTAAATGGCTATATGCGTGAGCTGAAGAAATTTGTAGATTGGCAAAAATCTGTTAAAAATCCTCGTCAATACGATCAAGCTGAATTGACAAAGATGGTAATTGACAATAAAAAGCCAATGGATGACTATATCATTAAATCAATTAAAAAAGATCCGGCAAATCCGGCAAATATTTTGCTGATGACCAACCTGATGCCAATGATGGGGTACGAAAATTATGATATAGATCAATTGAAAGTTCTTCAATCTGTTCATAAAGCTTATGAAGAAGAATATCCAGAACATCCAATGACCAAGAACATAGGAGCGCAAGTAGCGCAAGTCGAAACAGGTTATAATGAACATGTAGAGTTTTCTAAAAATAAAGTAGCTCCTGAAATCGCATTACCAAATCCGGAAGGGAAGATTATAAGGTTATCTGATTTAAGAGGTAAATATGTACTCATTGATTTCTGGGCTTCTTGGTGTGGACCATGCCGAAAAGAAAATCCTAATGTTGTTAGATTATACAACAAGTACAAGGATGAAAACTTTACTATCTACAGTGTTTCACTTGACAAAGACAAGGAACGATGGGAAAAGGCTATTAAAGCGGATGGATTGGTTTGGAATAACCATGTGAGTGATTTGAAGTTTTGGCAATCTGAAGTTGTTCCTAAATATAAAATTCAAGGAATTCCTCACACTGTTTTGATTGATCCTGAGGGTGAAATAATTGCTACTAAATTAAGAGGAGCTTCTTTGGAACGGAAGTTGAAAGAAATCTTTGGAAAATAAAATACAAATTAAATTATGATTAGATTAACGTTTACACTGGTATCACTATTATTAACAAGTATTTCATTTGGGCAGGAGGAAGTCAAACTAAAACTTTCCGGTCAGATATTTAATTTCCCAGCAGAAGGAAATCAAATAGAAGTAGTACAAAACAGGGGGGCGGAAAATGATACTGTTGTTTCAAAAATCAAAGTAGACAAGAAAGGAAACTTTAGTTCGAAAGTAGAATTACCAGAACCCGATTATTATCTTTTGCGTTTACCAGATGGACAGCAACTTAATCTAATTGTAACTGGAGAAGAAGAGGAAATCAAAGTATATGGAGACGGTAAAAACATCTTTTTTCATGCCAATATTGTGGGGTCTGAAGCTTCCTCAAAATTATTAGAACTTTCTAGATATAATTATGAATACAAAGCAAAGCTGGATTCAGCTAATCAGTATTTGAGAGCAAATCCAGATAAACAGAAGGAGGTAAATCAACAATTCACACCTGTTTATGAAGCTTTCAAGGGTTACCGCCAAAGGTTTATGAATGAAAATCCAACATCGCCTGCTTTGGTTGGGGTTTTGAGTACTTTTAATTTAGAGCAAGAGTTTGCTTTGTATGAAAAAGCAGTTAAAGGATTGAAGCAAGGTTTTGGTGAAAGTCCTACTGTTCATCGAGTGATCGAAGAGTACGAACAAAACAAGAAGAAAATTGAAGCAAATCAACCACTTTCTCCAGGTTCTGAAGCAAAAGAAATTGCCCTTCCAAATCCTGAAGGTGAAATTATGAAGCTCTCTGATTATCGTGGGAATTATGTACTGATTGATTTTTGGGCGTCATGGTGTGGACCTTGCAGAAAAGAGAATCCTAATGTTGTTGAGCTTTATAAAAAGTATGAAAAGGATGGATTTGAAGTGTTCTCTGTTTCTTTAGATAAAGATAAATCTCGTTGGGTTGCAGCAATTGAACAAGATAATTTAATTTGGGATGGACATGTTTCTGATCTTAAATTTTGGAGTTCTGAAGCAGCTAGAGATTACAACGTATCTAGCATTCCTTTTACCGTTTTAGTAAATCCAGAGGGTGAAATAGTGAGTACAAGATTACGTGGAGTTCAGTTGGAGAAAACACTTGAGTCGATCTACGGATACTAGAATTAAATGAGTTCTTCCAGAGAAAAAAAGATATATTTTGCTTCTGACTTTCATTTAGGAGTGCCTAATTATGAAGCTAGTTTGAAGCGAGAAAAATTACTTGTTCAATGGCTAGATGAAATAAAGAATGACGCTGAAGCCATATATCTAGTAGGGGATATTTTTGATTTTTGGTTTGAATACAAGCATGTAATTCCAAAAGGTTTTGTTAGGCTTCAAGGAAAAATCGCTGAATTAACTGACACTGGAATTCCAGTACATTTCTTCACGGGAAACCACGATATGTGGATGTTTGGCTATCATGAAAAAGAGCTTGGAGTTACTTTACACCGAGATCCAGTTATTATTAAAGCACAAGGAAAGAAAATATTCTTAGGGCATGGAGATGGTCTTGGTCCTGGAGATAGAGGTTACAAATTCATAAAAAAGATTTTTTCAAATCGCTTTTTTCAGTGGTGTTTCGCTCGATTTCATCCAAATTTTGGTGTCGGTATTGCAAATTATTCCTCACGAAAGAGTAGAGCTGCAACAGGAAATGATGACGAAGTTTTTCACGGAGTAGAAAATGAATGGTTAGTTCATTATTCTAAAGATATGCTGAAAAATGAACACTTTGATTATTTTATCTTTGGTCATCGTCACTTGCCTTTAGATATAGAAGTTGGTGAGAATTCAAGATATATCAATTTAGGAGATTGGCTTAAATACTATACCTACGCAGTTTTAGAGTCGGGAGAATTAAAATTAAAGCACTATCCATCCAACGAATTGTATTTCTCTAACGTATAAATTTGAGAACTCATTTAATTGAGTTTATAAAATATATTTATAACTTCACTTTATGAAACTAATTGTCTCTATTACATTTATTCTTTTTGTGTTGAATTTTTCTTTGTGTCAAAAAGACATTGAAGAACATCCAGTAAGTACTGAAAACGCAGAACAGAAAACGATCACAAAAGCAAATTTAATCGGAACCTGGCGGGCATGTGGTAATGCAAATTGGGATGAAAGGGCTGATACTTTAGAATTTCAACACCCAACTCCAAACTGCAGAGATAATGATTGTGGTGAGCATAACTGGTCTTTTAGAGAAACGGGATCTGTAGAGTTTGTATATACAGACGGTTGTGATACTGGTTTTCATTCTGTCTCCAAGAACCCTAAAAGATGGCTTTTTATTGAAAAAGATAATAGAATTAAAATGATCACAAATGATGGTTATGTAGAATATTTCGATGTACTTAGCTTAGATGAAAAACTAGTCTTGGTTCATAGAAAAGATTTAGAATAAATTTAACTTAACTCAATTAAAATGAAATTAAAGCATTTATTTTTCGGAGGATTACTATTTATAAGCGGCCAACAATTAGCGCAAACTCAAAATTCTGCCTACACTGCAATTGGTAAAGGTGTAGCAACAACCTTTTTGACAGATTATCAAAGTCTGGGAATAAATAACTCTGCACTAGGATGGGGGACAGGATATGAAGGTAAGAAATTTACTATTGGTACATCTGAGTTTGCATTTGGCTTGTCAAGTCCAGCTTTAGATAAGGAAAGATTGAAGAATGCATACAACGCTATTTACAATCAGGCAACAGGCAAGGAAAACGAAAATTTTGATTATGCTGCTCAACGCGAAGCTGCGGCTGATTATGCAGAGGCTGGGATGTCAATTAATGTTAATTATAATTGGTTTGGTGCATCTTATCAAAGTGAAAAGTTTGGTGGAATAGCAATTTCTGTAAGAGAAAACTATAGTTGGTATTCTCAACTGAATGAACAGACTACGGATTTGGTTTTTCGCGGAAGAACTTCGAATTACTTTGATTCATTGCAAATTGCTATGAATGGCGATACAACCACTATTGCGAATTCAGATGGATTATCTGAGGACACTTTAAATGCAGTTTTTAGAGGTAAAGCAAGTAACCCTCAACGATTGAGTGATATTACAGAAGGATCAAGAATCAAGTTTGTCTGGAATAGAGAGTATAATTTTGGTTACGGAAGGAAATTATTTGGTTCTGATAGTACGTTCGCTTTCTATGCAGGAGTTGGAGGTCGTTATATCCAGTCAATGGCGATGTTTGATATGGAGTCTGATGAAAACGGTCTAAATGTTCGTTCTGCGATTTCACCATTTTTTGATATAAATTATGGTCAAACTTTGGGGACAGCTCCATCACCTGGAAATGCTTCTTCTGGATTTTTACCGAATGCAGTTGGAGAAGGATACGGGGTAGATTTATCCGCTAGTGTTATAATGTTTGGAAATCTGCGTCTTGCAGCTTCAATAAATAATATAGGTAATGTTACTTATAATAGAGAGGTGTATTCTGTACGAGATACATTATTGAGCGAAATGACTTTGGCTGGTTTAGATGATGCAAACACTTCTGAGGCAATGAATCAAATGACAGAAGACGGTGGTTTATTGATATTAGAAGGAGAAGAAGAATTTGTTGTGACTAATCCAGCTAACTTTAGAATGGGAGGAAGCCTTCAGATGTTCGATAATAAACTGCATGTTGGTTTCGATGTTGTAGCTCCGTTTAACAAAGATCACCCAGGTAGTTTGCAAAACGCTATTGTATCTGTCGGTGGAGACATTAGACCAGTGAAATGGTTGCAGTTGAGTGCAGGTTATTTTGGAGGTGGAGTATATAAGCATAACATCCCTGTGGGAATTAACTTTATTCTCGGCGATGGAACTTATGAAGTAGGTATTTCTTCACAAGATGCCTTGTCTTTTTTCTTGGATGATGCAAATAGTATTTCTACTGCATTTGGATTTGCAAGATTTAGATTCTAATTTTTGAACTTGATATTCTCTTGAAGAGTTTCGATTACTTCGTCTCTAAATAAGTCATGTCCAAAAGGAAGGCTGATTAGAGCTTCAGGTCTATTGATTTCTCCCAAAAACTTCTCTGCACTGGATTTAGTTATGATTTGATCATACTCTCCAATGATGAGTTTGAAAGGAATGTTTTTCTGTTCAAGAATATTTCGAATTTCTTTCGGTGAAGGACGCAGTTTTCTAAAACCAGCCCAAGTGTTGTAGGCAAGTTTTAATTTCTCTCTATCCGCTGCATAGTATTGAAGAAAGTCCACGATTTTAGGTCGAATGATCTTTCCTCTTACTAATGCTTTAGATATGCCAATCAATTCGTGGGGGCGTTTTGTCCAACGTTTAAACAAGCTTCTAGCCCACCAACGACGTTGCGACCAACTATAGAAATTCTTATCGTTTAAACCGTCCGGTGCAAGTAAGTGAACACTTTTCACGCGACTGCCAAAGTAGGGGAGTGTTGTCAATAAAAATCTACCTCCTTGACTATAGGCTACCCAATGAAATTCACTTATCTTTTCTTTAAAAAATAATTTTTCTAACAATTTTTCAACATCTCTTGACTGGAGTAAATTAGTCGTTATACGCGACGCATCAAAACTTGATTCTCCATGTAAAAATAGATTTACGGAGACTATTTTTCGATTCTCATTTGCTAAAAACTCAAAGTCGTCCGCGCTCTTACCATGCC
>Ga0114916_1001716_pt1 | contig 12109 bp, 1 predicted proteins | sample MalvirAntarct_66_FD_83501 | JGI IMG/M metagenome (GOLD analysis project Ga0114916, IMG submission 83501) | Marine viral communities from the Global Malaspina Expedition - Malaspina viral metaG Antarct_66 | ecosystem: Environmental > Aquatic > Marine > Oceanic | place: West Anvers Island... | reverse complement strand
CCGCCCTGTACGTTGCCAGTTAGCAGGACGTTGATCGTGGCCGTACCGGCCGCCTCGTCAACGGTTATGTTGTCGTTTTGGAAGGAGATGCCCGTAGTTCCAGGGATATTATCGTTATCGGTGATGTTGATGTTTCCTTGGTCGTCATTGATGGCGATCAGCGTCGTTGACAGGTTCGACAGGTTGACGAACAGTCTTTCGGTCGCCTCTATCACATTATCATCAATGATGGTAACAGTTATAGGCTGGGTTTCACCATCGGCACCTACAAATGTCATTTGATCAGTATAGCTTGTGTAATCACCTGGTTGTACGGCTGAATCATCTGCGGTCGCGAAATCCAAAGTAAAACCACCTTGAACGTTTCCAGTAAGGAGAACGGTAATAGTAGCCGTACCATCTGCCTCGTTCACCGTAATATTATCATTTTGGAACGAGATACCCGTTGTTCCAGGGATATTGTCATTATCGGTGATGTTGATATTACCTTGGTCGTCATTGATGGCGATCAATGTCGTTGACAGGTTCGACAGGTTGACGAACAGTCTTTCGGTCGCCTCTATAATATTATCATTGATAATGCTTACCGTTACCGGTTGAAGTTCGCCATCGGTACCAGCAAAAGTCAGTTGGCCTGCTTTTGATGTATAATCATTTGGGTGAACGGCATCGTCATCTGCAGTGGCATAATCCAACGTGAATCCGCCCTGCACGTTTCCTGTTAACAGGACATTGATCGTTGCCGTGCCGGCCGCCTCATCAACGGTTATATTATCGTTTTGGAACGAAATACCCGTGGTTCCAGGAATATTGTCGTTATCATTGATAGTACCGGTAGCCGTATTGGTTGGTTGTTGATCTACAAAGCCGACATTTAAATTCGATTGTACATTGGAAAGCGTCACCGTAAATTCTTCCGATGGTTCAATTAAACTGTCGTCAATAATGGGAACATCGATATTCACCGAATTTATAGTGCTATTGAAAACTACGGTTCCTGAAATAGTGGTGTAATCACCAGGTTGTATCGCTGTACCGTTGGTGGTAAGATAATCCACTGAAACAGTTTGTCCCGGTGCTATTTGTCCCGTAAAGGTTGCAACAAATCTAGCATACGTATGGATGCCCTCCGTAACGATAACAGTGTTATCTGAGAATGATACGCCCGTTGTTCCTGGAATGTTGTCATTGTCTATAATCGTAATTATACCTTCGTTATCATTGATAGTTGGGGTATTTGTACCATTTGATAATTGAACGAAAAACTGTTCGGTCATCTCTATATAAGTATCATTATTTATACTAATGATAACTTGCTTGATTTCATTATGTGTACCAGAAAATGAAACAGGGTTTGATGATGATACATAATCACCAGGTTGAACAGCGGTATCATCGGCGGTAGCATAATTGACCGTGAATCCACCAGGCACTGAACCTGTGTTCGTAATTTCTAAAATGGCGGTACCTACATCTTCATTAACGGTAATGTCATTGATACTAAGTCCGATTTGATTACCATTCTCACTTACATAGATATATTGCGTATGACTTGTGCTATTTCCAGCACAATCATTTGTTGTCCAAGTTCTAATAATCGTATAGGAAGTACTGGTATTGTCACCATCATACGTTTCTGTAAAGTTAACGGTCGAGTTCGCATCACAGTTATCATTCGCCGATAAAATCTGCGCTGCGGGGATATTGTCATGAGCCGCATATGAATCTTGCGGTAAAGATTCATTAAATGTTGGAGCTTCATTATCCTCGATCGTAATAACTTGGGTGTAGGTTGCACTTTCCCTTCCACATGCATCGGTAAAAGTCCAGGTATTTGTATACGTACCTTCCGTTTCACATGCGCCAGATGGTACGAAGCTACCAGCGATTTTGTTTAAAGTAAAATCACACGAAGTTGTTGCAGGCACTAAAGAGTTGGCGTTGTTATATCCAGAAATATTATCACATGAAATTGTTCTGTCCAAGGCATTTGGTGCTGTGGCCCAAGTTACTTGAGCAGGTGGTTGAATATCGATGATGGTAGGGTCGTGCGATCCAATACCACATGAATCTGTCGATGATGAACTATTGGTGGTAATGGGTTCTGAATCGGTAACCCCACTAAATGTGGCCGTTGCTTGTAATTCAAAGCTCGCCGTACAGGCAGTTTCTAAAAAATAGCATTGCTCCCTCAATTCAATATCAAAATCAATATCAAAATCATCTCCCATATTTGTATTTCCATCCTGAACGCTAAAAGTCAATGTTCTTGTAGTTGGGTCATATGAATGTGTGACTCCGGTAGGTAATGTTCCTACTCCCGAGAAATCAGCCTCGATCGGTAAGACGGTAGAAATTTCTAAGTCTTGGATATCGTCATTACCGGTATTGGTAACATGCAATGTCAATGGTATAATATCGCCAGCATTAAATGGTCCCGTTGCATTTGCATTTAAACTCAATGCCCCTAAACTCGGTTGATATACATCAACGCTCAATCCCATTAAATATAGACCGTATGACTCTTGATCAGTGGTAATTTTGAAACGTGCAAAAGTTTGGTCATTTTCGATATATCGATTTCCGATATTGTCCAAAGGAAATACAGTAGCATCAAAACCTAAGGTGTTGGTGCTCGCTGGATTTCTATCAACATAATTCAATCCTTCGATGGTTATACGACTATTGAAGAAGTTGTCTTCATCTCTTAATGCGGTCGATAATTTCGACCAGCTATCACTTGTATCATACATCAATAATTGGTCACCATTAAGGTCTCGGTCACCCTCTAAGGCACCTAACATTACATTGGCATTGATTTCTCCGTTAGGTATGGTTTCGAATCCGCTAAAGTTGAATTCAGTTTCTCCGGCACCATTAGAGGCAAATGTATGTACATAGCCATCATATAGCGTAATGTTTTTAGGGTCAAGCGATACGTTTTCGTAGACAAATACAATTTGCCACCCACCGGAGGTACCCGTATTACTCCCGATACCATGAGAACGAAGCGTTTGTTCCGTTGCTTTTACGTTACCAACCTGGTAGGTTCCGAACGGGGATGTAAGTGAATTTATGTCGTCGGTTATATCCTTGATACATACATATGGATCATTTTGGAAATGATCGTTACGACCTCTATATATGACCTCATCGGCAGATATGGTGGTGTATGATGTTTGTCCCGGTAACATAAGTTTTACTTGATTATAGTTCCAAGTAGGTTCTGTTGCACTACCGCCCGTGGTACCGTCGTATTCTTTATCGGCAGCTGCCCAGTATATGTAAGCTTTTTTAATGTTCAAACAGCTTAATGTGGGTTCGGGGTTGGTTAAGTTCGCATTGGTCGAGTTAAAAGTACTTGGGTCACTGTCGATATCAACAAATACATTGTTGTTGAAATCGTGGTTTCCGTCTTCCCCATTATAATTGCCCGTTTTTGTTCTAGAAAGAACATTGTTGGCAATCATTGTAAAATCACCATTAATACTACCCGAATAGCGAATCTCGAATTCTTTTTTGAGGTTGGTATCGTTGACATAAATATTTACGACCGCCTCATCTTCAGAACCATTAGAATCTACAATTTTATACCTAAAAGAATCATTTCCGTTAAATGATGGACTTGGTTGGTATTCAAAATAATCGTCGGTTCTATTGCCGGGTGTTCCATTGTCCCTAAGGATAACGGTTCCATTTATGGGGTTATTTACGATTTGTAAATGATTTGAAAGCGCAGGTCCGTCAAATCCGAAATCGTCATTTGATAAAACGGTTAGATCTGCCGTAACTTGGTTAAGAAAAACAACAAATGAATCATCGACCGCCGTTGGTACGTGGTTTATATCTCGAATCGTTCCGGTTGCCGTTGCCGTGGAAGCAGTAACAAGATTTGGTGAAATTGAAGTTATCGAAATTTGTAGTGTCTCATTTCCTTCGATCAGTGCATCTTGAATAATAGTTACAGGCACTTGCAACACTTGTCCGTTAGCGCCTGAAAAGGTTAAATTGCCTGTTTGTGAGGCTACACTATAATCGCTACCGGAAGTAGCCGTTACATCATTGATTATATAGGAGGCTGTAAAACCACCGTTTATTGGTTGGCCTGTATAGGTTACATCGAAATTAGCGGTGCCATTATATTCGTCCACTGAAAAACCAGCAACTGCGATACTACCGGAGTCATCATTTACAATGGTGCCGATAGCTTCAGAATTGGATGGGGAAATCACCACCTGACCCAAGGATGGGTTAGAAATGGTAATTTTTAAATCTTCATTATTTTCAATGAAGGCATCTCCGATCACATTTATTTGAACGGAACGTACTTCGCTATCAATACCACTAAAAGATAGACTACCGGTTGCAGCTGCTACCGTATAATCGACTGAGGCAGTCGTTGTGACATCCGTTATCGTATAATCTACCGTAAAACCACCGGTAACCCTATCGCCAGTATAGGTAACATTAAAATTAACGGCATTGGTTTGCTCAATAATACTAAATCCAGAAACCGAAACGCTACCACCATCATCATCGGTAATGACTCCTCGTGCACTTGTATTCAATAGGTTGATACCAACATTTGAACGTATTGCGACAAGGTTTACGAAATAATCTTCTTCAGACTCAATCGTGTTATCACTAATTATAGGGATATTTATGTTTCGTGTTTTATTAACGTGGTCAAATGTTAAGGTTTGAACCGTTGGGTTCGGTGTAAAATCGGTTGCATTGGCAGCGGTACCATTGGTGACTAAGTAATCAACTTCAATAGTTTCTCCGGTATCCACATCGCCTATAAATTCTACAACGAATGTGGCTGTAACGGTATCCCCTGGGTCACCCTCAACTACAGTTACCGTTAAATTTTGAAAATCTATTCCACTTGTTGGGGTATTGTCATTATCTATGATCGTGCCGGTACCTGTAGGGTCTACAATATTAATAAGTGTGGTTGAAAGGTTTAAAAGTTGAACGTTTAAAACCTCATTGTTCTCAATAAAATTATCCTCTAAAATGGTTACCGATAGCACTTGTTGATCACCGTTCGTTGTCCCGGCGGGGAAAGTTACCTGTCCCGTTGGAGAAACGGTCGTATAATCTTTGCCGGAAGTGGCGGTACCGTTACTGATGTTATAATCTACGGTAAACGAATCTTGGACATCATTACCATTATACGTAATAACAAAATTGGCACTTCCTGCAGCTTCATTTACGGAGAAATCAGCTACACTAATTCCCGTTGAAGCTGTCTTGATATCATTATTGGTAATAGTGCCTATGGCGGTGGGGTCTACTACATTTATTAAAGGGGTGGAAAGATTTGAAAGTTGAAAAGTGAACGTTTCATTATTTTCAATCACGGTATCCTCAATAATGTTTACGCTAACATTTTGTTGCTCACCATTCATGGTTGCCGCAGGAAATGTTATTTGACCGGCGACGGCAGGAGCACCGGTATAGTCACCCCCTGACTGCGCCGTATAGTCGGCAATAGTATAATCGACCGTAAAGGCATTTTGTACTTGATTGCCATTATAGGTAACGACAAAGTTGGACGAACCGATAGATTCGTCTACCGTAAAATCAGCCACCGTTAATCCTACGGTGGCAACGTTGCTATCATTATCTATGATGGTGCCGACTCCACTGGGATCTACCAGATTGATCAAGGTTGTTGACAGATTCGATAATTCAACATTTAAATTTTCATTTCCTTCGATCAATGAATCATTGATTAACGAAACATTTATAGATCGAGTGGTTCCATTGGTAGTACCATCAGGGAATGTAATTTGACCGGTTAATACCGCGTTATAATCAGTTCCGGATATAGCGCTGCCATTGCTTATAGTATAATCTGCCGTAAAACCATATTGTACATTTTTACCATTGTACGTTACTACGAAATTTGCGGAAGCAGTTGATTCGTTTATACTAAAATCTGACACAGATAAACCAGTGGTCGGGGTGGTGTCGTTATCTACTATTGAGCCAATGGCATCTGGATCCTCGATAGTTAAAAGTCCATTCGAAATGTTTGATAGTTGCATATTTAGAGACTCATCACCTTCAATAATATTATCATCGATGATAGTCAATAAAACGGTTTGGGTGTCACCGTCTGCAGTACCTGCAGGAAAAGTTACCTGGCCTGTAAGACTGCCATTGTAATCTGAGCCCGATAGAGCTGTATTATTGGAGATAATGTAATCTACTGTAAAAGCATCTTGAACGTCAGGACCTGTGTAGGTCACGACAAATTCTACGGTACCGATACCTTCGTTCACCGAAAAATCTGCAACGGATATACCTTCCCCTGCAGCAGGTATATTTATATTGGTAATAGTTGCAGTTGCCGTATCGGTCATATCCCCGGCATTGGTAGAACCGTTGGTCATGCTTAAAGTAAAAGTTTCATCACCTTCAATAAGGTTGTCGTCAATTGCAGGTATTATTATACTGGTGCTTACCGTATTTGCAGGAACTGAAAAACTTGTTAAAGCGGTATAATCAGAACCTGTCGTTGAAATATCGGTATACGATAAATCAAAGGTTACTATTTCATTTACAGCATGGGAAAGGGTAACGTTCACATCAAGATCGGTTCCTTCACTAGCACTGGCATCATCAATAGTAATATTGGGTCTTATAAGCAATGAAACTTCATCGGTAATGGTATCCGGAGAACACAAGTTTTCAGCATCAGTAGCTACTAATCGATATTGATTCGCATTTTCTGATACAGATACCCCGGTTAAAGAAAGGTTATTGGTTGTCGCACCGGCATAGATACCTCCATTAGAAATAGGGTTCCAGGTGGTACCGTCATCCGTACTTAGTTCCCATTGTAAGGTAAGTCCCGTTCCAGTAACAGCCATATTAAAACTAGCGTTGCCACCAATATTTGCGACTTGATTACTGGGTTGTGTGTCTATGGTCACTAGTTGGTTGGCCGTTGTTACCCGACTGTGTGTACCGGTATAGCCACCTTGACCCGTTACGCGACCGTTTCCATCAACGGTAACAGGGGAATTTCCTAAATAACCATCTCCATCGGGATCTGTGTGACCCGCTTCAACAGCATCTGAACAGCCATCATTATCCGAATCTGAATCTAAACTATCTATGAGGCCATCCCCATCTGAATCTGTAGATAGTTCATTGGAATCTAATATACCGTCGTTATCGTCGTCAACATCGGTGATATCGCTCACCCCGTCTGAATCACTATCCAGGTCATCATCTAAAATAGTTACGGTAATTTGGCTAGCATTGAATATAATATTTTGGGGTTGATAGTTTGGTATACCGACCGATGGCGGTGAATACGTAGTAGTAACATAAAAATACTCTGTAGGTTCCTCTAAGGAATCATCTGTAATATCAAATTTTACTTCCTCATTTTTACCGTTATCACCACCACCGAACTTGAAGTCTTTGGTCTCACCCTCATAATCTGCCGGGTCTGTGGCACTATCTTCAGAGGTAGTATAGTCAAATTCAACATCCTCTTGTGCTTCCCCAATAAAGGTAAAAATTACTACAACCTCCTCTTCGCTTTCAACGACCGAGACATCGTTGATCAAGACTTGAGCGATATCATTGTCATGAATTCGTAATGAATATGGTGCTGTTTCAATACTTACCCTTGAAGGACCTGACCCATATTTTGTCGATTCAGCAGCATTTTGTGATTGAATCCCTTCAAATTCTTCTGAGGGTTCTGCTATGGTATCATCAATGGTCGGTATGCTAACGAATACCTCCGTACCGGCAACAGAACCTGCTGGGAAAGTGACCGTAGTATCGAATTTATTAAAATCTGAACCATCTACTGCCTTACTTGGGGTGCCGCCATGCTCATCGACTGTAAAATCTACAGTGTACGAATCTTCGATACCAACATATTGTTGGCCTCCAGAACCGGTACCCGTTGATAAGGTTAATCCGTATTGTATGGTATCCCCTTCGGTACTATCATGGTCGCTTCCAATAATATGTGCAATATCGGTATCAATAATGGTTCCTATACCGGTTGGGTCTGTTATCGTTGCGTTGTTCGTTGGGTCACTTATGGTCACCGTAAACTGTTGTTGGGTGGCTTCTACCCAATCATCGTCAATAGCTGCAACAGTGAAGGTTCTACTAGTAATTAACGATGGTATGGTAATCTGGGTAGTAGTTACCGAATAATCAGCTGCATCGGCCGTACCATCGGTGTAGGAAATATCAAAAGTGACACTGCCTAGTCTAGGACTGGAAGACGACACCGTAAAGGTCATATCGTTTCCTTCATCGGCACTTGCATTGGAAATTGTATAGTTCTGAGCCATTGCCTCTACTGAACCAAATAAGAACCACAAGATGCATATAAAAAAAGCCGATTTTATTGGAAGTGAGTTTTTCATTAATGATGCCTTAGGTTTGATCGACATGGTATTAGTTGAGTAGGGTGGTTTTGAGATGCCTACATGGCAATTCGATGAAGAATATGTGTTGGTCATCTCATCTTTATATAGCATGGTATCATGAGCAGTTAATGCTGAGTCCTTCTTAAAAATTTCATTCGTAAAAGAAGGAGTACAGGTTTCCTTATCTATTGATGAAACAGCGGCGCCATTTATTTGATGAGGGAATGTTGTCTGAGAAGCGTTAATTAACTTCATAATACTGGTTAAGTTTAAGTCCTTTTAATTTTCTTAACCGGTACTAATTTGGTTGCCATTTTTTTGGTGCAAACCATTCTAGTTTAGAAGGTTAAGAAGTTCCATTTAGAACAGATTTGGGATACTATTCTTTCTTGAAGATAATATCAATGTGCACTAAAATGGAATTTATACGGTTACCTGACGATGTTAGTCGACAAACGTACAGTAGCGAAATAACGTCGATTGTGAATGGTTATTTAATTGTTGTTGTGAAGCGGTAAATTTCTGTGGTTATCATTTTGTTATCTTTTTCGTATGTAGCAAGTTTGGTTACCTGTATCAAAAAACAAAAAATGAATTAAATAGCTGAAAAACAGGTATTTATGTAGATGCATTTGCGTAAATGGTGACACCAACTACAACCTATTGTAGATTTTAATCGAAAATTCTCAATGTTGTAGACTGTTAAAATAGTTGTTAAAGATGTGGTGAGAATTCTTAGTGCCATAGGTCGATGAAATCGCTACCTTAGGCGGATGCAGGAAATTTTGATTCGCTGATATTCAGATATTTTTCCCTTTTTTGTACTAAAATGTTATAGCACATGAAAGTGCTGATTTATCATCATGAAATGATATTTTTTGCTATAAAATTTATGCTGCCGAAGAAAGGTCAATGAAGATGGTTTTCAGGTGCTATGTTAGATTGTTTTTTGAAATAAATCGAGGTTGAAGAAACCTTTAGAAAGCGTCGGGATTTTCAATAATTTCCGCAGCTTTTTTTTGAATTTCCGCTAGTTTTTCACCATTCATTTTATTTAATAGGGCCATCATCATGTTCATGCGTTGATTGTCCTTAAAATGTGTTTTTTTAACGGCTAAAAAATTCCAATAGAGCGCATTGAACGGACATGCGTTCTCTCCTAACTTTTTAGTATGACTGTACGTACAGTTACCGCAATAATTACTTATTTTATTGATATAATTGGCACTGCTAACATACGGTTTGGTGGCAACGATGCCTCCATCTGCAAATTGACTCATACCTCGGGTATTTGTAATTTCGACCCATTCAATCGCATCGATATATACCCCTAAATACCATTTATCGACTTCGTCGGGATGTAATTGTGTCAATAAGGCATAATTGCCGATAATCATTAATCGCTGTATGTGATGTGCATAAGCGGTATCTAAACTTTGGCCGATGGCGTGTTTCAAACAATTCATTTTTGTATTTCCTGTCCAAAAGAAATCAGGTAGTTTGTTGTAGTTTTGGAGTGCGTTTCGTTGTTTGTAGTCGGGCATTTCTTTCCAATAAATACCCCTCATATATTCTCGCCAACCCAAAATTTGTCGGACAAAACCTTCGACCTGCGAAATGTTTATTTCATTCTTATGTTCATAAAAATGGTTTAAGACAGCATCAATAACTTCTTTTGGGGCGAGTATTTTGGCATTCATGGCAAATGACAATCTCGAATGAAAAAGAAACCGTTCATTCTCATGCATCGCATCTTGGTAATCGCCAAAATGAGGTAAGAGGTTCGCGCAAAAATAGTCTAAGTTGCTTAGACATTCCGCCTTCGAAATAGGCCAGTGGAAGGAGTTGACATCAATTTTTCCAAACGTTTCGACCTTCGCTTTTTTGAGCTCATCGATTAGTTCAAAGACTTCTTTATTGAATTTTTTCTCAGGAGGAATACTTGGTTGTCCCTTCCATTTATTTCGGTTGCTCTGGTCATAGTTCCATTTACCTCCTTCAGGGTGGTCGTTATTCATCATCACTCCATGCTTCTTACGCATCATACGATAAAAGCTTTCCATAACCATTTGTTTTTTCCCCTTATAGAATTCTGTTAACTCGGATCGAGTGGTATAAAAATGCTCTGTGTCAAAACTGGCGGTTTCTATTTGCAACGATTTGCAAATATCTTTCAGTTGTTGATCAAGGCGATATTCATCGGGCAATTGATATTCAAATTTTTCGGCCTTGGTCTCATCTATGATGTTTGTTATTATTTTATCCAGTTCTTGGGGATTGTCTGCATCATTAAGTTTTAAATATTTGAATATATGTCCTTTTTCAGTGAGGTCATTTTTAAAACTTCGCATAGCAAGAAAAAAAGCGACTACTTTTTGAATATGGTGTTTGACATAATCAGTTTCTTGGCGCATTTCTGCCATTAGGTAAATGATATCCTTATCTACCGTACGGAACCAAGAGTGTTCTTGATTTAATTGGTCGCCTAATATCAAGCGTACTATTTTCATTTTGTCGTTTTATTTATGGTTATCATTCGGTTATTTATACTGCTGTCAAACCATTGGTAAGATTGCTGTGTACCTAAAATAAGGATTCTTGTAACCATATCTGTTGGTATTTACCATTGCTGTCATATCGTTGTGCCTGACTTTTTATATTGAATCTTCTATCTCTTGGATCATTGCCAACGCCGCTATTGTACATCCAATTACCCCAGTTGCTGTGTACATCATAGTCAATCAGCATACTTTCAAAATATGCTGCGCCGATCCGCCAATCTTGTTGAAGTTCTTTAGACCAAAAACTTGCTACATTTTGTCTTCCTCTATTGCTCATCCACCCCGTTTGGGCTAATTCTTTCATATTCGCATTGACAAAGGGTTCTTTGGTAGTACTAAAAATCCAATTATTTTTAGTAACGGTATTGTTATTCCAACTGTATTGTTTGTTTAGAATACCTTCTAATCGAAATATGTTTTGCTTGTATTTTAGGGAAATATATTTAAAATAATCACGCCAAATAAGTTCGAAAATAAGCCAGTACGTATCTTGGTTCTTTACCACTTCATTTTCAAATTTCCTTACTTCCCAATAAATTATTTTAGGCGAAATACTACCATTGGCCAACCAGGCAGATAATTTGGAACTGTAGTCAGTACCAATTAACCCGTTTCTGGTCTTCTTATAGACTGCAAGTTTTTTGGTGTCCCAAAAGTAATTTTGTAGTCTTTTTACCGCTTCTAATTCTCCACCTCTAAAGGGGAAGGAAGACCGTGGGTCCATTTGAAAATCCTCAAAACCTAAATCCATTAAGGTTGGTACTGATTTTTCAATGGTAACGAAATTTTCCTTGGGCATTCTGGCAGAAATTGTGTTGAGCGATCTTACATCACAATAGGCTTCACATTTTTTTCTAAAATTGGTAAAGATGTTAGGAATATTTATAACCTCATCATAAGGGATATCATGTGGGTGAAATAAAAATTGATCATAAGATGCATTGAATTTTATAGAATCGGGAATTTTTTCTTTCACCCTAGAAAGAATATTTTCTTCATCTCTAGTCCACTCTTTTTGCAAATAGACCGAGTCAATATCATGCTGGCGAATCAATTCTGGTAGGTATTTTTCAGAATCGCCAACATATACATATAAGGTAATATTTAATTTTTCTAAAGCATGTTTAAGTT
>Ga0114916_1001715_pt1 | contig 12109 bp, 9 predicted proteins | sample MalvirAntarct_66_FD_83501 | JGI IMG/M metagenome (GOLD analysis project Ga0114916, IMG submission 83501) | Marine viral communities from the Global Malaspina Expedition - Malaspina viral metaG Antarct_66 | ecosystem: Environmental > Aquatic > Marine > Oceanic | place: West Anvers Island... | reverse complement strand
GTATAAATACAACCTGAGGACCTAAGACTAGAGTCTGAAAACGTGAAGTTATTGCCAATAAACGTACACCTACACTCAGCATTTTTACTTAAATGAGACGGACCTGAATAAAGCAACATAGAGTTCTGATTAATGTCACCATCAAGGCTTTCATATATTTTCTTCAGTTTGTTCTTGTCTATAGTGGTACCTAGAGTAGTTACCGTGTAATTCGGGTCATTCTTTAGTTTGTTAATGTCAAAGCCATTAGAGTTGAGCTTACTGATTAAGTCGGAATTTCGACTCTGATATTTAAAGTTATGTGGTAAAAAAATCCATCTCGAGTTGTGGTTATAAACTAACGGGTAGTTATTTTGAATAATATGACTTCTAATGCCACTATCTGCTAACTCTCTTAGAGAATTAGTTCGTAGACTATCTTCATCTGTATCAATTTCTGTATCAGAACTAACATATACAATTGTAGTGTTAGGCCCAAAAAAAGCCTTGGGATTTTTTATGATTCTTAAGATTGATTTCGACAACATTCGGTTTAGGTTAATAAGCAGGTTTTTCTCTTTGTCTTCCAATAATGGCATTACAACCACTCGTATATTCTTTACGGAACTCATCAAGGTAGGTATTAGAGATATATGGTCATAGTCAAGGTGTGATATGAAAAGTACGTCTATAACATCATCTTTTAAAAACGCGGACTGAACAATTAATTTGGCTTTGTTTGAACGTTTCCATTCACCGCAGTCATATACTATTTTGAAGTCATCATTATGATGATGCTCTGTATAGAAGCCTCCTTGACCAACAGGATAGAATGTTCGAGTTACTTTATAATTACTCATCAACCACCACCCGCTTCTTACCCGTCAACAAAACCTGCATCAACGCCTTTTTCTCTTGCTGCAAATCAGCCAATTGCTGCTCAAGTAACTCAATCTCTTTATCGGCATTGGTTAATACGCTGGCGATTTTTTGCTGTTCTTTGAGAGGTGGCATTCTAAATCTCATACTTTCGAATGAAGTTTTTGAAAGCTCTAAGAAGGTTGAGCCACTCGCTTTGCTTATCATTCTGTGTTTGTTATACGTTAGGAGGTAATACACAAACACAATATTGGTTTTGCTATTAGGAACGATATTTTTAAAGCCTTGGTTCGTACACATCTCATGAGAAGTAATTGCCATTGCACCAATTGTTGCCCGTGTACAGATAAGTAATGAACCTGCTGGCAATAGCTTAGCTGAGCTATTTTCTAGCCCTTCTAGCGTTATTTTTCTTAGACTAGAGTTTATATAACGACTATCTTGTTTGGTAATATCAGTGGGTGTAATCCAGTTTATATCGCCATCCCAATATTCAGTATTGGATGTACTAGGCGTACCTCCTGAATAAATCTTGCCCAAGCTTGAAACTGCTCTTTCTTCCCACTCACCCTCAAACCGTTGACCCGACTCATCAAGCAAACGCTTTTTACCTGTCAGCAATTGCTGCATCAACGCTTTTTTCTGCTGGTTACTATTGTCAATTAAACGCTCAGTGGTGCTAATCGCTTTATCCCAAGTGAATAGAATGTTGGCAATTTTTTGTTGTTCTGGAAGAGGTGGGAGAACAAAATAGAAATCTCTTTGTGCCGTTATAGGAATTTGATTTCTTGTAGTCTGCTTCATTATTCTTTCATATTGACGGATAAGGCTTGGAGAAGCCATGAACTGACTTAGGTATACATTATCTATCTTGCTAGGGTTACAGCGATAATAAGTTAATGAAGTACTTATGATTACAAATTCATCAGTAGTTTCCAATATGCCTACTGGTCCCACTGTCGCGTTATGCGCAAAAAGAACATCACCTGACTTAGCTACTCCCTTTTTAAACTGACTCCCTCTTTCAATAGAAAGGAATTTTGCCTTGGTGAGGTCTACTTTGCCATTGATCAAGGCATTGGCTGAAATGTATTTAATGCCAGAATCAATGAATTCAGAAGAACGAGGATACAGGCTGCCGTGATTTCCATCTAAATGACCAACTATTACCTTGTTAGCTATTAAATGTTCTAAACGCTCTACTTTCCAACCTCTGTCTTCAGCACTTTTTAAGAAACTAGGCACCATAACCCAACTCCTTTAAAAACGCTGCCATCTCAGTCTCTAACGCATCCAACTCAGCTTTTAGCTCCAGACGCTCAGAGCGTACCGCCTCCAAATCAATCTCTGCTTCTTCCTCAAAGGTATCGACATAACGGGGAATGTTTAGATTAAAGTCGTTTTCTTTAATCTCATCAAAGCTCGCTAGATATGCATATTTATCCACGCTTTCCCGCGCTTTATAGGTTTCAATGATTTTATTGATATTGGCATCTGTGAGCTGATTTTGATTTTTACCCGATTTAAACTCATTACTGGCATCGATAAACAGGACTTTGTCGTCAGACTTATTCTTTTTAAAGATGAGAATAGCGGCGGGAATCCCCGTGCCAAAGAACAGCTTTTCCGGCAAGCCAATCACCGTATCGAGCAGGTTTTCTTCGATCAACTGCTGACGGATTTTACCTTCACTTGACGCACGAAACAGTACGCCATGCGGTACGACCACACCCATACGTCCCGTAGTAGGTTTAAGGGTTTCAATCATGTGACTGATAAAGGCATAGTCACCCTTGGTCTTGGGCGGTACACCGCGATGAAAGCGACCATAGGGGTCGCTGCTGGCATCCTCATGACCCCATTTATCCAATGAAAACGGCGGATTGGCAGTCACCACATCGAACTGTAATAAGTGACCGTCTTTATCAAGTAGCAGCGGATTACGGATGGTATCGCCCCACTCGATACGGTGGTTGTCCTCACCGTGTAGGAACATATTCATCTTGGCCAGTGCCCATGTCGAGCCAATGGCTTCTTGACCGTATAGCGCATACTTCTTAGAATTTGAGTTTTTGCGTACCATCGCCCCGCATTTAATAAGTAGCGAACCCGAACCACAAGCCGGATCGCATATCTCATCACCTTCGACAGGCTCAAGGATAGTCGCCAGTAAGTTCGATACTTCGGGCGGTGTATAAAACTCGCCAGCCGTCGCCCCACTACTGGCGGCAAAGTGCTTGATTAGGAATTCATAGGCATTACCAATCACGTCCAAGCTACCCACGCGCTCAACGCTTAGGTTGAGGATCTCTTTGCCAAAGTCTTCTAATAAATGCCGCAGTAACTCGTTCTTTTGCTTTTCTTGTCCCAATTTATCGGTGTTGAAGCTGATATCTTGGAAGACGTTTTTGAGCTTAGTGCCGTTGGCTTCTTCAATCGCATGAAGGGCCTCATCGATACGTTGACCATTGCCCGGCTGATGACGCTGCTCATATAAATCCCAAAAGCTTGCGCCCTCAGGTAAGACAAAACGCTGCTTGGACATCATGGCATGGATCAGTTCTGGGTTGTCGCCAAACTGCTCAACCAGTTTGTGGTACTCATCACGATAGACGTCGGATAGATACTTGAGAAACAGCATGGTCAAAATAAAGTCTTTATAGGTATCAGCGCTGATGACGCCACGGAAGGTGTCACAGGCGTTCCATACGGCTTTGTTGATATCGTCTTGATTGATTTGGTTGGTGGTAACAGTAGTGCTGGCGGACATTGATGATTCCTTAACGCGCTGGAAAATTGTTAATCGTTATAGTAAACAATGATAGTTCGATTAATTCGTTTTGCTTGGAAGTATAGCGCACATTACTGTTTCGAATAAGGCGTAATGTATTGCCGTTAGTTGGTCTAAGAATATACCAAGTCGACTCTAAATAAAAAAATAGCGCCCAAAATAGGCGCTATGTTTTATCATTCTGAATAATGATTTTCAATCACGGTATAGATAGAGTTCGTTGGCAAAATAGCTCCTTGCTCTCATACAGCTCGAATAACGTCTATCATCTTAATTGTGGGCGGCTTGCCATGCCCCCATTGAACCTAAGTAGATATCAATATGCTCAAAACCACGACTGGAAAGCCACCCTGCCGCTATCGTCGCTCGTGCACCACTAGCGCACATCAACGTATAGTGGCGACTCTGATCAAGCTCATGCCAACGCTCGTTGAGATGTCCGACATAGATGTGCTGTGACCCTTCAATTGCATTGGCATTCCTCTCATCGATATCGCGTACATCGAGCAGTGTCCAATTTTGAGCATTATTAAGACGGTCTTCAACCTCAGACGTATTGATCATAGGGGTTTGTTGCATCTGCTCACCTTTAGCAGCAGCAGGAACGACGCCGACATAGCCACCCACCACATTGTCGAGGGCAATTCGTACCAGATGCTCCATCGCAGTAGCAAGCTGCTCTTCATCAGACGCAATCAATGCCAAACTTTGTCCTTCTTCAATAAACCACCCAGCAAACGCAGGAAGCATATTTACGGGTAGACTCATAGACCCATGCAGGTGACCTGAGGCATAAGCCATTGGTTCACGAATATCGATAAGATGATCGGCACCGCAGCTATTAAGTTGAGCAAGCGAAAGATTACGCGGGCGCATAACGACTGGTGGGGCTTCACCACCTTCCATATTCAGTCGCTCCATTAGCCTAAAGTAAGGTGGTTGGTAATGGTTTTCGCTCACTTTAAAATCAATAAAGTCATCACGGTCTGTAATTTGTAAACGTGGATTGTTCAATCTTTCGTGGCCGACGGTAGAGAACTCACGCTCTGCCATCCCTGAGCCACAGACTGACCCAGCACCGTGAGCAGGATAAATAATGGCTTGATCGCCAAGCGCTAGAATATCTTGTAGTGAATCATAAAGCAGGCCTGCCACTTCTTCGCGGCGATCAGGATAGAAGTCAGTACGCCCAACATCTCCCACAAATAGCGCGTCGCCAGTAAAGACACCAACCGCTTTTTCTGGGTAGGCGGTATCAAATAGAGCATAAGCAAGGTGGTCATCAGTATGGCCGGGCGTTTCTAATACGCGAATTTCAAGTTGACCAATAGTAAAGCAATCACCATTACGCGCCGTCTTAGCATAGACAATTGGTCGCTCTGGATTGGGGCCATGTAATACAGTGGCTCCTGTCATTTCTGCCAAAATTGGTGCACCAGAGACCAAGTCTTCATTACGATGAGTCTCAAAAATATGAGTGATCCGAAGTCCTGCTGCGCGTGCCTTTTCTACATATATCGCGCAGTCACGACGCGGGTCTATCACCGCAGCTTGACCACCAGAACCCACTAAATAAGAGAGGTGTGAAAGACCAGGTGTTTTAATCTTTTCCAAAAGCATCATTGTATCCTTATTATTATAATTTAAATCAGACGGCTACTTTCTATAGCGAGCTATCATTAATTAGCTCAATAGCAAAGAGCTATGTGAACTTTTTAAAAGTACCATATTATTTTAATGGTTATCAATATACAATAACATATATTAACCTAGTAAACTCGTAAGTGCTTATATTAGATTAGCAAGTACCATTTCATTATGATTCTCATCTGTCCCAAATTGCTTGTCTCTTAAAGGTAGGTAGTAGTTTTGCAAAAGCAAGTTATTGTCACTCTATCCATCCACCCTTTATGCTACAGTCTGAAAATCTTTATCAATATACTCTTTGGAATAATATTACATTGGCTAAAATCATATTTGTATATGTAATATTTAATTGGATCATGTTTTTATCAAACCAAATAGGATGGTCTTCGTGAAACTACCTTTGATTAAATTTGCCAGCTTAATCGGTATTGTATCTTTAACAACCACTGCCTGTGCTCAGCCTAATGAAGGGGCCACTAGCAACCGGACAACAAGTCAAAGTATAGAAAATGTAGAAGTGTCTGACACGATGACTCAGTCCTTGGACAGTTATTTGCGCCAAGTGCTCACGCAAGCAGGTATCAAAACGCAGATTACTTCTATTGCGCCCTCAAACTTGCCCAATATGTATCAGGTCAATTTGGCAGGACAAGCGCCATTACATATCACTGAAGACGGTAAATATGTTATTCAAGGCGAGCTGCAAAATAACCCAAGCAAGCAGGTAGTGACCAAAACATTGCCACGCAGTAATAAAGAGCAAATAGGTCAACCAGTCAGTACAGCCATCAAATCAGCAATGCTTGCCAACATGAGTGCGCTCAAAAATATGAGTACCAAAACACCACTTTTTTATACTGCTGTACCAGGTGTAATTTGGGGTGCTACTTTAGAGGGCGTACCATTTTTGCTCTCAGATGATGCGCAGTACATCACCGATGGTGAGATATCTGTGATAGAAAATGGTCAGTTCGTGGGTCTGGATACAGAATTTGAGCAACGAAAAAATCAGTCAGTATTGGCGTCTTTGGACGATAAACAGCTGATTCGTTACCCCGCCACCAGTACCGAGAAAGCGGTGATATATGTGGCTGACGACGTCAACTGCCCGTATTGCCGCCGATTGCATCAGCAGATGCCCATGCTCAATGCAAAAGGCGTGACAATCAACGTGATTGGTTATCCGATATATGAGCAGTCACCCGCACAAATGCGAGGTATTTGGTGTCAAACTGATGAAAAAAGTCGTCGGCAGGCATTCGATAAGGCGATGCTACAAGGTGAGATGACACCTACACCAGCAAGCTGCACCGCCGACCACGTGACGCCCAATCGCGAAAAAGCCGCTGGACTGGCAGTGATAGCAACGCCTGCCATTTACCGTGAAGACGGCGTACTATATCAAGCAAGTTTTGAGAGTCCTGAGTTTCTAGATTTTTTGGGTGTAGAGTAATCAGCTATTTAGACTAGAACTCTCCTAACGGATAAAAAATAAACCGCCCTGTGCACAATGGTCACAAGGCGGTTTTTGATTGTGTTAATAAATGCTTAAGGCAGTACGATATCAACGATCTTTCAGTTGAACAGATTGTCGCACTTTACCTCCATGATAAGTATTAGCTTTTAGCTTCTAGCTTCTAGCTTCTAGCTTCTAGCTTCTAGCTTCTAGCTTCTAGCTTAATCATTGATGTCGAATCAATTTATACAATAGAAGTATTTTATTTATGACATAAAGAACGGCAGAGCTTAAATAAAGTCTTTGTCTAATACCTTTTTAAAAAATCACATTACCCTTGAAGACTTTGAGCCATCTGACGACAGTATGCTGCTAGGTTATCAGGTAAGTCATTTGGACAGACACCGCACTGCTGATTGCCAGAGATTGCACGGTCAATGAATTTGGAATAGAGCAAGTTTAGATGATTCATGGTCACTCTAAACTTGTCGGGTTTTATGCCCCCACTGAGCCTTGGATTACGGTTTTTTTCCTGAGTGATTGAAGGGACAAGATGCTCTTTATAGTAGTGCGCAGAATAGACTCTCAGCGCATCTGATAAAGAGAATAGCTTATGGCGCACAGAGTTGTAGTTGTAGAAGTTATCGGCATCACTGTGCCAAAAGTCAATTCGCCCATACCATTCAATAAGTAGAACATCACTATTGAATATATGCTCCTGAAAGAGAAAGACGAAATTTCTTGCAATATACCCTAAAATATGCAATATGCGTAAGGTAATGTTAGCAGCTTCTAAGAACAAGTACTTAACCTAGCAGAACATCTTTAATCTCTTCTTATTAGATCTCTTGCATAAGTCATTGCTAGCCTTTGATACTCCGTTAACGAAGGTCAATAAAACGGTACTTTTGCAAGAGGTCTAATAAAGGTTTATTGGTTGATATTTTTTATTAGTGACACAAGTTATGATTTTTGTTAACCACTCTTTATTGCATGCGTTTTGCTATAGACTGTCTCGGTATATGTATTAATATTATAATTATTTTTAATCTATGTTGCGCGGTATAAGCGGCTTGCTGCTTTGAGCATGATTTAATCTGCATTATCAAGTTTGACATCAGTTATTAAGAGGTATCATCTATGGGTATATCGACATCTACGACAAAATACCAGTCAGCGCGCATGCGTACGGCGGCCATCATTCTTGCTAGTAGCTCACTGATAGCAGCGGGAACCATAAGCGCTCAGGCAGCCAGCCTTAGCGGTTTGTTTAACAGCAGCAATAACGGGTCGTCAAAGTTTTTATCAGTTGAGCAAGCGTTTAGCGTGGATAGCAGCAGCAAGGCCACCAAAAAAGGTACACAGCTGTCGATTACGTTTGATATCACCCCTGAGCATTACGTTTATAAAAACCAGCTGAAACTGCGCTTCCCTAAAGGCATCAATGCCACGCCATTTACCTTTAACCAAAAGCCTGTGACCATTAATGATCCGACCTTTGGCAAGGTACCTGTATTTACTCAAAAAAGTGTCACCGCTACCACTACCTTAACCACTGCCAATGGCAAGGGCGCAAAAAACGTCCCTGTGGTGATTCATTGGCAGGGCTGTGCTGAGGCAGGACTATGCTATCCACCAGAAAAGATGGCGACCAAAGTTGATATCGCAGTGCCACGCTAAGCCGTTGCTGACATTTTGTTCGATTCTGAGTAATAAATAGGTAGCCTTTCATGCCCACACATATAGCAACACCGCCGCCGACCACGACTACCCGTGAGACCATCGCTCCTAAACAAGCCAAGCATGCGCCCTATCACAGTGTAAAAAACCGCCCCTATCTATCGGCACTTGTGCTAAGTGCCAGCGCTCTGCTGGTAGGGCTAAGCGCGCCGATGCCCGCGCACGCAGCAGGCTTGGGCGATTTGTTTGGTGGTAGTAGTGACAGTCGTGCACAAAAAAAGTTTTTATCCGTTGATGAAGCCTTTGATGTCAGCAGTAGCAGCAGCCCTGCCAAAGCTGGCACGCGCTTGTCGATCAATTTTGATATCACCCCTGAGCACTATGTGTATCAAAATCAGCTCAAGCTGACACTGCCTGATGGAGTAAAGGCCGCGCCGTTTACCTTTAATCAGCAGCCCGTTTCTATCGACGATCCGACCTTTGGCCGCGTGCCAGTGTTTGATCAGGCCAATGTAGTGGCGAGCACCACGCTGAGTACGACAGATGGCAAACCTCTAGACAATGCTGCGATTACGATTGGCTGGCAGGGCTGCGCCAAAGCAGGGCTGTGCTATCCACCAGAAAAAATAAAAACCACAGTCAGTATCGCCGCTGTACCCTCCCAGAGCCGCGCCAATAATGCATCAGCGACTGGCCAAGACGCGACAGCTAAAAGTACCACGGCCAATGCTGACGCTCATACCGTAGATACTGATGCTCAAGATGAGGCGGCCATCAGTGAGCCGCTAACCACCTCATCGGCTGCTGCGTCGCCAGAGAGTGCCAGCGGTTTTGCTGGTGAGCAGATGGATGATGAAGTCGTCGACTATGATTTGATAGACGATGTGTCATTGGAAGGTGAGATTGCCGGTGCAGCTGCGCCCATAGCAGACACCCAGCAGTCTTCTGATCGAGCCTCAAGTAGTAGTGAGACTGCCGCTATCGGCGCGATGGATAGCGACCCTTTTGGCCTAGCGTCTCATCCATGGTTGGCATTGGCTTTGCTGTTTTTAGCAGGCTTGGGCTTGGCATTGACGCCTTGCGTCCTGCCCATGCTACCCATTGTGTCCAATATCGTCGCCCGTGAAGACAATCCCACGGTCAAACGCGGTGTGCTTTTGACAGGCAGCTACGCCATTGGGGTAGCCACCGCTTATGGGATTTTAGGTGCGGTTATTGCGGTGTTTGGTGAGTCTTTGGGCATCATCGGTTGGCTACAAAACCCGATTATCTTAATCAGCTTTGCCATTGTGTTTGTACTTTTGGCGTTATATATGCTGGGTGTTTTTAGTATTCGTTTACCCAATGCCATCAGTAGTAAGATGCAGCGCTTGAGTCAAGCAGGAGATAGCAAGCTTGGTAGTGCGGGCGGCAGCCTAATCGCTGGTTTTTTATCTGCGCTGGTGGTGTCACCCTGTGTCTCAGCGCCGTTATTTGGCGCGCTGCTGGCGGTGTCTACCATTGGCAGTCCGCTGCTTGGGTTTGTCGCTTTATTTATGCTGGGTTTCGGTTTGTCCGCGCCGCTGATCCTAATCGGTGCCACTCAAGGCAAAATCATGCCAAAAGCTGGCGCGTGGATGAACTGGGTCAAGCAAGGTTTTGCGTTGCTGCTTTTTGCTGTGGCGCTGCTGCTGATTGAGCGCGTCTTTATCTCGCCTGTCATGCTGGTCGTATGGGCACTTTGGTTTATGGTGCTGGCGACATGGGCATGGAGCTGGCTTGGTAAAGGTCGTATCTTAACCCAGGCGCTGGGCTTAATCGCTGGGATTTGGGCGGCTTGTTTGATGATAGGTGCCGCTTTGGGTAACGATGACAGTCTGCATCCGCTGGCCTCTCTAAGCGCCGCGCCTATGATGATGACATCTGCAAACGGCGTATCAGGTGCGAGCAATAGCGCCAATGACGCGCACATCACCACCCTTGCCGAGCTAGATGCTATTTTGGCTGACAATCCGAAAGTCATTGTCGATGTGACGGCAGAGTGGTGTGTTGAGTGCCGTATTATAGAAAAAAACCTATTTCACAATCGTCCTGCTCAGATGCAAGACTGGCTGCTGGTCAGACTCGATATCACAGAGACGACAGAGGACTCAAAAGCCATTTTAGCGCGTTATCAGTTGTTTGGGCCGCCAGCTTTACTCTATTATCAAGACGGGCAGTTGGTCAATCAGCAAGTAGGGGAAATCGGGCGTTCGGCATTTGAGCAGACTTTAGAGGCGCTCAATCGCTAATTATCTACATGGATGAATAATAGCTGAAAGGGTGAATATCTCACCTTCAAACTCCCGCCTGACATAACAGCTAATGCTGTATATTTTGCCAATCAAAAGCCAAGCGCCTACTATGTTAGGAGCTTGGCTTTTTTGGTAAGGTGTCTTGGGGTTGGCAGGGTGACCGACTAACTATTTGCTTTTATAGGTATTAAATGTCCTTGTCTGTTTATCTTGTTTGTTTATACAGGCATGGTGCTTGATATAATGGTAACCTCTATTGTCTCTCGCTAGTCAAAAGACCTCTTGCAAAAGTAGCAAAGGGAATTAAAATAAGAAGACACTCATAACTTTTTAGGAACCATGCCAAACATAGATAAGCTACTCAAACAAAGTGACGCTGGTTTTAAACGCTATACTGGCATTCATAAAGCCACCTTTTATGACATGCTTGAGGCCATGCAAAAGCATGAAGCATCTAAGACCAAATCAGGCAGACCAAGTGTGCTCAGTCTTAAGGAGCAGATACTACTAGCCCTGACTTATTGGCGTGAATACCGCACGCTTTATCATATCAGTATGGACTTTGGTATTCATGAGTCTTCTGCTAGCCGTATCATTCGTAAAGTAGAAGACACACTGATTGACTCTGGCAAGTTTGAATTGCCTAAAAAGCTGCCTAGTCGTGTCGATGAGGACATCAATTGGTCAGTCGTCATCGTCGATGCCACCGAAACCCCAATTGAGCGTCCAAAAAAAACCAAAGCGACTACTACAGCGGCAAGAAAAAACAACACACCCTAAAAGCGCAGGTTATCGTCCATTGGCAAACAGGGTTGATACTCGATGTGCAAACCTGTAAAGGGTCAATCCACGATTTTAAGCTGTATAAAGATACTTGTCCTGATTGGTTGCCTGAGAATACTAACTATCTAGCAGACAGTGGTTATCAGGGTATAGCAAATCTACATAAGCAAACCTTCACACCATTTAAGAAACCTCGTGGTGGTCAGTTATTGGAGATATGCAAACAGGCCAATCACTATCTGGCAAAGTTCCGTATTGTGGTTGAACACAAAATAGGCTTAATCAAGTTGTTTAAAATCGTGGCTCATAAATATCGCAACCGTCGTCAGCGCTACGATCTTAGAATGAAGCTGTTTGCTGGTATCATTAATTCCGAGCTTAACCTATGACTTTTGCAAGAGGTCTATTATTCATCATGTATAGCATGTAGTCTTGATATAGTCGTTGCGCTCGTTTTACTATACATAGAGTTAATGCAGCTTATCCTAGAATAATTGTATCGATTAATGATGCGCCCTAAAATTTAACGCAACGTTTATATATCAAAGTTGTTTATATTTGATAGAATTATATTTCTGAGAAGTTACGAACTGTCTAATTGACTGATCTACTGCCTTAGCT
>Ga0114916_1001714_pt1 | contig 12113 bp, 8 predicted proteins | sample MalvirAntarct_66_FD_83501 | JGI IMG/M metagenome (GOLD analysis project Ga0114916, IMG submission 83501) | Marine viral communities from the Global Malaspina Expedition - Malaspina viral metaG Antarct_66 | ecosystem: Environmental > Aquatic > Marine > Oceanic | place: West Anvers Island... | reverse complement strand
TGTACCGCGCCCGCGACTCGATCTGCCCGAGGTGGTCCTTCAACCGCCGCTCGTCACGCTGCTGCCTGCCGTACGCCGCGGCTTGCTCATCGCGCCGGCGCTCACGTTCTGCGATCCAGTCGCTGTAGCTGCCTCGGAACAGCTCCGGAGTCCCGCCCTCCGCGTCGAGGACGACGAGCCCATCCACGACCTCGTCGAGGAGGGCACGGTCGTGAGAGACCACGAGGACGCCGCCCTCGAACGTCGCGAGACGATCCTCGAGCCAGCGGATGCCCGCGAGGTCGAGGTGGTTCGTCGGTTCGTCCAGCAGCAAGACATCCGCGCCGGACGTCATCACCTCGGCGAGCGCGAGCTTGGTCTGCTCACCGCCTGAGAGCCGTGCCAGCGCAGCGTCCGCCTCGATGTACCCCACGCCGAGCGCATCGAGCGTGCTCGCCGCGGCCTCGGTTCGCCCCGCCGCTGCGACTAGTGCGTCGTACTCGTCGGCGAGTTCCGGGCGGTCGTCGCCCGCAGCGAGTCGCGCCCCGAGCCTCTCGAGGGCTGACGCAGCCGATCCCGGGAAGAGAGAGGGGAATCGCTCGCCGACGGTGACGCCCTCGGACGCTTCGACTGCCTGCCGGAGGTACGCGACGCGTACGCCAGCAGGAACCTCGACGCTGCCGGCGTCAGGTGCGAGGTCGCGCGCGGCGATGCGGAGCAGGGTGCTCTTGCCGCTGCCGTTGGGGCCGATGACGCCAAGCGCCTCGCCCCGGTTCAGGACGAGCGAGGCGTGTGTCAGCACGCTCCGCGGTCCGTAGGACTTTTCTACCTGGTTAAGTTGCAACATGACTCGCACGGACGCAGACAGCCACCCGGATTCGGGGCGCCGGCGGGGGCGGTCAGTGCTTGCTGCTGCGTCGACGGTTGCGCGGGAAGGCCCGCACCGGGGCACACGACCGTCCGAGGAGAGTCGTGGGGAGCACAGAACGCCCGGTGCTACTTGATCAAGGGTGCCCTCATGCGGTGCGCGATTCCGTCGACCGTCGGGCCGACGAGGTCTGAGAATACACCTGCCTGCCCCTTCACCGCACCACCGGATACCGTTCAGGGGTGCTGACCCTCCGCAATCCCCACAGCGTCCTCGCCATCCTCGCCACCCGCCCCGAGGACGTGGCCGAGGTGCGTCTGCCCGGCGGGCAGGGCGCCGGCGCCTGGGAGCGCGTAGCCACCGAGGCGCGTCGCCTCGGGCGTCCCGTGCGCGTGACCCCCACCAGTGAAGACCGAGGGCACGACCGCGGGCAGCGTGAGCGAGGGCGTCCCGGAGGCCGGCCGCAGCAGGGCGGTCGCGTCGGCGCCGCCGAGGCGTACGTCGACGAGCGCCAGCCCACCGTGATCGAAGCTCTGTTCGAGGGGCGCGAGACCGGGGGGCTCTGGCTCGCCCTCGACCAGGTACAGGATCCGCACAACGTCGGTGCGATCTTCCGGACGGCGGCGTTCTTCGGCGTCCGCGGCATCATCATGACCGACGTGCGCGCCGCCTCGCTCACCGCGGTCGTCTACGACGTCGCGAGCGGCGGCGTTGAGGCCGTCCCGTTCGCCGTCGAGAAGAACCTGCGTCGCGCCCTCGAAGCCGCGAAGCGCGCCGGCGTCTGGATCCTCGGGACCTCCGAGCACGCGACGCACGACGTCTCCGAGGTGCCCGTGGACCGGCCGTGGCTGCTGGTCGTCGGGAACGAGGAGTCGGGACTGCGCCGCCTCACCCTGGAGACCTGCGACGAGGTGTGCCGCGTGACGCCGCGAGGGGACGACGTGACCTCGCTCAACGTCTCCGTCGCCACCGGGATCCTGATCGCCGCACTCTCCCGATAGCAGCGCCCCGATAGCGAACCCCCCTAGCGGCCGACGCCTGTTCGAGCATCGATGTACGCGGCGAGGAACTCACGCGCCCACGTCACGAAGTCGCCGGTAGCGTCGCCGAGGGCGATGACCTGGCTGTCTTCGAGTTCGACTTCGACCTGCACGGGTACGCCGTCTCGATCGAACCCACTCCAGCGGAGGACGGGCGGTGCGCCGGGCTCCTCGGGTGGCGCGACCGTGACGTTGGGTGGTCCGGACTCGGCGCAGCGCACCGCCTGCGCGAACCACGACAGCCCGCCGAAGGTCGCCAGTTCGGACGCGCTCTCGGCGGCGTCCTCGCTGACCCCGAGGTAGGCGAGCAGGTCGCGCGGGTCTTCGGTCATGCCGACGGTGTCCGCCATTCGCTGCACTGACTCGGCGCCGGGGAGTCGCCCTCGGAGTCGGCGCGCCGGCGGCTCGCTCCGGTCGCCGAGGGCGGCCCAGACCGCCGCCAGCCGGCGGACGGCCTCCACCGACTCCTGCAGCAGCAACGCGGCGAGGGCGCCTCTATAGGTGGCATCTGCCAGGAAGATGCCGGTGAGCACGTTGTCGGCGACGACCTGGGGCTTCCAGAGGCTCACCGACTCGTAGGAGCGCAGGAAGGCGATCTCCTCGTCGGCGCTCGCGAACCCTTCGGGACTTCCGTTGGTCATGTCAGGGTTCACTTTCTGGCACCGGGAGGCTCCACTCAGCCTAGAATACCGTTGTGATGCTGCAGCCCGTCGGCGATCCACCTCCCCGCCGCAACCGGCCCGGCCGCCGCTTCGTCCCGAAGCTGGTCCCGCCGCGCCGACGCAACGACACCGTCCGCCGAGAACGGCTGCACGGCTTGCTGGAGCACGCCCTCGAGTGTGACGTCACGCTCGTGACCGCGCCTGCGGGGTACGGGAAGTCCACCCTGGCCGTGGACTGGTGTGACGACTCACAGATCCCGCTCGCCTGGCTCTCGCTCGACCGACAGGACACCGACCCGCTCGCCCTCATCGGCAACATCGTGGGGGCGATCCAGCGCATCTACCCGGACGCACTCTCCGAGGCCGCCGGGCGCCTCGAGGCGGGTGCGCAGCCCGCCGGTGCCTCCGCCGTCATCGCCGAGGTGGCGGCCGCCGTCGCCTCCGAGGTCGACGACCTCTTCGTCCTCGCGCTCGACGACCTGCACGTGCTGGACGAGTCGCCCGAGGCGATGCGCGTCATCGATGCCCTCGTGCGCGCCATCCCGATGAACATGCGGCTCTTGCTGCTCTCGCGGACATGGCCCTCGCTAGGTTCGCTCGCGCGACTCACCGCGCAGCGGCGCGTCGCCAGTCTGACCGTCCGCGACCTGGTCTTCAGCGCGGACGAGGCCACCGCATTCCTCGACGCCTCGCACATCGAGGATGTCGAGCTCCGGAACCGTCTCATCCACCGGGCTGACGGTTGGGCCGCGGCGCTCGCGATCATGGCCGACCACGTCGACCGCGACGAAGCCGCGCCGGTGGCGTCGGAGGTGGAGTTCATCTTCGGGCAGTTCATCGACCAGGAAGTGCTCGATCGGCTGAACCCGAGGCAGCACGAGCTGCTGACGGCCTGCTCCGTGCTCCCCACGTTCGACCGCGAGTTCGCTCAGTCGCTCAGTCGCAACCCCCAGGCTGCCGCCATCCTCCGCGAACTGGAGCAGAACAACCGATTCCTCTCCCGCCTCGCCGAGAGCGAGGCCGAGGGCGAGTGGTACCGCGTGCACGCGCTGATCCGCGAGCACCTCCTCGCTCGCATGGAGCGTGAAGAGGCGGGACGCCTCCAGGAGTTGCGCCGCCAGGCGGCCGCCATCTGCGCGCGGCGGGGGATGCTGTCCACAGCGATGGACCTCTCCATCGCCGCCGGCGACTGGGGCGAGGTGGTCCGCGAGCTCTACGACTCCCGTGAGCACCTCTACCAGCGGGGCGAATGGCAGACGCTGGCCGGCTGGATCGACCGGCTGCCCGAGGAAGTCCTCAGCCAGGAGGCCGGACTCGCCCTGACTCGCGCGCGCCTCGCCGCGAAGTTCGGCCAGCGGCAGGACTCGCTCACCCGCCTCGACAAAGTGGAAGAGCAGCCGCTCGACTCCGAGGAGCGCGTCCGCGTCGACCTCTATCGAGGCGTCGCCTATCGCGACCTCGGGCGGATCGGCGACGCGATCGATGCGTATCGGCGGGCACGGCAGGCTGCCCTCGAAGCGCTGCCCGACGACCACCCGATCCTCGCCGAGATCGACCTCGAGGAGGGCGTCACCATCGCGCGGGCCGGCCAGTTCGAGGCGGCACAGGTGCGCTTCGAGACGGCGGCGCAGGCCTTCGACCGGCTCAAGGACTACCACCGCGCCGCGGAGTGCCGGGACTGCCTCGGAAACACGCTCTACATGAGGGGGCTGCTTGCGCCCGCGATGACGGAGTTCACGCATGCGCAGCGGTCTTGGAGGCAATTGGCCGACCCGCAGGCGCAGATCACGACCATGAACAACATGGCGAACGTACAGCACATGCTGGGCGAGCTGGACACGGCGCGCGACACGTTCGACACGGTAGTGCAGCGCTCAAGCCAGATCGCATTTCATCGGATGGAAGCGTGGGGCAAGGAGGGGCTCGCCACCGTCGAGCGGGACCTCGGACGCCTGGACAACGCGATCACGCTGTACACCGTCGCCATCCACGAGGCGCAGGAGATCGACGATCCCGCCCTGATCATGGAGGCCACCTACGGTCTGGCCATGTGCTACCGCGAGCGCGGCGAGCACACCCGCGCTCGGGCACTACTCGATCACGGCCTCCGCTCTGCCCAACAGGTCGAAGCGTCGTTCGAGGAAACGCGGTTCCGACTCGGGATCGGCGCGACGCTGCTGGCGGAGGGGGTGCCCGATCAGGCGTTCCCCGTGCTGGAGCAGGCGGTCCTGGGCAGCCAGGAGGCAGGCGCCGTGCGCGAGCGCGCCATCGCGACGTTCCTGCTCGCTGCCGCTCACTTCCGGCTGAAACGGCGTGTACCCGCCGCTGAGGAACTTGCGACAGTGCGAGGGCTAACCGAGGAGTTGGGGTACGACCAGTTCCTCCTGGTGGAGGCACGCCAACTCCCGGATGTCGTGGAGTACGCCGTCACCCGCAAGGAGATCGCCGACTACTACCGGACCATTGCGGATCGCATCCGACCGCCAGAGGAGGCCGCCGATCAGGGTGCCGCGGACCTGCCGTCCACGTTCCGCATTCGGGCCGAGGCGTTCGGGGGCGCGCGCGTCGAGGTTGGTGGTCGCCTGATCGAGGAGATCGAGTGGCGGAGCGAGCGTTCCAAGGAGATGTTCTTCTACCTGCTCGACCGCGGCCGTCCGATGCGCAAAGAAGAGATTGCCCTCGAACTGTGGCCAGATGCGGGGCCCAAGCAGATCAACAGCGCCTTCCACACGACGCTCTATCGGCTTCGCAAGGCGATCCACCCACAAGTGGTGGTGCAGTCGGGCGGCGGCTACCGCGTGAATCCCGAGTTCGACATCTCGTACGACGCCGCCGAGTTCGAAGAGGCTGCGCGCGCGAGCGAGGACGCCGAGAGTGGCAGTGAGGAGTGGGTCGAGGGGCTCAGCCGCGTGGCGAGCCTCTACCGCGGCCCCTTCGCCTCCTCGTTCGACTCCGCCTGGGCCGAGCAGGTGCGTCGTCGCTATGAGGAGATGTATCTCTCCTCGGTCCTCGCGCTCGCGTCAGCGGCCCTCCATCGCGGCGACCCTGCTGAGGCGGCTCGAATGGCCGAGTCTGTCATCGCCACCGACCCCCTCAACGAGGATGCGACGTATCGCCTGATGGAAGCCCATGTGCAACGAGGGAACCTGGAGCTGGCTACGCGTGCGTACCGTCGCCTCCATGATGCGCTCCGTGCTGAAATGGGTTCCGAGCCCTCCCAGCGGGTCAAGGCGCTCTATCAGCGTGTGCTCTCTGGAGACGCCCTGGACGACACTCTGTGACGCGCTCTTGCTGAACAGATGAGGCATCTTGTAAGGAAGTTTGCTTCTTTTCGGCACTCAAGCACCCTGACGGGCCACAAATCTATTCAAACCTCTAGGGCGCGTGACAGCGGTCACAACTTGGTCAGAAGTTGGTAAGAGGCACCCCCGTAGTTTCTCCTCGTCGTCACAGATCGCGTCCATCGCGATTCAAGGAGAGTTACACATGCGCCGCATCATCAGCACCGTTGCCGCCACCGCCCTGACCGCCGCGTTCTTCGCCATCAACGCCACGACCGCCTCCGCGGGCGTGGTTTGGCCCTGGTAGGACGTGATGGGCCCGCTCGACGCCCCTCCGCGTCCGGGCCCACCCGGGGAGCCGCAGGTGCTTGCATCTGCGAACTCCCCGGCTTCCGTACTCGACAGATCGGTGCTCGGTTCAATCCCGGCGACGGGAGCGACCGAACTCGATGTGCTGGTCGAGGAGATCGCCGACCTCCGGCCTCTGCCGCCCATTGCCGCCCAGGTGCTGCAGATCGCGGAAGGGGAAACCTTCTCCGCGCATGAGCTGGCTCAGGCGATCTCCTCGGACCCAGCACTGACCGCACGAGTGCTGCGTGTCGCGAACTCGGCCTACTACGGGTTTCCGCGACGCATCACCACCATCAGGGACGCGGTCGTCCTGCTGGGCTTCCGTCAGGTCCGCTCCACGCTCCTCGCCACGGCCGTCATGCGATCGATGCCCTCCTACGACGGCATCGATGCGTTCGCGTTCTGGCGCCACTCGGTGGCCGTCGGACTCCTGGCCGAGCTCATCGCAAAGTCCCAGGGCGCACATCACGACGAAGCGTTCACCGCCGGCGTACTACATAACGTTGGCAGACTCGCCCTCGACCAGGCCCGCCCGGTGGCGTTCGCTCGCGCTCGCGTGCTGGCGGACGACCGAAACGTCTCGGTCCACGAGGCCGAGCGGCAGATCTTCGGCTTTACTGACGCCGAGGTAGGCGGCGCGCTCGCGCGCCACTGGCGGTTCCCCGAGGAACTCTCGGCCGCGATCGCCCTCCACGCCGACGGCCTGGCTGCGCTTCCTGAGTCCGCGGGACTCGCGAAGGTCGTTGTCCAGGCACGAGCATTCGCCGCAGCGAACGGTGTCGACGATGGCGTCGAGCGGCCAGCATGCGCATCAGCTTCGCGCCGCACGGCCTCGGCATTCAGTGCCACGATGGCTGTGATGAGCCCTGCTGACCTACCCGCGTCTGGCGGCGCCACGCTCCGGGCTCCGCAGGGCGTCCCTGACCCCGACCAAGACGCATTGGACCGCCTCGTTGCGGAACAGGGTGGATTGCAAGCAGTCCTGGATCGTGCTGCGGCCTTCGTGGAACATACGGCGGCAAGCCCGTAGGGGTCAGCGATCTCGATACCTCCGATGGTCCCCAGCCACATTCGGAACGGTCTGAGATGAACGTCAGTGCCCGGCCGAGCCCTGCCGCGGAAGTCGCCTTCTTTCGCGACCCGGCGGATACCTGGTTCGCAGCGCAGGTGATCCGCCTTCCGCGCTGGAACGAAGAACTCCTGGAGCCCCTCGACCCCGAGGAGGCCGATATCAGGGTCGCTTTCCTGCAGGACATGCCAGCACAACCATACGAACGCCCCAACTGGCTCTGTCTGCTGCCGCGCTCTGCGGAGCACGAGCCTCGAATTGTCGTCGAGGCGGCCCAGCATGCGTGGGCGTCGAGTGCTGCATTCCGCGATCCGGGCCCGCCGCCCGAGGCGTACCTCGTGGCCGGCTACCAGGCGCTTTGCCCGCCGCACCCGCCCTGCGAGCCGGGGCCGGGCACGCGCGACTCGCTGATGGAGTTCCTCGTCGAGCGCTCGGGCACCCTCGGGCGTGTGGCGCGCGAGAGCGATGACGGCGCGAACCGGCTCCTGCGGATCTTCTGGCGCACGCCGGAGGACTTCACAGAGGAGATCCTGCGCTCGCGGATCCGGGACGATGGAGGACGGGGCGTCCTGCAGCTCGTCGGGTTCCTGGAGGCCGCCGAGGTGGCTCGCGACGCGGATGAGTTCGCCCCGCTGACGCTGGAGCGCGATGCGCTGCTGGAGCGCCTGACGCCTCTCGCCTACTTTTCCCGGCCGGCGGACTACGACCGGGCGGCAGCGCTCGCCCTCGACTGGCGTGATCGCTACAACCGTGCCTACCAGGCGCACTACCGCGGCGTGCTGTCCTCCGCGAGGGAGATCGTGTCCGACACCGCCGAGGCCGCTCGCCTGCTACGCGATCTGCACGAGATGAACCACGAGGGCGCAGGCACTCCCGTCGGCGACGACGCCGCCCGACGACTGCGCGCGGCCCTCGATGAGCTGGCCGCCCTCCCCGAGGGTGTCGACGAGCGCTCGGCACAGACGGCGGGGGTGATGCTCGGACGCCTGCCGATTGCGATCGCGGAGGCACGCCTCGCCGCGGCGGCCGTCCTCGCCGCGGTCGATGTGCACCGCCGTCGGTTGGCGGCTCGAGGTGCCTCGGCGAGCGCTGCCGGGCGCCACGGTGCCACCGAATCAGGCATCGCGCCCCGATAGCGCTCTCGCGGATGCGGTCGCACTATCGATGCAGAGGCCCGCGCCCGCCGGCCCGCACCTACCGAGGAATTAGTGGCTGACCTGTATCGCCTTCCCGTCGGAAGCGACCCACCCCGCCGCCTGAACGCGATCGTGGAGATCGCACGGGGTGGCCAGTCAAAGTACGAGTACGACCACGAGGCGGGCTTGTTCCGCCTGGACCGGGTCCTCTACTCAGCGGTGCACTACCCGGGACACTACGGCTTCGTCCCGTCGACACGCGCCGGCGACGGTGACCCGGTGGACGTCCTGATCTGGGGCTCGTTCGAGTCGTTCACGGGAGCCCTGGTGGAGGTGCGTCCGATCGGGATGCTGCGGATGCGTGACGAGAAGGGTGACGACGAGAAGGTGCTCGTCGTACCGGTCGCCGATCCGCGCTACCACCAGGTCGCTGAGATCGCGCACGTTCCCTCGCACTTCCTGCGCGAGGTGGAACACTTCTTCCGGACCTACAAGGAACTTGAGGGCCACGCGGTCACCACGCTTGGCTGGGAGCCTCGCGGCGTGGCCGAGGAGTACGTCGTCGACTCGATCGTCGACGACTGGGGCGCGGCCGAGGACTGACTCGGGGCTCTGGAAGCCAGCAAGTAGGAGAGAGGCGGCCCCGCGGCACTCCAGGCCGCCTCTCCCCCGCGACCGGGAGAAATCGTCTCCCAATCGTTCTGCTACGACGGCCGCCTGTCGGGAGCTTGAGGGCTGCCCGCTGCCGCCGTGCACTCAGTATGCACCGTCTATGTCCAACTTGACAATGGAATCTGAGTAAGATTCGCACAACTATTCCGGGAGGTTGCTCAACTCCGGTTCCAGATGGTGCAACGGGGCGGTCGAGCCGACCGCGAGACTTCCATTTCGTTGATGGGTCTGACTCGCGTAGGGGTGCGCCTAGTGCGGCAGTGCAACGAACTCTTACCATCGAGGTCGCCGGGTCGGCTCGTGCAGCGCGATCGCTCTATTCGAGCGTGTGCCGCTGGACGACGGGGTAGGAGTCTTGGGTGGCGAGCAGGAAGCGCACGCGCATACGCGCGTCGGTCATCGCATGGTTTGCGATCCTCGCCCTGGGCCTCGTCGCCTGCGATGGGGACTCGAGCGCACCCCCTACCGAGGGCGCATCGCCTGGCGTCACCGGTACGTCCGGTACGTCCGAGGCATCGCCGACTGGGACTCCGGACGCAGAGCAGGTCCTCCGCGCCAACCTCACCTCGGAGCCGAGCACGCTCGACCCTCAGCGGGCGAGTGACCAGGTCTCCCTGACGGTCGTGCGCAACCTCTACTCCGGTCTCATCCGGCTGGACGAGCAGGACGCGCTGGTCCCCGACCTTGCCGAGGAAGTTCCGAGCGTCGAGAACGGTGGCATCTCCGAGGATGGCCTGACCTACACGTTCCATCTGCGCGAGGGCCTGACGTGGAGCGATGGCTCACCACTGGTCGCGCAGGCGTTCGTCGATGGCGCCCGAAGACTCTTCCAGCCTGGCTTGGATAACTCGTACGTCGACTTCTACCGCATCATCGCCGCGCCCGGTCCGGACGGAGACGCCAACGTCGCCGCGCAGGAGGCGCTCCTGACTGAGGCGGAGAATCTCGCCGACCTCGACGAGCTCGTCATGGAGAACCTGAGCGTCGAGGCGCCCGACGACCGCACCGTCGTCTACCACCTCAACCGTCGGAGCCCGGAGTTCCTCTCGCTCGCTTCCCTTTGGCCCCTCTATCCGGTCCGACAGGATCTGATCGACCAGCACGGCGACCGTTGGACGGAGGCCGGGAACCTCGTGGGGAACGGGCGCTTCGCGCTCGACGTGTGGGCGCACAGCGAGCGCCTCCGCCTCGTGCGGAACGAGCACTGGCACGGCGACCCCGTCTCCCTTGACGCGATCGAGTTCGACATGATCGATGACACCGCCGTCGCGTTCCTCGCGTACCAGAACAACGAGCTCGACGTGGTGCTGCTCGGCCCCGCCCAGCTCGTGCAAGTGCGAGGCAACGAGACGCTCCGCGAGGAGTTCGTGGGGTACGCGCAGCTCGCGACGATCGCCGTCTACCTCAACTCGGCCGATCCGCTCTTCTCCGACACGCGCGTCCGCCAGGCCTTCGTAGGCGCAGTCGACCGGAACGAGTACGCGAACGCGGTGCTCGAAGGCAACGCATTGCCCGCCTACAGCTGGATCCCGCCCGGGATGCCAGGCCACGAGTCGGAGATCGGCCTGCAGTACGAGGACGCCGTCGATGCGTCGCGCGCGCTGCTCTCAGAAGCGGGTGCCGAGGGCGCCGAGGTCACGCTCATGGTGCCCGAGGCGTCGACTGCCGTGCTGGCAGCGGAGTGGTTGCAGGCACAGTGGCAGGAGAACCTCGACGTGACGGTCACCCTCGATGTGCGCGAGACGGCCGCGTTCAGGTCCGCATACGCGGCCGGAGAGTTCCAGGCGACCATCGGCGGGTGGAGTGCGGATTACCCGGATCCGCAGAACTGGCTGCCGCCCTTCGCCTCGAACTCCCCGCTCAACTTCGGCAACTACTCGAACCCGCGGTTCGACGAGTTGATCGCGGAGGCGGCGCAGGAGGTCGACTTCGATGCGCGCCTCGCGCTGTACGACGAGGCCCACCGACTCCTGGTCGACGAAGCGGGCATCATGCCGCTGAACTACCAGATCCGAGCGACGCTCGTGAAGCCGTGGGTGCAGGGCCTCGTCCCGTCCCCCCGCGAGGGCGTCGTGCCGGGTGACCTGTACCTGGAGGAGATTTTGATCGCGGGACGCCCCTGACCGTCTCCTGACATACCGTAGGCTCATCGAAGGTGGGCGCACCCCTCGTCCGGCTGGACGAGGACAGCGCTCCGAGGTCGGTGACGGGGTCCTGCGATGGTGATCGGTCCCTGGTTGGCGTGTCCGTGATGACCTACCTCGCCCGCCGCATCCTCGCGACGGCGATCACCCTGCTTCTCATCTGCCTCGTCACCTTTCTCCTGATGCATTCCGTCCCGGGAGGCCCGTTCGAGGCCCGCGCGGACTCGCGCCTCTCCGCGGAGGCAGTCCGAGCGCTTGAGTCTCACTACGGCCTGCGCGATCCCCTGCCAGAGCAGTTCCTTCGCGTGGTCTGGAACCTGGTGCAGGGGGACCTCGGCCGTTCCTTCGCGCAGCAGGGCCAGCCGGTGTCCGCGCTGCTGGCGGATCGCGTCGTCCCGTCGTTTCTGCTGGGGCTGATGTCGTTCGCCTTCGTGGTCGGCGTCGGGATCCCGTTCGGGGTGCTGGCGGCGGTGAAGCGGAACACCTGGTGGGACATGGCGCACATCGTGAGCAGCAGCGTGCTCGCCGCGGTGCCGCACTTCGTGCTCGCGTTCCTCATCCTGCTGGTCTTCGCCGTCGGCCTCGGGTGGGTGGACGTCCGCCTCGGGCGAGGTTTCGGCGAGTCCATCGAGAGCCTTCCGCGCGGCATCCTGCCGGCGGTCGCCCTGGGTGCACCGTCGATGGCGATCCTCACGAGGATCACCCGGAACACGATGCTGGAAGCGCTGGAGCAGGACTTCATCCGGACGGCGCGGGCGAAGGGGCTCCCGGAGCGGACGGTCGTCCTCCGGCATGCGCTGCGCAACGCGCTGGTCCCGGTGCTCACCATCCTCGGGCCGATCTTCGCGGCGCTGGTCACCGGCTCCATCGTCATCGAGTCGATCTTTGGGCTCCCCGGCGTGGGGGCGGCG
>Ga0114916_1001713_pt1 | contig 12114 bp, 16 predicted proteins | sample MalvirAntarct_66_FD_83501 | JGI IMG/M metagenome (GOLD analysis project Ga0114916, IMG submission 83501) | Marine viral communities from the Global Malaspina Expedition - Malaspina viral metaG Antarct_66 | ecosystem: Environmental > Aquatic > Marine > Oceanic | place: West Anvers Island... | reverse complement strand
AGTCCACACTGAGCCAGGGGGTGATCACCGAGGCGCGATGTCCCGACTGCCGGAACCTCCTCGGGCGGAACGTGGCGGCCGCCGACCTGTGGTGCGAGAAGTGCAAGGCGCAGCGTTCGTTCAGGGCAGTCGAGGTGCAGCCGACGGCGGCGAAGGACCGCGACTCGAAGGACGTGGTCGAGCGGATGGCCGAGGAGATCGCCGCACGCTGGTTCTGAGTGGGAATTCCGCCGCCCTTCTGCGAACATATCGTGGGGGGCGGCCATGACTATTCCAGAGACAACACTTTCTGCGTGGTCGAACCCCGGCGCGCAAACGACAGCACAAACGACCCACACGAGTATTAGAAACACGCTGAAGAACTCGGCGTTGCTTGCTCGCCGGGACTTCGACACTTACCTCCAGGGTTCGTACCGCAACAGCACGAACACCAGGGGCAACAGCGATGTCGACATCGTCGTAGAACTCAATAGCGCGTTCCGCGCGAGCCAACGCTTGCTCACGGGGCAGGAGCGCCGCGCCTACGAAGCTGCGTTTCCGGACGCCGTTTACGGGTGGAGCGAGTTCCGTAGCGATGTGCTCTGGGTGCTAGACTACTACTACGGAGGGCTCGTGACCTCCGGCCGCAAGGCGATCAGGGTGGAGCCAGGTGCGTCCGGTCGGGTACCGGCGGACGTGGTGGTGACCCTGCCATACCGCCTCTACTACAAGTTCAACTCGTCTGCGGACCAGGGCTATGTCGAGGGGATGACGTTTCGCATCAGCGACGAGAATCGTTGGGTTGTGAACTACCCGAAGCTGCACTACGCCAACGGTGCAAGGAAGCAGTCGTCTACAGCTGATCGCTACAAGGCGAGAGTGCGCATGATCAAGAACGCCCGCCGTCGGGCGACTGAACTAGGCCTGCTATCGCGTGGAGCGGCGCCCTCCTACTACGTCGAGTGCCTCATGTACAACGTGCCGGACGACCAGTTCCACCTCTCGCTGGAGCTCACCTACCTGAACGTCGTCGTCTTTCTCTTCAGCGCGCTGAACCGCCCCGAGGACTTCACCCAGCAGAACGGCCTAATCAAGCTATTCGGCCCTGAACCGGAACAATGGAACGTCGCGCAGGCGCGAGAACTCCGCGACGCCCTGTGGGCGCTGTGGGAAAGGGGCGGCTAGTGCATCCCTACTCGATCGACGTAACCGCCCGATCCGTTGTCGACGGGGCACTCTTCGTCCTCGCCCTCATTCTGGGGACGCTCGGGTATCGGGGGCTCGGCCTAGCCGGCGTCGACCCACCCTGGTGGCTCGACGTTCCCGGCGTCATCGGCGTCTTCAGTGGGCTACGGCTGTGGTTTGAGCACCAGGTGTGGCGCTGGCGCTGGATCGCGCGGGCGCACGGAGTGCCGGACCTGCGCGGGCGTTGGACGGGCTTTGGCCTCTCCTCGTTCGACGGCTTCGCGAAGTCGCGTGACTTCACCCTCGACATTCGACAGAGCTGGAGCCGAATCGAAGTCTCTCTGAACGCGGATGCGTCCCGCTCCTCGAGTTATGCCGCGATGATTTCATGCGATCAAGCATGTCCTGAGTTGCTCTACGCCTACCGCAACCGCCCCTCAGCCGCGACGCGGATGCCGTCGTTCGCCGGCGTCGCCACGCTGCGCTTGGAGGAAGGGACGCTGCAGGGGGACTACTTCACGGACGGTGCGCGAGGCAATTCAGGCACGCTTGAGTTCGAGCCCTTGACGGGAACGGATAACGCGATCTAGCGTGTGTTCAGCGGTTGAGCGCCTCTGAGCGCCGCCCGGCCGCTTCTCGGAGGCTTCGGCTCGCCGAGGAGCGGACCAGGCACCGTCATTCGCGAGGGCCCTGAGCCCCGACCTTCTCCCGGTCGACCGAAGCCGGGAACCGAATAGGTGGACCGTTCTGCGCTGCGGCGTGGAGCGGGCCGAGGTTGGGTTGCCGCTCTTGGCCGACACCACTTCTCCCGTCCAGATCGAAGGCCTGCACTACGGGCGCGTGATTCGCGCCGCGTGCGAGGAGCCCTGGGCGATCCTGCCCGAGAAGCTCCAGGCCATCTCCGACTTCCTCACGTTCGCCGCCGGCGGTGGCAAGTTCACCGCCGAGGAGATTCGCGCGCGCATCGGCGAGTCTGACCCGCTGCGCCTGGCGACTCAGTTCGTGCCGGTCATCGGCGCCTTCGATGGCGAGCCCTCGGCCGCGCCGCCGCCCAGCGGACGCTACTCGGACGAGACGCCGGTCGTCGCTGTCATGCCGATCGTCGGCACGCTGCGCCAGCGCGTCGGGCCGATGGAAGCGACCAGCGGCCTGATGGGTACAGACCAGATCGGGAACGCCCTTCGCCAGCTGGCGAACGACGACCGGGTGACTGCCATCGTCCTCGACATCGACTCGCCTGGCGGCGGGGTGTACGGCTGCGACGAGCTCGCGACTCAGATCTACGAGCTGCGCGAGCGCAAGCCGATCGTGGCGGTCGCGAACAGCCTCGCCGCAAGCGCCGCCTACTACATCGCCGCGTCCGCCTCCGAGGTCGTCGTCACGCCCTCGGGCGAGGTCGGCAGCATCGGCGTGTGGCGGATGCACGTGGACCAGTCGAAGGCCCTAGAGATGCTCGGGCTCGACGTGACCCTGATCTCCGCCGGCAAGTTCAAGACCGAGGGAAACCCCTTCGAGCCGCTCGGCGAGGAAGCGCTGCAGGCGCTCCAGGCACAGACCGACCGGTACTACGGCGACTTCGTGAAGAGCGTGGCACGCGGCCGCGGCGTGAGCGTCTCCGATGTCCGGAAGGGCTTCGGCGAGGGCCGCGTCGTAGGTGCGCAGGAGGCCGTGCGGATCGGCATGGCCGACCGTGTCGAGACACTGCGGGCGACCGTCGAGCGGATGGCGCGGCCGAAGGCCCGCACCGGCGGCAGCCGCCCCCGTCAGGAGGTTCCGGCCGAGGCGGTCGCGTCCCAGGAGGACGAGGAGCACGAGGCGGAGCCGCAGCAGGAAGCCCTCAGCCCGGCCCTCTCACAGGACGGGAGCGGGAGCGAGCAGCAGAGGCACAACCCAGAGGAGCTCGCCGAGGCGATCGCCCGGCACTTGTAGAAGCGCCGGGCTCACCGGCAGAGGAGGACAGCGATGGGTGACACGGACACGATGGAGCGCACTCAGATGTCGGGCGAGGAGCTCGCGGCCGCGATCGCAGAACGGCTGATGCCGCGCCTCGACGCGAAGGTCGAGGAGCGGACCAGCGGCATCCGCGAGCTGGTCGCGGCGCAGGTGCAGGAGCGCCTGCAGGTGATGGGCGTTGTGGACGCTGAGGGTCACATCCTTCGTCCGCCAAAGGAGCAGGGTGACCGCAACAGCATGACGGCCATGCTGAAGCCGGAGGCGTACAACCCGGAGGCGATCGGCGCCCAGCTGGACGGCCAGTTCTCGAGCTTCGGGGACTTCCTGCGCGCCACGGTCCGCGCCGGCATCGGCGGCCACCGCGACCCGCGCCTGAAGTTCATTACCGAGAAGGGCGATGTCCGTGCCGACCTGTCGGGCAACGAGCTCGCCACCGGCGGCGCACTCGTGCCCGAGGAGTTCCGGGCGCAGCTGCTGACGCTGGGCCTCGAGGCCTCGCGCATCCGCCCGCTGTGCATGCGCATCCCGATGGGCTCGTCCTCAATCCGCATCCCTGCGGTGAAGGACGACGACCGCAGCGCCGGTTCCGTCTTCGGCGGCGTCCGCGGCTACTGGACGGCCGCCGGCGGCACCATCAACGAGAGCGAGCCGGCGTTCGCCCAGGTCGGCCTGAACGCGAAGGGCCTCAAGTTCTACACGGAGCTCGAGAACGAGCTGATCGCCGACTCGTTCACGAGCGCCGAGGCGCTCGTCGTCGCGATGATCGGCATGGCCGAGCCGTGGTTCTTCGACCAGGCCGTGATCGGCGGTTCGGGCACGGGCGAGCCTCTCGGCGTGACGAACGCCGCGGCGCGCATCGGCGTCACCCGTGGCACCTCGAACGAGGTGAACCTCGTCGACGTCGCGAACATGTACGCCCGGATGCTGCCTTCGAGCCTCGGCCGTGCCGTCTGGATCATCTCTCCGGCCGTGCTCGCGCAGCTGATGATGCTCGAGTCCACCGCCGGCGCGCAGGTGTTCTGGCCGGACCTCACGCAGGGCCTGCGCATGCGGCTCGGCGGCAACCCGGTCATCATCAGCGAGCACGTCCCCGACCTCGGGTCGGCGAACGACATCATGTTCGTCGACTTCGGGTTCTACCTGGTCGGCGACCGGCAGGCGCTCTCGCTAGCGACCTCGCCTCACTTCAAGTTCCAGAACGACATCACGGCGGTGCGGGGCGTTGAGCGCCTCGACGGACAGCCGTGGGTGCAGTCGGCGCTCACGCCGGCGAACGGTGGCGACACGCTGTCGCCGATCGTGGGTCTCGCCGCCTAAGCGGTCAGGACCGGGAAGAGCGAAGGCTGAGGCCCCCGCCGGGGGCGGAAGGACACATCGATGACCACTAAGGCTCACGCGCTGGGGCGGCTGTTCAACCTCGCGAACGCGCTGTCGGTTGTGAACCTGTGCGCGGCCGCGAACACAGGCAACCGGATCCACCTGAAGGATTACGAGGGCGTCACCTTCGTCCTCATGGCCGACGCCGGCACCGACGGTGACGACGTGCAGGCTGACCTGCAGCAGCACGACGCGGCCACTTCGGGGAACTCGAAGGACCTCGACGCGATCACGGACTATTTCAAGCAGGAAGAGACGACGCTCGACGCCGACGAGACCTGGACTCGGGTCACGCAGGCCGAGGCGAGCGAGATCGCCGCCGTCGCCGACTCCGCCGAGAAGGAGAACCTCTACGTCATCGAGGTGCGGGCCGACCAGCTCGACATCGCGAATGGCTACGAGTGGATCAGCCTCAACGTCCCGGACCTCGGCGTCGCCGGCACCAAGTTCGGCGGCGTGCTCGCGATCCTCTGGGGCCCGCGCTACATGTCCGCGCCCGAGGACCTCGCCCAGGTGAACGCCTAGCAGGCGGTCACTGACCGAGGGCCTGAGAGAGGGGAGCGGAACCGATGGCACTGACGACTCGATGCGCGAGCTGCTCGCGCCTGGTCAAGAACCCGACGCCGAAGACCTGCCCGCACTGCGCGGGTGCGGTCGCCGGCAGCGCTCAGCGCTCGAACGAGCCCGAGGTGCTGGCCCACAACCGCCGCGTCGAACGCGAAGTGTTCCGCGATGACCTCGTGGCGCGCCGGGAGGAACGGCGCCGATCGCGCGAGGTCGCGACCGAGGACGGCACCGTGATCAGCGCCGAGCAAATCCTCGGCGCGAAGGGCAAGGCCCTCACCGAGCTGATCGCAGCGGTCGAGGACGTCGACGTCGTGCGGCAGGCGCTCGAGGCGGAGACGCGGAAGAACGCCCGCACCGCGCTTGAAGCGCGCCTCGAGGCACTCGCCCCGAACGAGGGTGACCTCGAAGTGGTGTTCATGCTGCGGCGCGCCGGCACTGAGGATGAGTGGTTCACCTCGCTCGAGGGCGACGGTGAAACCGGTGACGTCGGCGACGGACTCGCCTTCGAGACGGAGGAAGCCGCGGAGGCGGCGGTCGACGGGCGCGAGGGCATCGAGGTCGTCGAAGTTCACGTCGATGCCCAGGACGAGGCCGAGTAGGCCTCGATGGGCTGGGGAACGCTGAAGGAGATCCGGGACTTCAACCGGGAGGAACGCGACCGCGAGGCACGCGAACTCCCGGTTGAGTGCCCGCATGACGGGGCGGTGCTGGTGGAGGGGCCGCGGGGGCGGCTCGTCTGCCCGATGGGGAACTACACGTACGGCGGGTAGCCGCCGAGGGGGACGCGTGACGCATCGAGTATTCAAGGGAGATCGGGAGGGGCGCCTGAGCCTCGTCACGGCGCCGGCTGAGGAGCCGCTGTCGACGGACGACGCGAAGACGCACCTGCGCGTCGACCACTCGAGCGAGGACACGTACATCGCAGCGCTCGTCGAGAGCGCGCGGCTCGACGTCGAACGGCACACCGGCCGCGCCCTGGTCACGCAGACGTGGGACCTGAAGCTGCGTCGCTTCCCCGCAGGCGGGATCCCGATCCGCCTGCCGAAGGCGCCGCTGCAGAGCATCACCAGCATCTCGTACGTCGACGCGAACGGAACGACGCAGACCTGGGACGCGGCAAACTACAGCGCCGACGCTCCCGCTGGCGAGTTCGCCGACCGGGGCCTCCTGGTCCCGGACTACGGAGTCATCTACCCGGCGACGCAGGGGCACATCTTCGACGTCACGGTGCGCCTCGTCGCTGGGTATGGCGCTGCGGCAGCGGTTCCGGAGGGCCTTGTCGAGGCCGTCCGGCTCCTGGTCGCGCACCGCTACGACACGCGCACTCCCGTCGTCACCGGAACGGTGGCGGCGCGGATCCCTGACAGCGTGCAGGCGCTCCTCAATGCGTACGCCCTCGACCCCGTGGCGGTGGCCTGATGGCGATCGCCGGGATGCAGGCCGGGACGATGGACCGCCGCATCGTGCTGCAGACGGCCACGGAGACGCGCGACGACTACGGCGAGCCGGTGCCGTCCTGGAGCACGCTGGCGACGGTCTGGGCGCGCTACCGCGCCCTCAGCGGGCGCGAGCGGTTCGTGGACGACCAGATCCAGGCGACGCTCGAGGCGGAGTTCGTCGTGCGCTACCGCGGCGACGTGACGCCGAAGCAGCGCATCTCGTGGGACTCGGAGACGTGGCAGATCGAGGCGGTCCTCGAGGAGGGACGCCGGGAGTACCTGCGCCTGCTCTGCAGCGCGGTGAGGGACGACGCCTGATGGAGATCCACGCCACCATCACCGGCGGCGCCGAGGCGATCGAGGGCTTCCGCGACGTCTCGAACCAAGTGCGCCGCGGCGCGCTCCGCGATGCCTTCCGCAAGGGCGGCCGCCCGATCCAGAAGGAAGCGAAGGTGCTCGTCCCGAAGGACGACCGCGACCTCGAGCGCGCCATCGGCACGTCCGTCTCCGCGAAGGACACGAGCGTCAAGGTGGACATCGGCGTGCGCCTCCGGCGTCCCGGTGGCCCGGCGCGCTATGCGCACCTGGTCGAGGAGACGGGCAACGCGCACTCGGCGCCTCAGCCATTCCTCCGGCCGGCCCTCGACAACAAGGGCGCCGAGGCCGTGCGCGTGATCGCCGATGACCTGGGGCCGGCGCTCGAGCGCTCCGCGAGGAAGGCCCACCGAAGGGCCCTCGCGGCCGCGGCGAAGCGGGCGGGTAGATGAGTGGCCGAGTTCATGCAGGCGCTCGCGAGCAAGCTCGAGGCGACGTCCGGGATCACCGACCTGGTCGGCAGCGGCGCGTCTGGGCGCATCTATCCGGTGGTGTTGAGGCAGGGCACGGGGTACCCGGCGATCCGGTTCGTGCGTATCGACTCCCCGCGGGGATCGATGCTCGATGCGGACACCGGCCTGGTCTGGCCCAGGGTGCAGATCGACTCGTACGGGGAGACCTACGCGAGCGCGGCCGCCGTGGCCGCAGCGGTGCGTGCAGCGTTGAAGCGCCAGGCATGGACGCAGGACTCGGTCGAGGTAGAGGACGCGCTGCTCGAGCAGGAGGACGACACCTACGAGGGCGACGTGCGGAAGTACCGCATCCGGCAGGACTACGTCTTCTGCTACCGGGAGTGAGGGGTTCTTGATGAGCGATGAACTGAGCCGCGGGCCGTACGTGCAGCTGTCGAAGGTGCTGCGGATCCAGCGCGGGCCGGGGAACGCCGACCTCGAGTCCGAGCGGCCGGTGAAGTTGAACGCGAAGAAGGAGGTCGTCGGGTTCCTGGACGACCCCGTCACCAACCCGACGCTCGTCACGTTCGACGAGCTCTGCGACGTCAACATCCGGTTCCTGCTGCGGACCGGTGCCATCCGCGAGTACGTCGCGCCGGCACCCTCGGGGCCCACCTCACCGCAGCCGTCGACCCGCCGCCGGTCGCGGGGGAAGAAGTAGGGCGATGGCCAAGATTCCCGCGAAGTCGATGTTGATCTGGCTCGACGAGCACCCGCTCGCCGGGCTGCTGACCGGTGCCGGCGTGGACTACACGCAGGAGCTGGGGGACGCGAAGACGCTCGGCGTCGCTGGGCCTCGGCGGGTGGTCGGGAACTACGACTACTCGACGCCGTTCCTCGGGCTGTTCGACGGCGACGAGGGCGGGTACGACGAGATCCTGCACGACCTCCTCGAGGACGGTACCGACCACATGATCGCGATGGCGATGGGGTCGGCGATCGGGAGCGTCGTGCACGAGGGGGCGATCTCTCTGTCCGAGAAGCCGCTGAGCGCGCAGCTGGGCGGCACGCAGATGCTGAACTTCACGGGCATGGGGCGCCTGGGCGCCTCGCGGGGCGTTCTGTTCGGGAACAAGACGACCACCGGCGCCGAGTCCCTCGCGAGCATCCAGCAGGGCGCGACCACGTCGGGCCAGCTCTACCGAGCGGTGTTCCGCCTGGTCGAGTTCACCGGCACGAACATCACCTTGGAGCTGCAGGAGTCGAGCGACGACGGCTCGGGCGACTCGTTCACGGACATCACAGGCCTCACCTCCGGTGCGCTCACCGCGGCCGGGACGGTGGTCGCCACCATCACGGCGGCGACCGAGGCCTACAAGCGTTTGAACATCAGCGGCACGTTCACGAGCGCGGTGATCGCCGTGACGGGTGGGCTGGTGGCGGGCGACAGCTAGTCAGCGAAGAGCCCGCGCGGAGCGGGTCGAAGGGAGCAGGTCATGGCGAAGCAGCCGGCCAAGAACGTCAACATCGCGATCGGTGGGACGGCGATCGAGAGCGAGGTCGCCGGGTTCAGCCAGGAGGTCACGCAGGAGGTGCCGAAGGTCGACGCGTTCGGCGTCGCCGGCCCGCGTCGTGTCGTCGGGAACTACGACTTCGGCCTCGGCGTGAACGGTGATGCCGACTTCGCCTCGGGCGAGTCGGACGCCATCCTCTTCGCCCTCCTGGCGGACGCCGACGGCGCGACTGTCGGGCTCGACCCGACCGGCGGCACGGTGGGCACCGACGACCCGCACTACGACTCGACGCAGGTACTGGAGTCCTACTCCATCAGCGGCCAGGTCGGAGGCGCGGTCACGTACCAGGCGCAGCTGCGGGGCAACTCGGCGCTGACGCGCGCGACGGCCTAGCGAGGGCGGGATCGGTCACTCACGCGGCGGGGGCTTCGAGGGGGACTGGATGGCTACGAGAACAGTGAAGCGCTGGCCGGATGCGACCACGCTGCCTTCAGACGACTGCGAACTCACGTTCGGCGACGAGGTGTTCACGCCGCACGCCGGGGAGACGGTGACGTTCCTACCCGGCCTGACGGTGGGGGCGCTGCTGTCGCTGACGCAGCTCGCGAAGCTGGCGCCGCGGTTCGAGGCGATGGACGACGCGACGGCGCAGGACGAGCGCGTGGAGCTGATGTCCGAGTACGGCGACATCGTCGCAGAGATGAAGGACGAGATCGCCGGCCAGATCGTCGAGTGGACCTGGACGGACCGTCGCGGCCGCGCGATGCCGTCGCCGGCGGACGACCCGAACGTGATCAAACGACTTGAGATCAAAGAGCTGATGTACCTCGGCCTGCTGCTGCGGGGTGAGTCGAAGGCCCAGGAGGGAAAAGGCTCGAGGCCCTAGCGGACTACTTCCTCGGGTACAGCACGAGCGCTGAACCCGATGTTGCCCGCAAAGGCCCGAAGCCACCGGAGGGACTGCTGAGCGACCTGTGCCGGGCATTCACCGCTCTGCCCAGCGCGATCCTGCAGGAGGACTGGCCGACGATGCTCGCGATCCTCGAGTACCGCAACGCTGAAGAAGCCGTCGCGACCTTCAACCAGAAGGACCGCGCGGCCGCTGCACGCCGCCTGCAGGAGAACCCCGGCCTCGCCGAGGTGCTCGCGCGGATGGCGCGGGCTCAGCAGGGCGCAGCGACGTCGGCGGACGAGGACACGCTGCGGGCCGAGGGCGCCGCGGTGTTCGAGGAGTACCGGCTGCCGGCTGAGGACAGCGGCGACGTTGGTTCCGACGAGGGTGGCGCGTAGGTGGCCACGCTCGCCGAGCTCGTAGTGCGGCTCTCTGGTGACTCGAGTCGCCTGGTCGCTGAGATGACGAAGGGCGAGGGCAGCGTCAAGCAGTTCTCGCGCGAGTCGGAAAGCCGTCTGTCCCGCGTAGCGAGCGTCGCGAAGACGGCGATGGTCGGCTTCGGCGCCGCGGTCGTCGGGGGCGGCGTTGCGCTGGGCACGATGGGCTTCAAGTTCAATGCGATGCAGGAGCAGGCGACGCTCGCGTTCACCACGATGCTAGGCGACGGACAGAAGGCGAAGGCCTTCCTGGACGACCTGCAGCAGTTCGCCGCGCGGACGCCGTTCGAGTTCCCGGAGCTGGTGCAGTCCGCTCAGAAGCTGCTGGCGATGGGGTTCGCTGCCGAGCAGGTCATGCCGACCCTCAGTGCGATCGGTGACGCTGTCGCCGGCCTCGGAGGGGGCGGAGAGCTGATCGACCAGGTCACGCGAGCCCTCGGCCAGATGCAGGCGAAGGGCAAGGCCAGCGGCGAGGAGATGCTGCAGCTGACCGAGGCCGGGATCCCAGCGTGGACCTTCCTCGCGAAGGCGATCGGCACCGACACCGCCGGCGCGATGGCGAAGGTCAGCAAGGGCGCCGTCGATGCCGAGGCGGTCATCAACGCGGTGACGGCGGGGATGCAGGAGAAGTTCGGCGGGCTGATGCAGGCCCAGAGCCAGACGTTCAGCGGGCTCATCTCGACCATCAAGGACAACGCCCAGATCGCCGCCGGCGAGATCACAGGCCCGCTGTTTGGGTCCGTGACGAACGGACTGAAGGATATCTCCACGGCGATGTCGTCGGCGGGCTTCCAGGAGTTCACGGACGACCTCACAGCGGGCGTGGCGACCGCCACCGAGGCCGTGAAGCTGCTCGGAGACGTCGTCACGGCCGTCCCGGTCGAGGGCGTGCAGTTCATCGCATTCCTCGGCGCCGGGGCGATTGCTCTCAAGGCACTGCCGGCGGTGGCCCTCGGTGCCCGCGCCGGCGTCGTCGGCTTGACGACTTCGATTCAACAGGCGTCGGTGGCTACGAGGGCGTGGACCGTCGACACCCAGCAGTGGATGACGATCGCCGGCCAGTCCGCGGGGATGTACGGGCGGATGCAGATGGCGATGAGCCGCATGCAGCCGCTGATGGTGGGCGTCGCGGCCGGCACGGCTGTGCTGGGCGCGAACAGCAGCAACGCTGCCGTCAGCGTGGCTGGCATGGCCGCCTCGGGCGCGCTGCTCGGCAACATGATCCTACCGGGCTGGGGTGCAGCGATCGGCGGTGTCGCCGGCGCGACGGTGGGGCTCATCAAGGCGTCGCGGGACACGTCGGACGAGATCCGCCGGATGACCGATGAGATCAACGCATGGATGCGCGCGCAGGAGGCGATCGGGAACCAGGTCAGCCGGACGGACGCGTTCCTGGTGCAGGCGAAGGACGTCGCCGCCGACTACGGGGATGCCCTGTCGATCGCGATGGCGAAGTTCGAGGCGGGGACGCTGAAGGCCGCGAGCGCGCAGGTCGTAGGTCGCGTCACGGCGAAGGACTACAGCGACGAGGTCAAGGCGCTCGGCGAGTCGATGAAGGAGTCCGGAGCGTCCACTGAAGGCCTGCTGATGGTGCACCGGTCGCTGCAGCCGGCCCTGCAGGCGGCGTTCGCCGAGGCGACAGACCTGGGGCCGGCGCTCGACAGCCTGGCGGACGCGTATCACCAGACCGAGGCGGAGGCACTCGGCGCGACGCGGGGCATCGACCTCGCGGCCGAGGCCGCGCGCGAAGGCGCGAAGGACGTGAACACGCTCGCGCAGGAGATCCTCGACCTCAACCCGAAGATCATGGCCACCACCCTCGCAGCACAACTCATGGCTGCGGGGATCCGCCAGGGTGGGGGCGAGTACCGGGCGTTCATCGCGGGGATTACGCAGCAGGTGGCCGAAGCGTACGCGCAGGTCGCGGAGCTTGAGGGGATCGCGAACGACATCATCCGCGGCGCGGGAGGCATGCCGGGCGGCAGTTCGGGCGGTGGTGGTGGT
>Ga0114916_1001710_pt1 | contig 12137 bp, 10 predicted proteins | sample MalvirAntarct_66_FD_83501 | JGI IMG/M metagenome (GOLD analysis project Ga0114916, IMG submission 83501) | Marine viral communities from the Global Malaspina Expedition - Malaspina viral metaG Antarct_66 | ecosystem: Environmental > Aquatic > Marine > Oceanic | place: West Anvers Island... | reverse complement strand
TTGATCAGCTGGGCAACACGCTCAGAGGTTTGTGCACCTTGGCTGATCCAATGTTTAACGCGTTCTAAATCAATGCGTAGCTCTTCTTCCTGGCCTTTAGCAATCGGGTTAAAGAACCCCAAACGCTCGATGTAACGACCATCACGTTTACTACGTGAATCTGTTACGACAATGCCGTAAAAAGGACGCTTTTTTGCGCCGCCGCGTGTCATTCTGATTGTTACCATAAACCTACCCGTTGAAAATCTGGATGGAAAAATAGAGTTATTTTACGCACTTATCTAAGGTTTGCAAAGCTGTAAATGCGATTGTGTTAAAAAGGCATGCCACCGCCGCCCATTGGCAGTTTTCCACCAAGGCCGCGCATCATTTTAGACATACCACCTTTCTGTCCCATTTTCTTCATCATTTTCTGCATTTGTGAGAACTGTTTCAGTAGGCGGTTAACATCCTGGATCTGTGTGCCAGAGCCAGCTGCAATACGTTTTTTCCTGGAGCCTTTGATTAATTCAGGACGACGCCGCTCTTTCGGAGTCATTGAATTGATCATCGCTTCCATTCTGACCAGTTCTTTATCATTAGCCTGATTTTTAACGGCATCTGGAATTTGTCCCATTCCAGGCAATTTATCCATCAACGTACCAATGCCGCCCATTTTGCTCATTTGCTGTAGTTGATCGCGAAAATCTTCAAGGTCAAAACCTTTGCCTTTCTTGAGCTTGTTAGCCAGTTTTTCAGCTGAGTCGGTATCAATTTTGCGTTGTGCTTCCTCGACCAGGGAAAGTACGTCACCCATTCCCAAAATTCGCGAAACAATGCGATCTGGATGAAACACTTCCAGCGCAGTAGTCTTTTCACCGACCCCCATAAATTTAATGGGCTTACCGGTGATATGCCGAATGGATAAGGCCGCACCACCTCGTGCATCACCATCGGTTTTAGTCAGAATCACGCCAGTCAGTGGCAACGCTTCATTAAATGCCTTGGCTGTATTTGCCGCATCCTGACCGGTCATGCTATCAACTGTAAATAAGGTTTCAGTTGGATTAATTGCTGCGTGGATGCGTTTGATTTCGCCCATCATGTCGTCATCAATGTGCAAACGACCAGCCGTATCAATAATAACTACATCAACATATTCTAGTTTTGCTTGTGCCACTGCAGCCTGAGCGATTGCTACGGGATCCTGACTGGCATCACTGGGAAAAAACTTGGCTTCAACATCACTTGCCAACGTTTTAAGCTGCTCAATCGCGGCTGGACGATAAACGTCAGCACTGGCGACCATTACCGATTTTTTTTGTCTTTCTTTCAGAAAACGGGCCAGCTTGGCCACACTGGTTGTCTTACCCGCACCTTGTAAGCCTGCCATCAAAATAACAACCGGCGGCTGACTATTAAGATTAAGACTGTTGTCTTCATCGCCCATGACGGCGACCAGTTCGTCGTTAACTATTTTGACGAAAACCTGGCCAGGACTGAGGCTGCGCATCACATCCTGTCCCATTGCCCGTTCTTTTACTCTTTCAATAAATTCACGAACAACCGGTAAAGCAACATCGGCTTCAAGCAACGCCATACGCACTTCACGTAAAGTTTCTTTAATATTATCTTCGGTGATTCGACCCTGACCACGTAATTTTTTGAGGCTGCCGGCGAGTCTGTCACTTAGGCTGTCAAACATAATGTATCCTGCATCGTTTCGTTACTGAAAAATCAGTACTGTTTGGATAGGGCCTGTTTATTTTTCAGAAATGTAGGAAAGTTAAACAGACTCTAGATATTGCATTATAACTGATATGATATCCGGTGAAGCAGTTTACCGTTTATGATTAAGCTTAAGGTTTAACTGGATAATCATTATTGGAACGTAAGGATCTCCCCTCATGGCCATTGCCAATGCATTAGCCTTTCTACTTTATTTAAGTAGCAGCGTTATTTTGATCCGAGACTTTGTCAAACGTGATCATAACGCCAATAAACTCGCCTTACCGATAGGCATATTGACTACATTAGCGCTGTTATTTCATGCTGCAGATATTTATTTCACCATGAAATTTGCTCAAGGCTGGGATCTCAGTCTGATGAGCACCCTCTCAATCGCCGCCTGGTTAATGGCTGTTATTGCCATGCTGGCAGGGATGCGCTCTCCTGTGGCCCATCCGGGAATTGTGGTGTACCCACTGGTTGCCTTGTGTTTGATGCTTAAAGTAGAAGCCCCGGGAGGAAGTCAGCGCGACCTCAGTGACCCCGCTCTGGAGTGGCATATTTTATTATCGCTTACTGCCTATGCTCTGCTGGCACTTGCGGCTATGCAATCAATCATTCTGGCGATACAGGAAAAACAATTACGTAATAAACATGCCGGTGGCTTAGTCCGTAAACTGCCTCCCCTGCAAACAATGGAAAAGGCATTATTCCAATTACTCTATACCGGTTTTATATTGCTGACGTTGGGGCTGATCACCGGCTTTCTGTTTGTAGATGATTTTATCGCTCAGCACCTGGCCCATAAAACTGTGTTTTCAATTATCGCCTGGCTGGTTTTTGCAGGATTGCTGTGGGGACGCAAACAGTATGGCTGGCGTAGCCAAACAGCCGTTAAATGGACTTTATCGGGTTTTGGATTTTTGTTGCTGGCTTATGTAGGCAGTAAATTCGTTCTTGAAGTTTTAATACAAAGTTAAGCTGATGCTGGAAAATACCTCTTTAATTGCGCTGTTTCTCATCCTGTTTTTCCTGCTGATCCTGTCAGCATTTTTCTCCAGTTCCGAAACGGCATTGATGTCATTAAATCGCTATCGATTAAAACATCTTGCTCAGCAAGGGCATCGCGGCGCAATGATTGCCAGCAGTTTGCTGGCAAGACCTGACCGTTTGATTGGCTTAATACTGCTGGGCAATAACTTTGTGAATATTTTTGCCTCTGCTATCGCCACCGTCATTGGGATTAAACTGCTGGGTGAGAACGGTATTGTGGTTGCGACTTTTACCTTGACTCTGGTCATATTGTTGTTCGCAGAAGTTACCCCTAAAACGCTCGCAGCCTTACACCCCGAGCGAGTCGCTTACCCTGCCAGTTTTGTGTTAAAGCCATTATTATTCGTTTTGTATCCCTTAGTATGGTTTACCAGTGCGATTACTAACCGATTGCTGGGATTATTTGGTGTATCTCGTGAAGATGCTACTTCAACAGCCATTAATATCGAAGAATTGCGAGTGGCATTAATGGAAGCCGGCAGCATGATTCCCAATCGCCACAAAGATATGCTGATGAGCATTCTGGATCTGGAACAGGTTACGGTAAACGATGTAATGGTGCCGCGTAATGAAATTGAAGGTATCGACATCAACCAGCCTTTTGCTGAAATTGTAAAACAGCTTTCACATTGCGGTTACACCAGGCTCCCAGTCTACCGCGACAGTATGGATAACATTGTCGGTATTTTGCATGTTCGCAAGGCATTAAATCTGATGACTCAGGACAACCTGAATCAACAAACCTTTGAGAGTATTGTTAAGGAAGCGTATTTCGTACCAGAGGACACCCCTCTGAATACGCAGCTAATTCAGTTCCAGCGTAAATTACGTCGCACCGGGCTGGTAGTGGATGAATACGGTGATTTACTGGGATTGATTACACTGGAAGATATTTTTCGGGAAATTGTCGGAGAATTTACCGCGAATACCATTGATGATGAAAAGGAAATTCATCCACAAAGTGATGGTAGTTACCTGATTAATGGCTCAGCCAATATCCGCGAATTGAATCGAACACTGGACTGGCTATTACCAACTGATGGTCCCAAAACGATCAATGGCCTGGTGCTGGAACATCTGGAAAGTATTCCTGATCCCGGTGTAAGTTTGCGTATTGATGATTACATTATTGAGGTAATTCAAACCGCTGATAATGCCATCAGAACTGTGCGACTACGGCAATTGCAGCCTTCCGAACCAGCAGCTGAGACGGAGCAAAGTTAAATTGGCTAATCTGCAGATACGATGCTTCGGCTTCACTGACGCAGATCATCAACAGCTGCAAGCCCTGTTATCTCAGTACAACTCATCATTAAATCACCAATGGCAAATAAGTCGTTTAGGTCATGCTGTTTTATATTTTCATAATGTTGATAACGCTGAAGGCTTAAAAAGCTGGCAGCAACGTGATGTCGAGCTGCTGAATATTTACTGTAGCCGGCGTAAAACCACCCATCAGCAAAACTTGCTGCAGATAAAATTACCCTTAACCAGCAGTAATTTATTTTCACTGTTCGCTTTTGCTGAAAGACATTTTGCTCAATCCAGAAAATTATCGGCTAAAGGTTTTCATTTTCTGCAATCCCCGGCAAGAGTGATTAATCCCCGTTTATTCGGTATGTGGCTCGGTAATGCTCTATTACGTAACCAGTCCAAACCGGCTGCCGATCTGCCCAAACTTAATTTATTAATCTCTGTCGTAACGGATGAACGACGGGGCGACATTATTTCTGATCCGGCTTTATTAAAAACCTGGTTATCCCAACTCACAGATGATTTATCTCAACGCCTGTCAATTTTGTTAGCGAATCTGCAGGCAATCAAACATCACCATATCTCTGAAACCCGACAGATAAATCTTTTAGATGTCTATTTCCACGAACTCAAACGTCTTTTATTGACCCGTGACAGCAAAGTTATCGCCGCAGAGTCCAGCCTTAAAAGACCTGCTCAAAGAAACCTGAGCAATTTCAGTCAAACCTTACGCTGCCTCGCTGAGTTATATTTCAACCTGGCTGACAAACATTATCAACGTGGTGAGCGTCCTGCAGATCAACCCCGTTTTCTATTCTGTTTGAATCGTGGCAGTGAATTAATTTCATTACAGATTCTGCATGCTTATTTATATTACAGAGCTGCGCCAAAGGATTGCTGGTTACAATTAAACCAGTTGTTGATTTACCTTGAAAAGGCAAAAGCTCTGCAGCTGGAACCGGAAGTGTCGCCACTTGGCAGAAGTGATAATTTTGAGCATATATATAAGCGTATAGCATTAACAGCCATTGCCGATCCCTACAGTTTGTCTAAGTATTCCGTCATCCGCCTATTCTCTTTGATATCGGAAGTCGTTAATAAGGTGGTCATTACCGATATCCCCCCTCAACAACAAGTTCTGGAAAATGCTTTTTTATTAACCGGATATTTTTGTGTTGAAGCAGAACAAGATCAAGCGCCAAAAGCCTTGTCGAAAACACCACAATTAATACGCCAGGCGTCTGATAACCGGATGCTACAAACTCAGGATGTTTTAACCATTCTTGGCCAAAAACTTATCCTATCCAACAAGCGGGAAAATGCTTTGGATTTGCAACTGATTCGACAGGTTATGCCCCAACTCGCAGCCAATTATCAACGGCAATCCCCCAGAAAACAGTTAATTGATAACGGTTCTGTAGAAATTGTCCACGGGTACGAGAATATTGTGGACTTCCTTAATGGGGCTTCCGTTAACATTATGCAGGCAAAGGTGCTCAACGACTCCGAACATGGCAGCTTACTGCTCATTAATAAATGCGAAGACACTATTGATGTAAACGAACTGGTTTTGCTGAAACTGCAAAATAAATTGCAATTAGCAACTATTTGCTGGTTCTGTAACGATTGGCATAACTATGCTCAGGCGGGTCTAAGCTTAATTGAAGGCACGCCGGAAGTGGTAACTTGCCAGCCAAACCCCGGAAATTTCCTATATCCCGGGATACAACTCAATACGCAACCACCGGCACTTATTACTCAAAAAGGGGTCTTTAGTCCTAAACGTCAACTGACAATATCGAATACTAATGAGACTTCCATTAACGCTGAAACCAAAGACCTGTTTTCAGCAACATTGGACTATGAACGTTTCACCTTTATTATCAAAGCCGGTTCATAAACCCCGTCAAATGGCTTATCATCTTGGCGATACACCCATCTAAAGTACAGGATAAAAGCATGCGCACCTTTATCAAAGTGATTATTGCAATAATCATCATCGCTATTGCTGCTCTCGCAGCACTTCCCTTCATTATCGATCCAAATGACTATAAAGATGAGATTGCAGCGCAGGTTGAAAAGACCACAGGGCGTAAATTGACTTTGCAAGGTGATATCGAGCTATCTGTTTTTCCCTGGATTGCTTTAGAACTCGGACCATTATCACTTAGCAATGCCAGTGGCTTTAAAGCTGAATCTTTTGCCAGCGTCGAAGCTGCCGAAATTCGCATCAAACTTATGCCACTGCTGAAAAAACAGCTGGAAATGGACACCATTGTGCTCGACGGTCTGTTGCTGAATCTGGAAACCAACAAAGAAGGTGTGACCAACTGGGATGATCTGACAAAAGCAAGCGATGACCTAGAACAAACGCCTTCAGATGAGTCTGACAGTGCTTCGGATGAACCATCCAGTGGATTATCTGCAGTAAAAATTGCCGGAATTAAACTAACTAATGCCAATGTGTTGTGGTCTGATGCCAGCAAAAATGAAAACTTCCAGTTACGTAATCTTAATCTAGAGACCGATCCTCTGGCTCCCGGCGAACCAACTTCCCTTACAACATCGTTTGATTTGATCAGCAGTAAGCCTGAAGTCAAAGCACATATTGAACTTGAGAGTAAGGTAACCGTCGATCTTGAAAAGCAGATTTACGCACTGGAGTCACTGAAGCTCAATACAGTTGCCAATAGTTCTGCAATGCCATTGCAACAGGCTAATCTGGACCTTCAGGCTGACATTCATGCCAATATGGCTAGTGAATTGGTGACAATCCAAAATTTAGCAATTAATTTACAAGCTACCGGTTCAGAACAAAATATTGACGCCAAAATCGAGGGTCTAATCGAAGCCAATCTGGCATCCCAACAACATAGCATTACAAATCTTGTTATCAGCGCAGATATTGAAGATAAAAATCTGCCCGGGGGCAAAAGCAAACTGGATGTCACAACCAACCTTATTGCTAATCTCGCTGATGAAACATTGCAGGTTAATGATCTTGCCATCAAATTGGCAGATCTGACGATGAATGGACGTATTCTGGCAAAGAAAATCCTGTCTGATGATCTGACATTTAATGGCAATATCCAGGTGAAGCCTTTCAATCTGCGAAAGTTAGCCGAAGATTTAAAAATTGAACTGCCTGAAATGGCCGATAACAGTACTTTGGAACTGGTTCAGCTGAGCAGTGAAATCAGTGGCAGTAAACAATCAATTAATACCAGTGACTTACAATTGACACTGGATCAAAGTCAATTAACCGGTCAATTTGGTATCAACAATTTCGAGAAACCCGCTTACACATTTAATCTGACGCTGGATCAAATTGATGCTGATCGCTATTTACCCCCAGCAAAAGAAGAAGGTGAGGATAAAACTGCTAAAGAAGTTTCTACACCTGCATCATCTGCAGCGGGTGGATCAAGTGAACTACCATTGGAGACACTGCGGGACATTAACGCCAAAGGCAGTTTGAAAATCGGCAAACTCAAAGTCAGTGGCATTAACAGTGAAAACATTGTGATTACTATTGATGCAAAAGATGGACTGATAAAACTTAGTCCACTGGCAGCAGAGTTATATCAGGGAAAGTATCAAGGTAATGTCAATCTCGATGCTCGGGGTGACAGTTTGAAACTTGCTGTGGATGAAAACCTGCAGGGGGTGCAGGCCGGCCCCTTATTAAAAGATCTGACCGGTAATGACCGAATTGCCGGCACAGCAAATGCCAATGTAAAGCTGAATGGCAGTGGTAAAGATATTGATGCCATTAAACAAAGCCTGAACGGTAATGGTGCATTTTCTTTTACTGATGGCGCATTGAAAGGCATTAATATTGCCGAAGCAATTCGCCAGGCCAAGGCTGTTCTTTCCGGACAAAAGGCCGCAGAAACTAACGAACCGGTGCAAACTGATTTCAGCAGTCTGAAAGGCACATTCACCGCAAATGAAGGCATCGTAAATAATCAGGATCTTGAGTTAATGTCTCCATTATTGAGAGTCACTGGTGCGGGTGATATTGATCTGCCCAGAGAAGTCATTGATTATTCTGTTCGCGTTTCAATCGTCGGTACAGCTGAAGGTCAGGGAGGCAAAACTCTTGAGGATCTGAAAGGTGTCACCATTCCGGTAAAAATTACTGGTAGTTTTGATAATCCAAGACCCAAAGTGGATTTAGCCTCGGTCTTAAAAGAACAGGCCACTGGTGAAATTAAAGCGAAAGCTGAAGAAAAACTAAAAGAAAAACTGGGTGATGGGCTTGGAGGATTACTGGGTAATAAACTGGGTGGCGAATCAAAATCTTCAACTGTTGAAGAGCCTGCTACTGATGAGCAAACATCAGATGATGCAGACTCTGCAGATGAACCTTCAGAGGAAGATTTGTTGAAGGAAAAACTGAAAAGTTTATTCTAGGCCCTGTTCATAAAAGAACATGGTCTGATTCTATTTTGACTAGCAGCTTCAGTGAACGTTTATTAGCCTGGTTTGACCATCATGGTCGTAAGGATTTGCCATGGCAGCAAAATCCATCGGCTTATCATGTATGGCTTTCCGAAGTGATGCTTCAGCAAACTCAGGTTGCTACCGTTATTCCCTATTACCAGCGTTTTATCGAGCGTTTTCCGGACATTAACGCTCTGGCTGATGCCAATATAGATGATGTCCTCGGTTTATGGTCAGGGCTTGGATATTATGCCCGTGGACGAAATCTGCATAAAGCCGCCGTTCAGATCCAACAACACCATGACGCAGAGGTGCCAGAGGATTTTCAGGCGCTTTTGGATTTGCCAGGAATTGGCCGTTCTACTGCTGGAGCCATTATGGCGCTGGCCTTTCATCAGCGCTATCCGATTCTGGATGGCAATGTAAAACGCGTTTTGGCCCGATATGATGCCATTAATGTCTGGCCGGGTGAGAAACAAGCAGAAGCCGCCATGTGGCAACGAGCCGAGATATTATTACCTGAACAACGCATTGCAAACTATATTCAGGCACAAATGGACCTGGGAGCCACCTTATGCACCCGCAGTCGCCCAGCTTGCCCGCAATGCCCTCTTCAATTTGATTGCAAGGCTTTTGCATCCGGTGAGCCGACTTTATTCCCGGTACGCAAAGTCAAAAAAACTCAACCTGTCCGTCACACCAACTGGTTTGTCTATATCGATCAAGATAACCACATATTATTAGAGCAACGTCCGCAAAATGGCATATGGGGAGGTCTATGGAGTTTTCCCGAGGGAAAAACTGCAGAGGCACCAGATAACAGCTTGCCGATAAAAAATACCTTACTGGAATCGCCATTGCCTGAAATAAAACATGTTTTCAGTCATTTCAAATTAACCATAAACCCTTATTTGTTTACTGCTGAGCCAATCCCCCTTGTGGCTGAGAATAATAGACATATCTGGGTTAAAATAGATCAGGCGTTAACTTTGGGCTTACCTGCTCCGGTTAAACAATTAATTCAATTTTTATCATCAACCGAGAGGATGCTATGACACGTACTGTGCATTGTGTAAAACTCAACAAAGAAGCAGAGGCACTCGATTTTCCACCTTATCCTGGTGAACTGGGCAAAAAAATCTATGAAACAGTCTCTAAAGAAGCCTGGCAAATGTGGGTGGCTCATCAAACCATGTTAATTAATGAGTATCGTTTATCATTGGCTGATCCAAAATCCCAGACTTTTCTGAGAACTGAATTGGAGAAATTTTTCTTTGGAGACGGCTCTGAAAAGCCAGCTGATTTTAAGCCGGTTTAGCCTATGTTAAAGGCAAAATCGCGCATTTTATCCGCTTTTATAGTTGCCAAACTAATATTCTGAATTGTTATTAAATATGAACATTTGGAATACTGCCTTACCGCTAAACATAATAGATTCAATGGTTAAGCGTTTTTTTTCCACTTTCTAAAGGTGTTTTTCAAGTAAAAAAAAAGTTGTTATGGTCAAAATAAATGTGACTTTTTGTTAAATTTTGGGCGTACAATGCGATTAACCCCTTTTTTAAGGGGTAGTGTAAGCTGACTTAGGAGTTAAGTTAGCAGAAGATTTAAGATATTGAGGTTGATATGGCAGAGCAAGTTACAGGCACAGTGAAATGGTTCAATGACGCAAAAGGATTCGGTTTTATTGAACGCGCCGATGGTCCAGATGTATTTGTACATCACAGCGCGATTAAATCAGATGGTTTTAGAACTCTGAAAGAAGGCCAGGCTGTCACTATGGAAGTGACACAGGGTCAAAAAGGTCCACAAGCGGAAAACGTTGTCCCTAGCTGATAACCAGATCCGATAGACATGAAAAGCCGGTTAAGCAATTAACCGGTTTTTTTTTGTCCGTTATTCCAAATGATAATAATGGATAGCTTGACGCTTACAGAGTCATACAGGCACTATCAAAGCTGAACAGGAAAGGATTTACAGCATGAAATTTTCAGCAAAGATTAGTTGGACACTTTTTATATTTTTTTTAATGGCGACATCACCCAGCCATGCAGACTGGAAAAAATTCCTCGAAGACTTCAGTAAATCTGGTACTACGGCGCTCAGCACATCGGAAGGCTCGGATTTAAGTTCTGACACAATTGTCAACGGTCTCAAAGAAGCGTTAGAAGTCGGCACCAGAAAAGCTGTCGAAAATGTCAGTAAAGAGGGAGGTTATCTAAACAATCCGGAAATCCGCATTCCATTACCTCCTCGCGTACAACAAGCTGCAGGGTTAATGCGTCAGCTGGGCCTGAATAAAATGGCAGACGATTTTGAACAAAGTATCAACCGGGCAGCAGAAAAAGCCGCACCACAAGCCACCTCGATTATGATCGATGCTATTAGGAGTATGTCGATCGACGATGCTCGTAATATTTTGAATGGCGAAAGCGATGCTGCTACACGTTTTTTTGAAGACCGTACTCGAGGCAAGCTCGCTGGCTTATTTGAACCCATAATCGATACATCATTGAATGAAGTTGGTGCAACCCGCTATTACAACCAGCTGGACGATAAACTCAGTTCAGTGCCTGTAGTAGGCCAGGAGCTGGATATGGATCTGCAGGATTATGTAACTGACCAGGCGCTAAACGGCTTGTTTGTTATGTTAGCTCAGGAGGAGCAGAAAATCCGTGACAATCCTGCAGCACGTACTTCGGAGATTTTGCAGCAGGTTTTTGGCAAATAAATAGTGTTTTTACTACTCAGTAAAAGCGCTATGTACTAAAATAAACACAATAAAAATAAGGGAAACAACATGGCAAGAAATCACAACCTTAATCTCGCAAGTCAAGGCACCTCATTAAAAGCACTTTTTACCGGTTATTTGATTGTGGTGGCAGTGGGTTACATGATGGCAATTGTACAAATTCAGCTTCCTCGAGGTCTGGCGGATGGTAAATATGGTCTTTCCATTGAGGATATTGTTTACAGCTATTACGGCAACAGAAGCAATTCATTGCTGGAAAATAAGTTACACGGTTCAATGAAGCCAATGGCTACCGATGATGAACGAGCTAAGATAATCAGCTGGGTGCACGCCGGAGCAACAGAAGAAGCTTATGAAAATGACGGTATCAGACAGATCTTTGATGCCAAATGTATTATCTGTCATAACGCTGATGCAGGTGGCGCCGTCCCAGACTATTCTGATTTCAAACAGATAAAAGAACGTGCTGTCGTTGATACCGGAGCCAGCTTTGCATCACTTGCCCGTGTTTCGCACATTCACTTATTTGGTATTGCCTTTATCTTTATGTTTGTTGGACTGATTTTCAGTCTGGCATCCGGTGTACCAAAACCATTGAAAGTATTTGTTATCTCAATGCCGTATATCTTTCTGTTAATTGATATCAGCTCATGGTGGTTGACCAAGCTGAATCCAAACTTCGCCTGGTTTGTCATTATTGGTGGTGGCGCAATGGCGTTATCGTTTGCATTTATGTGGGTGGTATCCATGTATGAAATGTGGATCTTGCCGCGTATCCGTGAAGACAATCGTGATGCATTGTTAGACGAATAAAAATAACAAAAAAGCCGCTATCTTGTTACCAAGGCATCGTCTTTTTTTATGAGTGTCAATATTCCAGCTAGGCGTTTTGTAATGCTTCTAACTCTTCCCATTTTTCAAAGGC
>Ga0114916_1001709_pt1 | contig 12146 bp, 7 predicted proteins | sample MalvirAntarct_66_FD_83501 | JGI IMG/M metagenome (GOLD analysis project Ga0114916, IMG submission 83501) | Marine viral communities from the Global Malaspina Expedition - Malaspina viral metaG Antarct_66 | ecosystem: Environmental > Aquatic > Marine > Oceanic | place: West Anvers Island... | reverse complement strand
CCCACTGATAAGAAGCAGGGTAGTTCTGAAGAGGAGATTGATATTAATCCTCCCGGTGCCTCTGGACCTGCCATGGTAGATGACTATCACCATGCCGTGAAAAAATGTTTGTGGACCTATAAGCATTTACTAAGGAGGGGAGTGGCCCCTGAGATGGCACGCATGGTACTACCTCAGAGCATGTTCACTGAGTGGTACTGGACAGGTAGTCTTATTGCCTTCAGTAGGGTGTGTTCTCTTAGGATTAAGGAAGATGTACAGAAGGAGACCCGAGACATTGCACAGATGATAGACGTAGAGTGTGAGAAACTTTTCCCTGTGTCTTGGGTTCAGTTAGCTAAAGATGCTTGACTTTCCTTTGGTAGTTCTTGGTGGTTACTTATTCGTTGTTATAAGTATACTAGCAACAATTGCTTACTTGGAGAAGAAAAGTAAATAACTTCAGCTTCCGTAGCTCAATTGGATAGAGCAACAGACTTCTAATCTGTAGGTTGCAGGTTCGAGTCCTGCCGGGAGCGCCATTTCAACACTAGGGTACCTAGGAAGCTCACTGGTTAGTTTTAGTATATTCTTGGTGGGTAGGTGGGGGAGGTATCCTCTACCCCTACTCAGTGAGCTTCCTAGAGAGTAAAATTTTAGAAGGCTCCTGAAAAAGCAGAGTTAGTTACAAATCTCAGCCCATGTTTCGTTGTGAAGTAGGATACTTCTAGCTGTGCCTGTGGTGAGTGTGTCTTTCTCTTCCAGAAGTATAGGCTGCACCCAGCTGCAGTTATTTTTGCTTGCTCCAACGCTTACGCAACTGCTTATGGACAGCGTCATCAGTAGAACGATCAACACTTCTTTTAACTTCATTACTCTTCTCCACCATCTCTGATTCATTCTCTAGGATATCTACTTGGGCAGACTTCTTCCCTGCTCTATAAGCAAAGAGCATAGGCAGGAGCTTACCTAGAAATCCTATTACATTTCCTATGATAGAAAGCATTTGCGCTTAAACATTGAAGCTCTCCCCGCACCCGCAGCTACTGTTAGCAGTTGGGTTTATGATCTTTAGAAAGTTTCCGCCTAGCTCTGTCACGTAGTCTATTGTTGATCCTATGACGTACATCTCAGCCAGTGGATCAAGAACTAGTACATCGTCAATAGGGTCAGACCACTTTACATCTGGCCAGTTTTTAGAGAAGTCCCAGATGTACTGGAACCCAGAACAACCACCGCTCTGTACACCCAGGGTTACATAGTCTCCATCACTGACTGAAGCTAGGTAATCCTTTGCTGACTGGGTCAGGGTGATCACTTCTTAACTTCGTCTACCTTGCCCTTAACCATTTCTACTTCTATCTTCTCAGATACAACTACGCCACTCTCCTTGGTCTTACCAAAGGTAAGCGAAGCCCACTCAACTACCTTGTATACCTTACCCAGTATAGTGGAAGGGTCAGGCGTCTTGGTACCTGCCACGATTAAACTGGCAAGAACTACAACAGCCATCACTGCTTCAATGATCTCAGCTTGGCTACTCAAAAGATTTTCAATCATCCTCTGTTACCTCCTCTGTAAACTCGTCTGCTCCAGACAGTATCTGGTATTTAATATATTCTAGTACAAATACTAGAGATGTTGACCTTATATTACCTGCCATGACATCCTCTACCAACTCACCGTTTTTAAACAGGAGTGTAAGAGCACCATCTACTTCTCCATTATCTAATCTTTTCTGGATTAGCTTAACACATTTGTCCATATGTTGCAACGCTTCCTCTTTCCCTTCTTCGTTAAGCGTGCCATCAGTGTTTAGCATTGTAGAATTTGTAAACTTAACTACATCACCCATTCAGCGTATCCTTTCATTTCAATTGGTTTCTCTATCTCCCAGAGTTTTTCTCCCATTCCCTTACCTTTGAACTGTAGGATAAGGTCCATCTCGTTAGCAGTCTTGAACAGCTTCTCTAGGTCTTGCCCACCTGCCAGTAACTCTCCTGTGGTCCAGTAGCTCCCGTCTCCCACAGATACATTAAGAAACTTAGGTCTTCCGTCTTCGTCCACTGACTTCTGTATCTCTTCACTAGGTTCTTCTCCCAGGCTCATGTCAAATCCATATAGGTGAAACTCCCTGAAGCCCAGGGTGTGTCCAATACCAATGGTCCTGAGACCTGCATTGGTACCTCCGGTGATCATCAGTGCATCTTCTCCTGTGCCTTCTATGCCACCCTTCACTGCCTCTGAGAAGGCGTGCCATCCTATTAGGCTTGCTTTCTTTTCCTTGAGCAAGTCAACCACAGAGGGATCAGTCATTGAAGCCACCAGGAAATGCGTCTTAGGGTTAACAGAATCAAACAGAGTGCTCCTGACTACGCCGTGAGTAGACACCCCTTCAATAGGTCTAGGGTCCAGAAGGGTACACGCCCAGGGGATTAGTTTATTTTCCATAAGAAGGGGCAGCGCATGTTTTACACAGACAATCTTTACAACCTTACCCCCTTCCTCTAACATCTCTTTGTCTTCTTTGATCTTCTTAACATCTAGCGAGGGACCAGCTGAGACAACAAAGATAACTTCGTTATTAATTCTGCACCGCGCATTGATCCACTTATCAATCTTTGGAAGGTTGGCCTTGATGTTATTTTGAATATCATCAGAGGGTACACAGTCCTTGGGGTGTACAATGATAGGAACTCTGGCCCTATACTTGGGCAAAGACAGGTCCACCACAACGCCTAGGTGAGTGATCCCTCCTCCCAGGACAGGATCATTAGAGGGAATGACATAGACATAGGCATCCGTTCTCTTCTTGATGCTCTTTGTCCACAGTTTATTAACACCTCTGTGTTCCTCCGCTGGTTCTCTATCGTTCTCATCCTTGGAGAAGTAGTCGTCCAGCACCACTATCTTGTTATGCTTCAGCTGCTTATAGTCGTGTGACACAGTGGCGTAAGAGTGACCACCGTCAATGAATACAAGGTCAGCCTTGGGTTTACCCTTTAGAGTTTCGTTGGTGTTACCCTCAATCAGTTTAAACTCAAAGGTCTTACCTTCTTCAGCCTTCTCCATGGCATACTCTGTTAGTCTTTCAATAACAACTTCAGTTGTATTAGTTGCCTTGGAGTTAAACTCTTTCTTGTTAAGCTCTGGAGAGGTGGTGCCAAACAGATCATACCCTGTGTAGGTAACCTTATCAGTGTGCTCAAAGGCAGCCTCTGCCATTTGAATAGCCCTACCTCCGTTGTATGTACCTGTCTCTATAAAGCTCTCACACTTATAGAAGGTGATCATCTCTGATATTTGTTTGTATCTCTTGGCAGCTTCCAGACTTACATCTGAAGAGGTGCCAAACTTTTGATTACCTTTGAAGTGTTGCATCTTTGTAGAGAGGACAGAGGTTGCAAAGGCATTAAGATCAGGCACAGTGGGCGTAAGATTAAGAGCCTTCAGCCCATGGTACTGGTGTAGCTTCAGTAGCCTGTCAAAGATAAAACCATCGTGCCATTCTCTATAGGCAGTTACTTCTCTGTTGTCGTATGTGTCTCTAAAGTCAGATAGGAAATCTCTGGCAGGACGGTTCTTAATATTGAAAGCAATGAAAGAAGTTTCACTATAGTCCACCGCAGTTCTACCCAGGTGAACAATGTCATACTTATTATCACAGATGCTATCAAGAAACTCCTGATCAACTCCTGCAAAGGTAGCGGTGTCAGCGTCTAACCAGATAAGCCAGTCTTTATTCTGTATCAGGTGAGGATCAGATGCTGTCTCTGTCAGGGCATAGATTTTGTGACACCACTTGATAGAATCCAAGCGCCAGTTGTATTGTATCTTCCCACCTTCGGTACCATTGTGTACCTTCATGCCTTCTCTATAGTCTAGCATGTCCTGAATGTTATTAAGATTAGAATACTTAATACCCTTGGTAGGAATTCCTAGCTCCTCTGTCCTGAGAAAGAAAGCCCCATCGTCAAAGTCATGGAACCATGCGTGTAACTGGATGTCCTTATCCCAGTGCTTGTCAAAACTATTGAGCATGTTACGTCCATAGACTTCTAACCCATCAGGATTAAAAGAAGTTACAATATCGTATGTATTACTCATTATCTAAAGTATCTCCACTATTTTTCTGAAACTGCTCTGATTAAATTCGTAGTGATCAAGCTCTTGCTCCCACTCTTCAGCAAATTCACTGTGTTGGTAGCCGTCAAACCAAGGACCCCCAAGACTAAAATGCACAGCGTTGATATTATTAACCCCGTGGCTAACACCGGGAATAAAATTCCAGCTATCAGGAATGCTCCCAATTTGTTCATCGCTGTCAAGCCAGCAGAAGTTGTGTAAGTTTGTACCTGTTTCACTGTTTACCATTACCTCATCTAGTCTAGCATTAGCTGGGTGGTCAAGGTTGTAGAGGACAAAGGAGGACCACAGCTTCTTGTTGTAGTTCTGTTGTAACATCCCATCCATCTTGATGGTTTCTTCAGGATTGTAATTATGCTTAACGCACATAACCGCATAGTCATCATCACAATATTCAAAGACCTCGCACACATCAGAGAGAAAAAGAAAGTCAGAGTCGCAGAAGAGCACCCAGCCAGTGAGATTGTTTCTTCTGGCAAGTTCAGGTACTAAAAATCTTGAATGAGAAAATTCTGTGGAGAAAGGTCTACCGTCTACATCGTCCCAGTACTGGCCCTCTTCATCTATCTGCCAAGCACGGTAGAACATCTTGGCATGTCTAAGGGTCCTATGATAGATAGGTGTAACCTCCACCGGGAGAGAGGACCTACGAGTTATTGAATGAGAGCACACCTTAAAAGGTATATGTTCTCTTGAGTCATAACCCACAAACACATGGTGTGCTTTATCTCTTAATCTTTCCATCATAAGATGAGATTAACATTGATGTATTAGCTATAAAAGGAAAAGTTATTTATGGTATATAAGGTTGGAAACCTTCACGAATCATTTTTAGTTTCTGAGGATAAGGCGCTATTAAATAATTATCCATCATCGCTGTATGTCTAGCAAGCTTCCTACCAAGTTTAGGTCTACCCTGTGCCTGTGCTGCTGCATTCTTAGCCCAACTTTTAAACGTCTTAGTGCCAGTGTTAAGCATCAGTGAAGGATCAGGAGCATCTAGATTATACTCTTCCATCTGTTTCATATATTTAGCTACTTCTTTATAAGCTTCTTTTGAGCGTTGTAGCAGAATAGGAGCAGGAGCTTTACGCGCAACAGACTGATCATACAACATACTAAACCTATAGGCATCTGTTAGATTACTTTTAATTTTATTACCAAAAGCAGCTTGTAACTCAGTTGTTCTTGTGTTTCTTCTTCTGATATTAAACTCATACAACATTTGTTGTGATACGTCTTCAGGTTGAAAACCTATTATCTGTGGTATAACTTGCTTTGCGCTAATCTCATCGGCAAGCATAACTCTATTCTGTCTACTTGTTTTAATCTGTCCTGTCGCACCCATCTTTGTAGCTTTCATAACATTGTACATAGCTGTAGGCATCATATTTGCAAGCGCCATAAAGTAGTTATCATTATGTATAGCTTGGATTGCAGCGGCTGCACTACCAAATATCATTGAACCAGCAGGGCCAATTGTTTTTGAGAAGTCACCACTAAACATATCAGGTTGAAGTAGTCTACCAGCACCTGTTCTACTAGTAAGGGAAATGTTTGCCAGCTGTGGTACCACACCTCTGGTAAAGTAGCTTGGATTTTCCATACCCATTTGAAAAAGTGCCTTGTCGAGTTCGGCTTTAATCATTGGATCAGTTTTATATAACCCCTTATAAACAAGCTCACCAAGATCAACTGCATTCTCTGCCAGAGGTAGTGACCAGAAGCCACCTGTCATCATCATAAACGCTGCCATGTAAGCCAGAGCCGCTGCTCTTTCTTTAGGATTCTTTACAACTCCTCCCTCTCTAAACACAAGACTATCTATCATTTGTAAGTATCTAACAGGGAACTGCATGAACTGGAAGATAACACTGGGTATAGCACCGCGCATAAACTCAGGCCTATTATCAGCACCCATCAGGAACTGAGTTTTATCTACAGAAAAAGCAGCAAACTTTCTAGCGTCACTAGAGCCTATATAGTCTGGCATTGCTCTCATAGCTTTATAATCAGCATTAGTCTCTAATTTCTTTTCAAGCTTTGCAAGAGAATCCGTACCCTTTTTAGCTGCTTTGGTATAAGTTCTATGAGCAGCTATATACGTGGTCATTCTATTTAGAAGCTCAACATAACTAAAGATAGAAGATGAAATGTTTTCTGCATTCCTTATCGCACTTTTACCAGCTTGAAACTGACCATAGTTTATAAGCCCAGCTTGTTCAGCAGTTACTTGTGCCATTAATCTACTGTTCTGTAGATCAATCTTCATGTCATCCCATAGTTGTCTAGCCTCGTTACTTTTACCTAGCGGGTAGTCTAGTTTTAATAACTCATTCACTGAGCCTGTGCCAGTTCTCTTTAAACCTTTAAGTAAGCCAGCAATTTTACCAGCGTCTTTCATTGCTCTCATGACTTCTAATTGAGCACTGGTAGCTGGACTAAATCTGACAAGCCAAGGAATAGTAGCCATAGGTATCTGGGTTAGATTGACTATAGCAGAGGACGGATTTAATCCTAAGAAGTAATGAAAGGATAATCGTTTTAGATTAAGTACATCACGGTAACCATCGTTCATATAGTCATCTAATCTTTTTGCATATGCAGCAAGTTTAGGAAAAGCTTTAGTTTTACCGTCTGGCCCTTCCGGTGGGAATTCTAGTTGATCAATGGCTGCAGTTTTTAAAGCTCTTGTCTCTTCATTTGCAACGTACCCTGCTACCTTACCCATATAAATATTAATGGTATCGTTCATCTGCTCAACAGCGTTATCTTCACGTATCCACCCTGGTATGTTCAGACGCTGTATAAAATTATCTGGGTCTACTGTAGAACCTTTTGTAGTGAGCAAAGTATTTCTAGCCTTGTCTAAGAAATCTGCCACTGCCTTGTTCTGTTCCTTAGTTAAGCTTTCCATCTGTACATCTGCTATTCTACTGAGCATCTCACCTATATTATCAGTGTTAACATTCTCTGTATACTGCTTAAAGGATGTATCAAAATTTTTAGGTCTTTGAATAGTATATTTTTTATCACCGTACTGTATTTTAAGACGCGCATTTATTTCTTTATACTTTTTTGTATTCTCTATAGAATTAAAATCTACAGTTAGTAGGTTCTTTCTAAACGCTTGTGGCTTATGAGTTTCTACCCAGACATTTTGTTTGTTAATGTTTCCGTTTGAGTCAGTTACTTGTTCTGTAACTATAAAAGCTACACTACCATATCGTTGGTGTGCAAAGTAAAATGGGTTAGCCTCGTAGACAGCCAGAGTATTTTTATAGTTACCAATGAATTGAATTAGTTTAGCAGGATCAGTCTCAGTTCTAAAGATACTTTTAGGATCATCAGTATTGATCAGTGGAGAGTCTTTGATAGCTTGAAGAGCAGCTTCCTGATTCTCTGTAGATATTGTTATAGAACCGTCGCCTGTTTGATTTGTATATTCTTTTAGTTCAGCGATAAGATCGTTCAAGTTAGTAACTGTGGTGTCAGGCCCAAAGTAAAAGTTAGAATTAAAAGCAGTCATAATATCTGCCTTGGTCTTACCAAAAGATTCTCGAATAGCCAGGAGAGCATCAAGCTGATCTTGATCTAGAAAGATTTCGTCTCCTCCTGTTGTATCAGTAGGTCCTTTTGTAAGAGTAGTCTTTACATTTTCCCCGCCTTCGTTTACCAGAATGTACTGGTCTGGATTAGCAGGGTCTCTCATTTTACTAGGGTCAAGTTTTCCATTAGTAGCATATTTAGGTAGTGCATCTTTACCCATCTGATCTAGAAGCTCTAGTGCTTGCATCACACCAAGTTGACTCTGGGTAGACTTGAGTTTCTTCAGAGGATCAGCCATTGGCATCATATAGTCTGTAAGTTTTAAGGACGTGATCTGTCTTTGTAAATTCACAGCGTTCCAGAAAGGTGCAAAGGCTGGGTATCTCTCTGCCATAACATCAGGAAAGTTCCACCATCTGGCAAAACCATTCAAGTCTTTGACTGTCATTGCCCCGTATTCGTTGTACTCACCTTCTTTAAGAACTCTACCGGCAAGCGTGGGAGTGACAGGACCACCTGACTGGGCCAGTTGATTACCTGTTTGTTGTATTCCTTGCTCTTCTGTAATAGAACCTGTAGCAGGTGGTGCCATACTATCTGGATCACTAACAGCATGGTCTTCTTCAGTCGCTTCTCTGACTAACCTATCTATTCTTTTATCTACAGCTGCTGTAATTTTGTTTTCTGGAACTCCAAGAGCAACAGCTTCAGCTTTTAAAAGGTCTACAAATATTTCATCTTGTTTAAGGTCTGTGCTTGTACTTGATCTGGCGCGTTCTAACTCTTCTCGAAGCGGAGACTTTTGAATAAAGTCATTCTCTGGCTTTTGTTCTGTGTCCAAACCTGTCATAGTTAATTGAACAGGTGCAGTAGGAGCAGTGGTAGACGGTACATCTTCATTTCTTGTACGCATGTCAGCACGTTGTTCTGAAGAAGCAAAGTCAGATAGAAGCGTTTCTTCATCTACAACTACACCTGATTCGCTCTTCATATCTACTACGGAGGCTGAACCTAATTCGCTTACATTCTGTGGAAGAGGTTGGTTAGCATTTAAAACCTCACGTAGCTTTGCTTTTTGACTAGAGGTGATGCTAGGATATTTATCCTCTACCTGAGTTTCAAAGTTAGTAAGAGCTTCTTGAAAGGGAACATTGTTACTTTCTCTACCTACAGTACTACTGTCAGATAAAACTTGATTGAAGGTATCTAAAACTAAATCGTAAGATTGTCTAATGCTTGAATCTGTATCACTCTCTTGGCCAAGAAGAACCTCAGTTTTTACTGCTTCAAGTTCTTCAAAAGTAATAGGAGCTTCTCCAGCTGGTACAGGTATAACTACACCTTCAGTGGTACCTATAAAATCTGGAGAAGTAGCTGGTCTAGTAGGCGCAGTTTCTTGCACAGGAGCAGTGCCTAAGTCTGTATCTTCAGGAAATAGTTCTTGAGCAGTTTGCACTGCTTCTGTACTAACTTCTTCTGCCTCTCTATCCATCTGTCTCTGAGAAGGAAAGGTTGTACTGGCAGGTGCTTCGTTCAGTTCTTTGATAATTTTATTCTGTTCATTACCAGTCATAGAACCAAACTGTTCAATCTGTTCGTCAGTGTACCCTTTATTTACCAGCGCATTTCTAAGCTTTCTAGTTCTACCTGCTCTGGCACCTAGGGCCACCTCTGGAAGTGTGGTTGGTATTTCTGCCACAGCTTCTAGTAGTATCTCTCCAGGCTTATACTCACCTGTCAGAGCCTGTGCAGTGGCCTCACCACCACCTCCACCTAGAGCCTGTGCTCCAGCTTCTGCCCCACCTGCACCTAGTCTTCTACCCAGTGATGCCTCTGCTGTTGCTTTGGCAAGAGGAGCGCCCTTGATCAGAGTTGTTAGCTTACCTGCAAAACCTATTGTGGCAGCGTCAAAGGCACCTATGGCTATGCCTCTCTTAGCAGCGTCTTCTCTGATAGAGTCTAGCGTTGTCTCATCGTTAAGAGCAGCAAGCACCTGTTCATCATCACTAACATCTACACCGTTCTCTGCGAAAGATTGAAGGAAGGATGAGCCATACTCTGTGGTGCCAGAACCTAGACCACCTGCCAGAGCAGTGGCAACAATACCAGGAACACCTGAACCACCTGTAAGAATACCAACAGCTGCTGTGCCTACAAGTGCAGGGGCAAACAGACCAAGAGATTCACCTATGATGGGAAGAACAGCGCCGGGATTATCTGCAAATGTAGAGATGGCATCAGAGAAAGTTTCTGCCTTGGCTAAATTCTGTAGTGTGTCTCTGTCTCTATAGTACTCTAACTCACCTTCTCTGACTTGTCCACCTGTCATAGGGTCTACAACAATATCACCACTGGCAAAGTCTTCTCTCCTTGCCTGTTCTCTGGAGTATTCTTTATACCGCTCCATCTTGGCGATATCTTCTGAAGCAGTCTCTTTATCTAATAGACCAAGTTCTGTACCTAGTGTAGCACCTACTTGTCTGGCACCATAGAGACCACGTTCAATAGACTCTGTGGGTACAAAATCCATGGTGACAGGGCCAAACCCTGGTTCAGCTAGTCCTTCTGCATACTGCATTTCAGGACCATACTTTTCTAGATACTCAGAAATATATTCAGGTGCAGCGTCGTCCTGAAATTCAACTGTAGCTACAAAAGTATTATCTTCTGTGTAGTAATCTATTTCTTTCATTTATTATTCACCTACTTCTATCTTCTTAGGTGCTATGCCTTGTCCTGCTGTATATCTAACCTTACCACCACCTGTAGGTGTAGGAGCAGTAGAACCAAAACGCTGGGTCAACTGTTCTTGTGATAAAAGATCATCACCAACTTTTACAGAGTTTCCAAGACGCCTAATAAAGCTAGGGCGTAAAGCATTTAAGTTAGTATTAACCAATGTAGAAACTTGTCCACTGGTTGGCTTAAAGGTTGGAGTCAAAACTTGCATAGATGCTAGGGTATTTTGTGCGTTTTTTAGAGCAGTAGCTTCTACTTTACCCCATTCTTTTTGAGCGTCGTTAAGACTCATAAAACCTTGTTGGTCTTTCTCTAATGTGTAAGTATCTATTGCCATTTTAGTACGTTTATAACTTCTATCAACAAAAGAGTTTTTCAGTTCCATATCTAATTTAGATTCTGTGATTCTATTTGCATCAGCGGCTAACTTTAATCGTGCTGTCTTTTCATACAAATCAATATCATCACCTCTTAATTCTCTTTGCATCTTGAGGCGTGCTGCCCTATCTTGATAATCTGCTCTCTTCTGAGTATTTCTTTCTGTTCTTAATTCTTTTTTAATTTTTCTCTCTTCTTTACCAATAGCAGTAAGTTCTTTCAGAGCAGGTTTAGCAGCTTCGCCTATACTCTGTACCAGTGTTTTACCACCACCAGAGGCCATAATACCTGCACCAAAGTTTGCCAGAGCTAACCATTTACTAGAAGCAAAGTCTGGCTCTTCACCCTTCTCGTAGGTAGGTGCAGGTCCCAGAGCAGCTTGTACTTCTTTTGAGTAATCTTTATCATTAAACTCTGCTAGCTTAGCGTTGTAATCTATCTGAGGTGCGGCAGGAGGTGCAGCAGGGTCAGGTGCAGCAGGAGCAAGTGCAGCAGGAGCAAGTGCAGTAGGTTCAGTAGATTGACGTTTAATAGGCGCATTATTAATTGTATTAGCAGTGTCAGTCAGATCACCAGATTGTATAGGGTCTATAGACATAGAAGAATCGTTTCGTGCTGCTAACTCTTCTGGAGTTTTTAATCCAGAGAACTCATCACCACCTCCACTTTGTTGTTCAGATAACAACTGTCTAGCTTTTAACGCTTCACTTCTTTGAAAGTCTTCTACCTTTTGTTCTTCTACAGCCAAAGGATTAACTGCTGTAGGACTTAAAAAACTCTGACTTAAACTATTTTCAGCCATTCGTTGTCTCACAGCAGGATCACTCAGGTCTATTTGCTGTCCTGATACATCGTCAAACCCAATGCTTCGTAAAGGTTTGCTTTGCCTAAAAAGAGGATCAGGATAAACTGGTCCTTTCATACTCATCTCATTTTCTCTGGCACGTCTTTCATATATACCCATGCTATCATCTTTAGGTGCTAGTATATTAGGAAGTGTTGGAGGAGCTGATGTAAATTGATCAGTTAGAGGACCAATATCAGGACTAGTTACTATCTCTTCTGCCATCATTTCTTGTGGTCCACCAACTTGCTGCACCATTCCTCTGGGAAGAAGGTCGTAACTACCAGGCAGTACAGAGGACTCACCTCTAGGAGCAGTAGCAGGACTTGCAGGAGCAGCAGACATTAGAGACGCCATAGGAGGAGGTTGATCAGTAGGTAAAGGCGTAGGTGCACTAGAGACAGAACCATCAAGAAGTGCGCCAGCATCTACTCCTGTTACAGCTTTATCTAAACCACCCAATACCTTTTGAAAAGCACTAAGATCATTCTCTGGTCTAAGACCTCTAGGT